>Ga0308411_10000054_pt1 | contig 59233 bp, 51 predicted proteins | sample HotsprottomLayer_2_FD_203530 | JGI IMG/M metagenome (GOLD analysis project Ga0308411, IMG submission 203530) | Hot spring phototrophic mat microbial communities from Octopus Spring, Yellowstone National Park, Wyoming, United States -... | ecosystem: Environmental > Aquatic > Thermal springs >... | reverse complement strand
ATCGTGGTCAAGCCGCTCGCGGATCCCACCGCGGTCGTCGGCGACGAGGTGCTGTGGTCGTGCAACCTGTGCCGGGCCTGCGAGGAGGCCTGCCCGGTCATGATCGAGTACGTCGACAAGATCGTCGACATGCGCCGCTACCTCGTCCAGGAAGAGTCCCGCTTCCCCGAAGAGCTCACGCGGGTGTTCAAGGCCATGGAGGTGCAGTCGAACCCCTGGGGCATCGGGCAGGAGAAGCGCTTCGACTGGGCCCAGGGCCTGGACGTGCCGCTCCTCGCCGAGACGCCGGACGCGGAGTACCTGTACTACGTCGGCTGCGCCGGTGCCTACGACGATCGCACCAAGAAGACCACGCAGGCGTTCGTGCGTTTGCTGAAGAAGGCCGGCGTCAGCTTTGCCTGCCTTGGGCCGGAGGAGATGTGCAATGGCGACTCGGCCCGCCGCCTCGGAAACGAGTATCTCTACCAGGCGATGGCGCAGGCCTGCGTCGAGCAGTTCAACGGCTACGGGGTCAAGAAGATCATCGTGAACTGCCCGCACTGCTTCAACACCATCAAGAACGAGTTCCCCCAGTTCGGCGGGCATTACGAGGTGGTGCGGGCGGCCGAGCTGATTCAGGAGCTGATCGCCGCGGGCAAGCTCACGCTCGATGGCAGCGTGGCTGGCATCGGGGCCAAGCGCACCACCTACCACGACTCGTGCTACTACGGCCGTTTCAACGACGTGTACGACGAACCGCGCGCGCTGCTTGCAGCCACCGGGGTGCGGGTCCAGGAGGTGCCGGGACGGCACCGGCAATTCGCGATGTGCTGCGGCGCCGGTGGCGGTCGCATGTGGATCGACGAGGATCCCGACCAGCGCGTGAACGTGGCGCGCATCGAGCAGATCCTGCAGTCCCAGCCGGAAGTCGTCGCGGCCTCCTGCCCCTTCTGCATGACCATGCTCTCCGATGGCCTGAAGGCCAAGGGCGTCGAGGAGCAGGTCGAGCTGCTCAACGTGGTCGAGCTGGTCGAACGGGCTGCCCGATAGCCGCCGGCGGACGCGGGGCGGATACGGCACGGCAGCCGCGGACCGCGAAGCGCCACGGGCGTGTCGCATCCCGGCCCGCGTAGGCGACGCCAATACGCGCGGTGCGGGCGACCCGGCTGCGCGGGATCGAGTCGCCCTCGAGCAGTCGCAGCGGACCCGAGCGCAGGTCGACGCCGTTGAGCGTGCCGTCGATCCCCATCGCGCGACACAGTGCTCCGGGGCCCCGACACAGCTCCCAGTCGGCGAGCGAGCGCACGCGGGGCGCGGCGGCCGCCCGGCGCTCGCGCATCAACTCGAGGCCGTACAGGGGATCGAGCGCACGCAGGAGCACCGCCTCGGGGACGCCAGGCGGCTGGGTGACGACGTTCATGCACCAGTGCATGCCGTAGATGAAGTAGACGTAGGCGTGCCCGGGCGGCCCCCACATCGCCGCGTTCCGCGGGGTGTGGCGTCCACCGGCGCTGTGGGCGGCGCGGTCTGCTGGCCCCCGATACGCCTCCACCTCGACAATGCGCCCCGCGGTGAGACCGGCGGGCGAGTCGTGCACCAGGACCATACCGAGGAGCTGGCGCGCAACCTGCAGTGTCGGCTGCAGGAAGAACGCGCGGGCGACCACCGCCCGCGCACGAGCGGCCGCAGCCGGAGACGCTGGATCGGTGGGCCCTCGACGGCTCACCCGGCCTTGAGCTTCTTGATCTCCTCGGTCAGCTCCGGGACCGCCTTGAACAGATCGGCGACGAGCCCGTAGTCCGCCACCTGGAAAATCGGGGCTTCCTCGTCCTTGTTGATCGCGACGATGACCTTCGAGTCCTTCATCCCCGCCAGATGCTGGATCGCCCCCGAGATGCCGATGGCGAAGTACAGAGCTGGCGCCACGACCTTGCCCGTCTGGCCGACCTGCAGGTCGTTCGGCACGAAGCCCGCGTCCACGGCGGCACGGCTAGCGCCCATCGCAGCGCCGAGCGCGTCGCACAGGGGTTCGAGCACCGTCTTGAAGTTCTCGCCGCTCTTGAGCCCGCGCCCCCCCGAGCACACGATCGACGCCTCTGTGAGCACCGGGCGGTCGGACTTGGTCTCCAGGAACTCCACGAAACGCATCGTGCCCGGCGCGCCGGCCGTGCGTTTTTCGATGGCTCCCTGGCCGCTCTTCGGCGCGGCGTCGAAGGCCGTGCCGCGCACCGTCAGGACCCGCGGGCTGCCTTCGACCTGGACGGTGGCGAAGAGATTGCCTGCCCACATGGGTCGCACGAAGGTATCTGCGCCCTGGATCGCCGTCACGTCGGCGACGAAGGCCGCATCCAGCCGTGCGGCGAGGCGCGGCATGCAGTCCTTGCCCACCGCGGTCGACGTGGCGAGCACGGTCGTGACGTCCTTCGCCGCCACCAGCTCGGCCAGCGCCGACACGTAGGCATCCGCGAGGTAATGCTCGAACTGCGGTCCCTCGACGGCGACCACGTCCAGGCCGTAGCTCGCCAGCTCGGTGGCCAGGGGATCCACGCTCGCGGCGAGGACCGCGGCGAGGGCCTTGCCTCCGGTCTTCTCGGCGAGCGCCTTGCCCGCCGCCAGCGCGACCAGCGTGGTCTTCGGGAACTTTCCGTGGAGGTGCTCTGCGAGGACAAGAACGTTGCTCATGGCGACAACCTTTCAGATGACCTTGGCCTCGTCGTGGAGCAGCTTCACCAGCTCCTGGACGGTGGCGACCTTCTTCCCGGCCTGCCGCTTCGGCGGCGTCTCGAGTTTCACGATGCGGGTCTTTGGCGTGGCAGCGATGCCGAGCTCCGCGAGCGGGATCTCTTTGAGCTCCTTCTTGCGCGCCTTCATGATGCCCGGAAGCGAGGCGTAGCGCGGCTCGTTCAGCCGCAGATCGGCCGTGATGACCGCGGGCAGCGGGCAGGCGACGGTCTCGAGCCCTCCATCGACCTCCCGCGTGACGCGGGCCTCGCCGTTGGTCAGCTCGACCTTGGAGGCAAAGGTCGCCTGCGGCCAGCCGAGCAGCTCCGCGAGCATCTGTCCGGCGGCGTTCCGGTCGTAGTCGACGGCCTGCTTGCCCATGAGGACGATCTCGGGCTTCTCCTGCTCGACGATCCGGGCCAGGACCTTGGCGACCGTGAGCGACTCGAGGTTCTCGTCCGTCACGACGAGGATCGCGCGGTCGGCGCCCATGGCGAGCCCCGTGCGCAACTGTTCCTGCGCTGCCTTCGGACCGACCGAGACCAGCACGACCTCGGTGCCGGCCTGTTTCTCCTTGATGCGCAGGGCTTCCTCGATCGCGATCTCGTCGAAGGGGTTGACCACCCACTTCACGTTGTCGCGGACGAAGTCCGTGCCTTCGGTGTTCGGCTTGAGCTGCGTTTCCACGTCAGGCACGCGCTTGACGGTGACCAGGATCTTCACGACGGCGCCTCCTCTCGAGTCGCGGGGATGAACGACAACATCTGACGCAAGGCGAAACGTGAATCGTAAACACCCACACCGTGACCGAGTCAAGAAACCGGGCGGTCTCCGGGCCAGACGGCCGTCTCAGCTGGTGTGGGCTTCGCGGCGCGCCCCGTCGAATCCCAGCCGGCTCGAGAGGTCGCGGCCGGCCTTGAGGACCAGGGGCGCCAGCTCTTTGTCGATGCGCTCGGCCTGAAAACGATAGGAGGGTCCGGCGAGCGCCAGCGCGGCTACCACGGCCCGCGTGTAGTCCCGGATCGGCACGGCCACCGCGCGTACGTCCTCGACGTGCTCGCCCATGTCGATGGCATGGCCGCTCGCCACGATGCCCCGGAGCTGCTGCTGGAGGGCCGCGCGCTCGACCGGGGTCCGGTCGGTGAAACGCGGCAAGGGGTCGGGAAGCATCGCCCGGGCGCCGTCTTCTGGCTCGAAGGCCAGGAAGACTTTCCCCGGCGCCGTGCAATGGAGGGGCAGCACCTCGCCGAGCCGTAGAACGAGGCGGACGGGACGATCGGCATCCTCCACCAGGACAGGGACCGCGCCGCCCCGGCGCAGGAAGGCCACGAACGCCGTCTCTCGTGCCTGGCCGACGAGCTCCTCCAGGGTCGGCTTGGCCTGGCGGAGGATCCCCGAGTGCTGCACGTAGCGATGGCCGAGCTGCAGGCACTGAATGCCGAGTCGGTAGTTTTCCGTGGCCCGGTTCTGCTCGATGTACCCCCGCGACTCGAGGGTGGCGAGCAGGCGAAACACATTGTTCTTGTGCAGCTTCAGCCGCTTGGACAACTCGGTCACGCCGAGCTCGTCCGTCTCGTCGCCGAACTGCTCGAGGACATCGAGGGCATGGGAGACGGACTGGATGACGTAGTTCGACTTGTCTCGGCGCATGGGAGCGTCCTGAGCAAAACGCGGTTTAAGGTATGCCGGCCTCCCTGGGAGTGTCAACGGCCGTCCGGCAAGGAGGAACGCTGCGCAGCAGCAGGCTCGCTCGGCGATCGGCGACAGCGGCGAGGTCTGGGCGCGGGATTCTAGCCAGCCGTTCTCGAGCGATGCGTACGGCGATTGACTCCACCAATGGCGCCGGCAATCTCTCTCCTCCGAGCGTTTTACGGAGGAGGATCCGCGATGACGTCCATGGTCGAGGTACAGACGCCTGCGGGACCGATGCGAGCCCAGCTGGCGCGCCCGGCGGGCGATGGCCGATTCCCGGCAGTGATCGTGATCCAGGAGGCCTTCGGCCTCAATGGACACATCAAGGAGGTCGGGCAACGGATCGCCGCAGAGGGCTACGTGACGCTCGCGCCCGATCTCTTCCACCGGGGCGGGCCGGAGCGAACGGCGGGTTACGACGAGTTGCCGAAGGCCCTCCAGATGATGGGCGAGCTCACGGACGATGGCATTCTCGAGGATGTCTCGAGCGCCATCGCCTTCCTGCGCCAGCAGGCCTCGGTGCGCGGAGACCGGATCGGCATCACGGGCTTCTGCATGGGAGGACGGGTGAGCTTTCTTGCAGCCTCCCGGCTGGCAGACGACATCAAGGCAGCGGTCCCCTTCTACGGCGGGGGCATCGCCATCGAGTGGACGGCGGGCGTGAAGCATCCGGTCCTTGCCTTCTTCGGAGACCAGGATCCCTTCATCCCGAACGACCACGTCGCCGCCCTGCGCGCCGAGGCGCAGCGGCTCGGCAAGCCCGTCGAGATCGTCGTCTACCCCGGCGCACCGCACGGGTTCTTCTGCAACGAGCGGGACTCGTATCGACCCGATGCCGCCAAGGACGCCTGGGAAAAGCTCCGGGCCTTCTTCAACACGCACCTGCGGGCGTAGCAGGTGCGCATTCTGCTCGTCGGGCAGGCGGCCTTCGCCGCCGAGGTGCTCGAGGGTCTCGAGGCAGCCGGCGACACGATCGCTGCGGTCGTCTGCCCGCCCGACGCAGGCGACCGGCCGGACCCGGTGAAGGTTGCGGCCACCTCGCGCGGACTCCCGGTGCGGCAGTTTCGCTCCTTGCGGACGCCCGAGGCGCGCGCTGCGTGGGAAGCCGCCGCTGCCGATCTCGGGGTCCTGGCCTACGTGACCCAGATCGTTCCCGAGGACCTGATCGCCATCCCTCGTCTCGGGACGATCTGCTTCCATCCGTCGCTGCTGCCGCGCTACCGCGGGGGAAGCGCCGTCGGGTGGCAGCTCATCCGCGGCGAGCAACGCGTCGGTGTGACGGTCTTCTGGACCGACGCTGGCATCGATACGGGGCCCATCCTACTGCAGCGCGAGGCCCAGGCGGGGCCGGACGATTCGGCCGGCTCTCTCTACTATCAGACCCTGTTCCCGCTCGGCGTGCAGGCGGTGCTGGACGCTGTGGCGCTCGTCCGCGAGGGCCGGGCGCCGCGCATTCCCCAGGACGAGGCGCAGGCGAGCTACGATCCGTTGCTCAGCGATGCGCATGCCGAGATCGACTGGGCCTGCGAGCAACAGGTCGTGCATAACCTGATCCGCGGGTGCGATCCCCAGCCGGGGGCGTATACACATCACGGACCGACACGGCTCCGTCTGTACGAGTCGCGCCGCGTCCCCGGCGAGGGCGCTCCAGGCACCGTGCTCGCCGTCGAGGCGAGCGGGATCACGGTGGCCACCCGAGGCGGTGCCGTCCGCTGCGCACGCGCCCGCAGCGACGGCCCGAAGGCCGCCGCTGCGGAGGTCGCTGCCCGACTCGGGATCGCTCCCGGGACCCGACTGGGGGCCTGAAGACGATCGTCGACGACCCCAGGCACGTTACGGACGCGGTGGCACCCGGAAGTCGAACGGCGTGGCACGATCGCATCCGAGGTTGATGTCGAGGGCCCCGCGGAAGGTGACATCGATGTCGACCTGGAAGCCGAGGCTTCCCTCGGGGCGCGGAATGGCCGCAGTCGCGATCACCGATCCGCCAGCCGCGTGGCCGTGCAGCGTGGCGAGGAGATAGCCGAATTCGGGGTCCGGGGCGATCACGGTGCTGGCATCGTGAATGACGGTGCTCGGACAGCTCGCCGTGCCGCCTGGCCCGCATTTCCAGGTCACCAGCTGGCCGGGCTGCAGTCCGCTCGCGCGCGTGTCGATGAGGCTCTGGTCGACGTCGTACACACTGGACTGTTCGGGGCCGTCGTTCGGCCCGTCGGCGATCGCCAGGGCAGCACGTTCGGCTCCCGAAATCGCCGCGGCGGCTGTCGCGATCTTGCCGTCGTTGCGGCGGTTCAGGTTGAGCCAGTGGACGGTGGGCGGCGCGAAGGGCGAGCACCCTGTCCCGTCGCACACCCGCGGCAAGAGCTGCGTCAGCAGCCCGCCGCGGCACCCGTCAGCGTCGCCGACCGGCGGGAACAGGCCCACGGTGGTGCCGGCGGCTGCAAGGTCGACGAAACGGAACACGCCCTGGGTGTCTGCGGCGACGCGACCGATCAGAATGGGCTCGCCACGGTTTTTCCAGCCGCACCATCCGAACAGATCCGATCCACTGGGACCGCCTTCTCGGAAGTTTCGCTGCCTGAACCAGAGCTCGACCACCCGTCCGGGCGGCGCGAGCCCCTCCACGCTGTCGAGGTCGTTGCCGCGCGCGGTGATGCGGTAGAGGAGCGGCTGGCTACCGACCGAATGAACCGTCACGGCGCGCAAGGCGAGGCCTGCGAACACCAACAGGCCGCTGAGCGCGGCGACCACTGTGGATCGTCTCGTCATGGGGACCTCCTCCGGATCGCGGGGCGGGCCAGACCCGGAGAGTGCAGGACCCGTGCCGGTGACGAGCGCCGCCCGGGGGCAGGTCGCGATCTCCTGTAGCCGCGTGCGACGCAGCGTCGCTCGCAACGGGATGGCTCAGGCGGTTTCGGCGTCCGAGGACGGCTCGCCTCGGCGTCCTGAAGATCCCGGCATCGGTGGCGGTGGAGGACCGAGGGGGTCGCGAATCCCGTGGCGCTCCATGCGGCGCCACAGCGTCACGCGGGAGATCCCGAGGGCGGCCGCTGTTCGCTGGCGGTTCCAGCGGTGGGACTCGAGGACGCGCAGCAGGCGGGTCCGCTCGTCCTGCCAGAAGCCACCGGCCTCGCGTTCCCGGAGGACGTCGCCGAGCGCGAGGCCGCGGGCGGCAGCCTGGATGCAGGAGGCCTCGATCACGTTCTCGAGCTCGCGCACGTTGCCCGGCCAGTCATGCTCCACCAGCAGGCGAAGCGCAGCGGGAGGTGGGACGTGCATCGTCGTGCCGTGCCGGCGGTTGAAGCCCGCGACGAAGTGCGCGACGAGCAGGGGGACGTCCTCGCGCCGCGTCCGCAGCGGAGGCAGGGTGATGCCGAGGACGCGAAGACGGTAGAAGAGATCGCGGCGGAAGCTCCCCGCATCGACCATCTCGGCCAGCGGGCGATTCGACGCCGCCACGATTCGCACGTCGACTCGCCGGCTCGTAGTGGACCCGAGCGGTCGCACCTCACGGTCCTGGAGCACGCGCAGCAGTTTTGCCTGCAGGGCGAGCGAGAGGTCCTCGACCTCGTCGAGGAACAACGTCCCGCCTTCCGCCAGCTGGAGCGCGCCGGGTCGCTCGTGCACGGCGCCCGTGAACGCTCCCCGCGCGTGCCCGAAGAGCTCCGACTCGGCGAGCGTCTCGGGGATCGCCGCGCAGTTGAGCGCGATGAAGGGACGGGGCGCGCGCCGGCCGAGGGCGTGGATGGCCCGGGCGACGATCTCCTTGCCGGTCCCGGTTTCGCCCTCCACCAGCACGGCCGCATCGACCTGCGCCGCCGTCCGCACCAGCGCTCGCACCTGCTCGATGGCCGGCGAGCGGCCGACGAGGCCGGCCTGGACCTCGTTGCCAGCGACGGGAAGGCTGGCCAGCACGGCCGGGAGTCGGGTCGCTGTCTCGTCGAGCCGCAGCCACTCGCTGCAGCCCGCCTTGACCAGCGCGACGGCAAGGTCCGGGGTCGTGCCGCGACTGAGCGCCAACACCGGCAGGCCGGGGCGGCGGAGGCGGATGGCCGCGACGAGCGCCGCTGCCCGACTGGAGTCGGCGATGCACGGGCCGAGCAGCACGGCATCGGCCATGACCTCGTCGAGGAGGCCTCGCAGGTTGGTGGCTGCGGCCGGCGACCGGATCGTCAGCACGGCGCCACTCGTCTCGAGCGCCTGCAGCACCGCCGCAGGAGGATCGACGTCCAGCAATAGCACGCGCATGGCAGGACACCTCCGGGCGCGGAGCCGTAAGCGTCGGGGCGACGCCGCGCAAGCCGTGGCCGTGGAATACCCCCGCTCGCAGTGTCGTCGAGCGAGGGGCCAGCTCACGCGGGGGCGATCTCGACCAGGAGGGCGCCTCCTTCGACCATCGCTCCGGGGACGGCCTGCACCGCCTCGATGCGCCCCGCGATTTCGGCGGCTAGGGTGGTCTCCATCTTCATGGCTTCGAGGATGACCACCGGCTGGCCCGCTTCGACCACCTCGCCGGGCCCGACCAACACCTGGACGATCTTGCCGGGCATGGGCGCGACAACGAGGCCCGAGCCAGCGTGCAGCGCTCCGGCAGGCATCGCGTCGCCAATCCCGAAGTCGAAGACACGACCCCCGATGGCGACGAGCAGACGATCCGGCCGGCGAGCCACCGTGGCGCGGATGGGTCGCTCGTCGACGACGAAGGCCAGTTCCTCGACGACCCAGCCGTCGCTGGTGTGCAGGCAAGGGCCGAGCGCCAGCTGCTGCAGGTCGTGCGGCGCGCCATCGACAGTAGCGCGGGCATCGCCGCTCTCCGACAGCGTCACGACAAGCCGGCGCTCGCCTCTGCGTAGCAGGACGTCCATGCCGTTCAGGTGCCCAGCCGCCATCGCCCAAGCGTGTCCCACGGCCCGAGCGGACGCGGTGTCTCTCCGGGGGCCAGGGCGAGTGGAGTGGGCGTCTGCGCTCGAAGCGCGAGGGCGGCAGCCAGGGCGGCCTCGTCCAGGCCGGTGTCCGAGGGCTGCCAGGCTGGAAAATGCTCGGCGAGAAAGCCGGTGTGCGTCTCGCCGCGTCGGAACGCCTCGTGAGCCAGCACGTCCTGCAGGAACTGCAGATTGGTCGTCGGACCCAGCAGGACCGTCTCGCGCAGTGCCGCACGAAGACGCGCGATCGCGACCTCGCGGGTCGGGCCCCAGGCGGACAGCTTGGCGAGCAGAGGATCGTATTCGACTGGCACCGCCATGCCCGCGCGAATGCCGGAGTCGACCCGGATGCCCGGCCCGGCCGGCTCGCGCAGGGCGAGGATCGGGCCCGCGCTCGGGAAAAAGCTCGCCGCCGGATCTTCCGCATAGAGACGGGTCTCGATGGCGTGTCCCTGGAACCGCAGCTCCTCTTGCCGGAACGGCAAGGCCTCGCCCCGTGCGACGAGGAGCTGCAAGGCGACGAGATCGAGGCCCGTCACCCATTCGGTGATGGGGTGCTCGACCTGCAGCCGGGTATTCATCTCCAGAAAGTAGAATCGTTCGCCGTCGGCATCGAGCAGGAACTCGACCGTGCCGGCGCTCGAGTACTCGATGGCCCGGGCCGCCGCGAGGGCGGCCTCGGTCATCCGCGCCCGCAGCCGCGGATGCATGACCGGGCACGGAGTCTCCTCGACGATCTTCTGGTGCCGTCGTTGAATGGAGCACTCGCGCTCGCCCAGATGCAGGAGGGTTCCGCGTCGATCGCCGACGATCTGGACCTCGACGTGGCGCGGCCGCATCAGCAGCCGTTCGAGATACACGCGGCCGTCTGCGAAGGCCGCCTCGGCCTCTCGTGCCGCGGCCGCGAGCGCATCGACGAGCTCGCCTTCGGAGGCGACCGTACGCATGCCCTTTCCGCCGCCGCCGGCTGCCGCCTTGACCAGCAGGGGGTAGCCGAGCTCGCGTGCAGTGCGCGCCGCACTGTGCGGATCGCCGGCGATCACCTCCGTCCCTGGCACGACGGGCACCCCGGCCTGGCGCACCGCGGCCCGGGCCGCGAGCTTGTCGCCCATCGCGGCGATGGCCTGGGCCGGGGGTCCGATCCACACCAGACCCGCGTCCGTCACGGCGCGCGCGAAGGCGGCATGCTCGGCGAGGAATCCGTAACCAGGATGCACCGCATCGGCGCCGGCCGTGCGCGCGGCCGCGATCAGCGCCTCGACGTCGAGGTAGGAGCGCTGCGCTGCGGCCGGGCCAATAGGGATGGCGCGGCTGGCGACCAGCGTATGCGGGGCCCCGCGGTCGGCATCGGAATACACCGCGACGGTGTCGAGCCCGGCCTCGTGACAGGTCCGCGCGATGCGCACGGCGATCTCGCCGCGGTTGGCGATCAGCACCCGCCGCATGACGGTCACATGCGGAAGACGCCGTAGCGGGTCGCTGGCAGCGGTGCCCCGAGCGCAGCTGCTAGGCCGAGACCGATCGCGTCTCGGGTCTCGAGCGGATCGAGGATCCCGTCGTCCCACAGGCGCGCCGTCGCGTAGTAGGGGTTCCCTTCCGCCTCGTACTGTTCGCGGATCGGCGCGCTCAGCATGGCCTCGTCCTCCGCAGACAGGGTCGCGCCCCGCGCCGCGAGCTGTTGCCGCTTGACCGTGAGCAGCACCTGCGCCGCCTGCTCGCCGCCCATGACCGAGATCCGGCTGTTCGGCCAGCTCCAGAGAAAGCGCGGGGAGTACGCTCGCCCGCACATGCCGTAGTTGCCTGCGCCGTAGGAGTTGCCGATCAGGACCGTCAGCTTGGGGACGGCGGCATTGGCGACCGCGTTCACGAGCTTTGCCCCGTCCTTGGCGATGCCCCCGTGCTCGTAGCGCTTGCCCACGATGAAGCCCGTGATGTTCTGGAGAAATAGCAGGGGCACGCCCCGGGCACACGCGAGCTGGACGAAGTGCGCGCCCTTGAGTGCCGACTCGCTGAAGAGCACCCCCTGGTTGGCGAGAATGCCCACGGGGATGCCGTGGATGTGCGCGAAGCCAGTCACGAGCGTCGTTCCGTAGCGGGCCTTGAACTCGTGGAACCGGCTTCCGTCGACCAGCCGGGCGATGACCTCCCGCGCGTCGGTCATCTTCCGCGGGTCGCGCGCCACGATGCCATAGAGCTCCGCGGGGTCGTAGGCAGGCGCTTCCGGAGTCTGGCAGGGGAGCGCGGCGGCCGCGGGCGCCGGGATGGTGGCCACGATCTCGCGCGCCAGCTGCAGCGCGTGCTCGTCGTTCTCGGCCAGGTGGTCGGCCACGCCGGAGATCCGCGTGTGCACGTCGCCGCCGCCGAGGTCTTCGGCGCTGACGTCCTCGCCCGTGGCGGCTTTGACGAGCGGGGGCCCGCCAAGAAAGATGGTGCCCTGGTGCTGGACGATCACCGTCTCGTCGCACATCGCCGGCACGTAGGCGCCGCCGGCCGTGCACGAGCCGAGCACCAGCGCGATCTGGGGGATGCCGGCGGCCGACATTCGCGCCTGATAAAAAAAGATGCGTCCAAAATGGTCCCGGTCGGGGAACACCTCGGCCTGCAGCGGCAGGAAGGCGCCGCCCGAGTCGACCAGGTAGAGACAGGGCAGGCGGTTTTCGAGCGCGATCTCCTGCGCGCGCAGGTGCTTCTTCACCGTGAGGGGGTAGTAGGTTCCGCCCTTCACCGTGGCGTCGTTGACGACCACCATGACGCGGCGGCCACTGACGGTGCCGACGCCAGTGATGATGCCTGCAGCCGGAGCCTCGTCGTCGTAACAGCCGTGGGCGGCGAGCGGGGATAGCTCGAGGAAGGGCGTGCCTGGATCGAGCAGACGCTCCAGGCGGGCGCGGGGGAGCAGCTTGCCGCGCGCGACATGGCGCTCGCGGACCGCGGCCGGCCCGCCGAGGGCCGCCCGCGCGCGATGCGCGCGCAGCTGCTCGACGAGCTGGCGCATGTGTGCGGCGTTCTCGCGGAACTCCGGATCCGCCGTGCGGATGCGCGTCGCGATCCGCATCAGAAGAACCAGGTGCGCCGCGCGGCGAGCCCGCGGGCGATCATGGCGGCGATGCGCCGCTTGACGGTGTCGACCTGCTCGGCGATCACCTCGTCCTCGTCGTGCGGGTCGCCCGTAAACTGCATGGGCTCGCCGAAATAAATGCGATACTTGATCGGGAGGGGGATGGTCCCGAGAAGCCCCAACCAGGGCCAGAACGGCGTCACGGGGAACGCCGGCATGCCGAGGAGGCGGCCGAGGCCGCGCAGGTTCGCCAGGCCGGGATACTGCTCTTCGGCGCCGACCACGGCGACGGGGACGATCGGCGTGCCGGTCGCCAGGGCCAGTCGCATGAAGCCGTGGCCGAACTCCTGGAGCTGATACCGCTCCCAGTAGGTCTTGTTCATGCCGCGCACGCCCTCGGGGAAGGCGATGACGCACTCTCCGCGCTCCAGGAGCTCGGCGCAGTTGCGGGGCGTCCCGACCACGGAGCCCGTCCGCACCATCATCACGTTCACCCACGGCAGCGTCGGCAGCCAGTACTCCGCCATGCCGCGGATGATGCGCGGGGGGTCGGCTTCCAGGACACACGCGACACCGATCATCGCGCCGTCGAGCGCGATCTGCCCGCCATGGTTGGCGATCAGCAGGACGCGACCGGCGGGCAGGTGCTCGATGCCGTGGGTCTCGACACGGAACCAGTAGCGGTAGAGCAGCGCCGCGCCGAGCAACGCGCGCCGGGTGGTATCCGGATTGAAGCCGAAGGGATCGTAGCCGAACTCGTTGACGGTCGTGGGGATGCGCGCGAGGCGGTCCCGCAGCTCGCGGTCCATCGCACTGATCTGTGCGGCCACGGTATCGGCGACCGCACCGACGCGCTCGAGGACTCCGGAGGCCGCGCCGATCGCGCCCCCGACCACCTCGATCGCCGTGTCGAGCAGTCCATGGTCGGGGCGCGGGCGCGCAGCTGACGGTGGAACGCGTCTGGGGCGCGGAGGCATCCGGCAGATCATGCCGGGGCGCCGTTGTCGTACGCAAGGGTCGTGCGGGCGGCGCTGCAGGCCTCGGCCCCGGGATCTCAGGGGCGAAGGGTCGCGAAGGTCTCCTCGAGCGAGAAGCGCGGACGGAAGCCCGTGACGCGTTGGAAACGCCGGCCATCGAGCGTGCAGGGGTACTTGGCGAAATCGATCGCGCCCGAGGGCGTAGGGAACAGCCCGAGCTCGAAGAGGCGCTCGAAGAGCGGCCGCGCGACGAGCTCCGGCAGGGGAACCGGGGTCCCCCCCGTCGCCTGGATCGCCGTGTGGAACGGCACGGCGCCGGGGCCGACGACGTTGAAGACCCCGTGCGTGCCGCGTTCGAGGGCGAGTGCCACGGCCTCGACCAGGTCTTCCTCGTGAATGAACTGCATCATCGGATTGAAGCCGAGGATGGTCGGCACGTAGCGCTGCCGCAGGATGCGCGCGATGGACGTCGTCACGTAGTGCCCGAGAATGGGGACGGGACGGAGGATCGTCGTCGCGATCTCCGGGTGTCGCCAGAGAAAGCCGGTGGCGAGCGCGTCCACCTCCGCCAGGTCGCGGACCTCGGGATAGGTGCGCGAGACGTTCAGGGGGTGTTCCTCGTCCATGTAGTACGGGTTGTCGGGCAGGGCGCCGTAGACGTAGCTCGAGGACAAAACGACGACACGCGTGACGCCGTACTGCGCGCAGAAGTCGAGCAGCCGCCGCGTCCCGAGGACATTGACCTCGTGACGAACCCGCGGCTCGACGTCGAAATGCCGGATGAGCACGTGGTGCACGACCGCGTCCGGACGCTCCGTGCGGAAGATGTCCTCGATGCGGCGCTTGCGCAGGTCGAGCACGTGGACGGCCACGTCGCTCGGGTGCCCGGTCCAGGGGACGCGGTCGACGCCGACGATCCGGTAGGTCGCATGGAGCCGACGGGTGATGAGCCGCCCTTGGGCTCCGGCGATGCCGGTGACGAGAATCTTGGCTCCCGGGCGCACGCCACCCTGAGGATGGAGTCCGCTGTCGAGTCTGCGGGACGCCGGACCCGTGGTCGCTGCGCTCGCGTCCGCCGGGAGCATTTGCACTCAGTCTGTATGCGCGAGCCTGCCGCGAGCGGCAAGTGGACCCCCCGGGCGCGCTTCGGGAGCGGCCTCAGGCGTGCGCCCGGACCAAGAACCACCAGAGGCCCGCGGCCAGGAGCGCGGCATGCCCTGCATCGGTTGCCAGCGTGCCAAGGGCCGCGGCCCGCCGGAGCATCGCCAACGCCGGCCAGACCAAAACGACGAGCGCGAGCTGCGCCAGCTCGACTCCGACATTGAACCCGAGCAGGGCGGTCGCGGCGCGGGACGAGGGCCACGCCGCATCGGCCAGGACGGCGGCGAAGCCGAGCCCGTGGATGCAGCCGAAGAGCGCTGCCACGCTCCAGCGCAGCCCGCCGGGCGAGGCCCCGAGGCTGCGTGCCCGGGCCGAGCACACGATCGCCAGCGCCAGCCCAGCGAGCGCTGCCGGCGGGACGACGGTCCGCCGGCCCAGCGCCAGGCCAAGGCAGCCCGCGGCGCCCAGCCACGGCATCCACGCCGGCCGGGCCGCAGCGGACCACAGACCCTCGAGCGCGACGACGGCGATGGATGCGCCGACGAGCGCATCGACGGCTGCCCGATCGGCGGCGATCCAGCCGACGGTCGCGGCCGCCAGGGTGAGGCTGTGGCCGACCGTGAAGCCTGTGACGACCCGGGCCACGTCGCCGAGGCTCGTTGCGCCGAGGAGCAGGGCGGCGAGAAACGCCAAGTGATCCAGGCCACCGGCGATGTGCTCGACGCCGAGGGCGACGAAGGCCCTAGGGCTGGGCAACGCCGCCGTGGTGGTCGAGGTGGCGAGCGCTCGTTCAGGTCGGTCGAAGGAGAGGACGAGCTCTTCGGGATCCGTGCCGTTGCGGAACACGCGCGCGAAGTGCAGGTGCGATGGGGCCACGGCGCGCAGCAGCATGCTGCGAAGCACCAGCTGGTCCGTGGTCGGGCAGCACACGGTCCATTCGAAGGCCAGCTGGCCTCCGGCGCTCTCGAGCTGGCGGGTGGGGCTGGAGCGCACGCACGCCGCGCTCGGTGCGCGCAGCTCGAGCTGGTCGGCGAGGACGTCGCCGAGGGCCGTGCCCGAAGGCACCGAGCCGGGGGGAAGTCGGGTCAGATCGAGCGCAGCGAGGCGCAGGGTCACGTGGACGCGCGCGCCGTCGAATCGCCAGGTGGAGTAGGAGATGGACCGCTCGTGGCCCTCGGCCGCGACGGCCAGCGCGAGGGTGGCCACCACGGCCACCGCCGAGGCCGCTGCTCGACCGCCGGAGAGCATACGGCTTGCCCGGCTCACGGCGCGCCGGGGGCGACGACCAGCCGTGCCCGAGCGCGCAGGTCGCGGAGATAGGTCTTGAGGGCGTCCTCCGCGCGCCGCCGTCGCCATTCCGTCTCGACTTCCCGGCGGATCGCCTCGAAGGGCGGCGTGGTCGCTGGCGCCTGCTCGAGGACGCGCAGGACATGCCATCCTAGGCTGGAACGGACCGGATCGCTCACGGCGCCTGGAGGCAGGCTGAGGGCAGTGCGAGTGGCCGTCGGTCCGAGGTAATCCTGGAGCTTCGCTGGCCCCAGGGGGACGTCGGGGAGCGGGGCCGGCTCGGCGTCGCCGTAGCGCGCCCGCACCTCGTCCGCTGGGACGCCGGCGCGCCAGGCCAGGGAGGCTTCGCTCGCACGGCGCTGTCCCGCGGCGGGATCGCGCGCCGAGCGCTGGTCGACGAACACTTGCTGGACGCGGAGGCGCGCGCCCTCTGCAAACTGCTCCCGGTGCTCCTCGTAGAAGCGGCGCAAGGTCGCATCGTCCGCCACGGCGGAGTCCGCCTCTGCGGCGATCGCCGCCAGCATGGCGCTGACGAGATCGCCCCGCACTTTCCGGTCGTGCCGGGCGAAGCCCAGCTCGAGTCCGCGCTGGACCAGGAGCTCCTCGTCGATCATGCGCTCGAGGACGAAGCGCCGGTCGTCCTCGCCGAGGGGCGTGCGGCGGTCCGCTGCCAGGGCCTCCAACGAGCGCAACAACTCGTCGCGCGACAGCGCGACATCGTTGACGACTGCCACGGCGCCGTCGGGAAGCACAGGCGCGGGCGCGCGCAGCACCGAGACCACCGCCAGGACCACGCCGCCGAGAGCCCCCGCCACGGCCAGCCGTGCGGCTCGTTGCGCGCGGCGGGCGGCCGGCGCGCTCAACCGGCTGGCTGCAGGAAAATCGGGCTCGACCAGGCCCGCTCCTCGAGTGGGGCCAGGCAGTCGTCGTCGTAGGGAGTGCGAAAGTCGCCGAAGCACGGATTCGTCTCTAGACAGTTGCCCTGCGCATCGTACGCGCAGCGCAGGTTCTGCGCATTCACCGCGAGGGTGGGCTCCTGGATGGCCCGGACGTAGTACAGGACCTCGCGACCGAGCCGGGGGTACTCCGGGTCGTCGAACTCGGCCACGCAGCCGGCCGCCGTCTCTGGACAGGGAACCGTGCGCCAGGGATCGTCGATCAGCGTCTCGACGGGCTCGCCCGCCTCGCGCTGGCGGCGGATGCGTACGACCTCGATGCGGGTGATGCGTCGGCGTTCGTCGCTCGGGTTGTAGCATTCGCCGCGACAGAGCGCCGCGAGCCGCTCGGGCGCGAGCGCCGACAGGCTCGTCGCTGGACAGCCCGGCTGCTGGACATGCGCACCGAGGGCCCGGACGCGAAATCGCGGCACGCTGGCATGGACGATCGTGCTGCCCATGGGTAGCGGCCCGTTCGGGCCGTTCAGTAGATCGAACCAGAGCAGGATGCGCTCACCGCTCGTGCCGTACACCTCCCGGCGCACGAGCGCCTCCCAGATGGCGTTACGATCGCGGCCGCTCGCATGCACCGCGACCAGCCCTCCGGTCAGGAAGAAGGAGGCCTGGCGCTCGACGTCCAGCGCGAGAAATGCGGGGGTCGGGAGATCCTGGGGGTCGATTCGGCGCGAGCTGGCCACGGGCTCCTGGGGGACGAAGCCGATGCGCTCGGCCCAGGCCTCGTTCCGGGCGCCCGCAGCCTCGGTCATCATCCGCCGGCCGTACTCCTTGTAGCCAGTGCCGGGACGCGCGGTGTGGTTGTCGCTGGAGGCGAGGAAGCCCATCTCGAAATGCCGCGGCTGGCCTGGGCTCGGATTGGTCAGGGCCAGAATGTACTGCGCCGAGCTGCGCGGGCGGTAGTTGAAGGCCGGAGCGAAGCAGTCCCGGCACTGGCCGCAGTCCTTCCAGTCCTCGATCGTGGTCCCCGGAATGGCGAGCCGGCCCGCGGCGCCCGCCCCGAGGTAGTCGGCACGCGCCTGGTCGACCCGACGCTGGCATTCCGCAGCCGGCAGATCGCCGCAGCGCGCGCGGACGATCTCGCCGGCGCGCCAGCAGCAGGGCTCGTAGTCGGGCGTCGGCTCGGGACAGACCGGCCGACCCTGCGCGTCGACGCGCACCTCGCGCCAGGCGCGGAACTCCTCGGAGTTCCCGTGCCCCGAATACACCTCGATCAGGGTCTGGCGGGCGGGGTCGTGTTGCGCGGCCGTGAGCTGCTTGTCCCACGAGGCCCCGGGCGGCGTGTAGAAGCCCCAGGTCGTGCCGTGAGGGATGACCAGGGCTTCGTGGCCCCACTGGTTGAGCTTCTCGAACAGACCCTGCGGCGTGTTGGTCGTCTCGCTGCAGTCGGGGGGCAGGGCCCGGACATCGACGCCATCGGGGCAGATCGGGGTGCCCGCGAGCTCCTGCACGTAGTGCCCGAAGTCGAAGTAGCGCTGCCGATTGCGCCAGTCGAGCAACGGGAAGAGCAGGCGCTGTCGCAGCGGGGCGGGCCGGCGCAAGGTGCCGATGAGCTGCGGGCTGAGCGCCGCGATGGGACGCGCGGGCACCTTGTCGTCGTCGGTGTGCCGCAGGATCACGTTCTTGTGCCCGTAGTGCTCCTCGGGGGTAGCGCCGACCTGCGTCCATTCCCAGCCGAGAAAGGCGACCACATCGGGGTTTCGTGGATCGCCGCCGATGGCATTGCACTGGCGAATCGCTTCCTTCGTCTCCTGCCAGTGTCGCGGGGTCAGGGCTTCCGCGTGATCGGTGATGCTCCAGAAGTCGAGGGCCGAGCAGAAGCGGGCGAAGTCGCAGGCATCCGCTGGCGGGTGGATGCCTTCGCCCTGGAGCATGGGCAGGCTGCGCACGAAGGCATCGCCGGAGAAGGTCGTGTGGACGTGGAGGTCGCCGAAGAGGATCTGCTTGAGTGCGGCGGCGCTCGAGCCGCCGTCGAGGGACGCGGCCGCGGCACGCTGCTCGGTGGCCCGGGCTGCGATCAGCGCCTCGGGAACGCGCCGCGAGGTCGGCTCGCCAGGGCCCTGATGCTCCCCGCAGGCCGCGAGGGCCAGGGGGAGGAGCGACACCGCGCGGAGCCAGGCCATGCGCCGCGCCTGGTAGCCGTGCGGCATCGGGTGTGTCAACGCCGTGGCCGCGCCGTCAGGCCGCGCCCCCCTCGCGCAGGACGCGCGCGGCGTCGTCCTCGACGTCGACGAGGAGCGCTGCGACCTTCACATCGTCGAGACGGAGCACGCGCGCGCCGGGATGGTCGAGGACGCTCGTGTCTGCGTCGGGGTTCGTGCTGGCTCCAAGCTTCGCGGCCACGCGATCGGCGCAGGCGACGGCGGCCACGAGCCTATCGCGCGCGGGGTCGAGGTCGTGGTCGTGATGACGGCGGACGGCCGTACGAATCTCCAAAGGGATGCTCCAGCTCTCGAGGAATCGGTCGCCGGTCTGGCAATGCAGGGTCGTCATGAACTCGTGGAGCGCCTCGGCCGAGAGCTGAAGTCCGCCGGGCCGTGCGCGCAGGATGGCGAGGCAGCGCAGCAAGACGGCCTTGCCGACATCGTGGAGCAGTCCGGCCAGGAAGGCCTGCTCGGGTGGGGCGACGCGAGCCGCGAGCCGACGGGCGGCGAGCGCGGTCACCAGCGAGTGCTCCCACAGCAGCCGGTACTGCGCTACGTCTTCGGGATGCGCGCTCGTGAAGGCTGCCCGCGCCGCCACAGCGAGCACGGTCTGCTCGACCGCCCCCATGCCGAGGCGACTGATGGCCTGCTTGAGGTCGGTTACCGGTCGCAGGCCGGCGAAGGCCACCGAATTGGCATAGCGCAGCACGGCGGCGGCGAACGCCGGCTCGCGTTCGACCACCGCGACCACGTCGGCCAAGGGTCCATCCCGCGCCACCACCTCGCGCACCTGGAGCGCGACCTCGGGCAGGACGGGCAGCTCGACCGTGCCGCTGGCGATCGCCGTCTCGACCTCGTGCGCGAGGGACGGCACCGAGAATTCCGCAGGCGACGCGTGGTCAGTCATACATCTCCATCAGACGCCCGAGCGGGCGCATGGTCTGGATCCGCGGAGCCTGTTCAAGAACCTCCGCGAACGTGGTCTGGCCCCGCAGGACCTTGATCACGCCGTCCTCCTGGAGATGCACGAAGCCGGGCGCTTCGACTGCCAGCCGGCGCAGCTCGTGGGACGGGCACCGTTGCAGAATCGCGTCGCGCATCGGGTCGGTCATGACCAGGAGCTCGTAGAGGCCCAGGCGACCCTTGTAGCCGGTGCGGTGGCAGCGCGCGCAGCCCCGGCCACGAACCAGGGGGAAGGCGGCGAGCTCGTCGCGCGATATCGCGAGCGAGCGGATCTCGCGCGGCGTCGCGCTGCAGTCCTCGAGGCAGTGAGGGCACTGCCGTCGCACGAGGCGCTGCGCCAGGACGCCGGTGACGGTCGAGGCGATGAGGAAGGGCTCGATCTCCATGTCGAGGAGCCTGAGCAGCGCGCCGACGGCGTCCTCGGTATGGAAGGTCGTGAGCACCTTGTGGCCGGTCAAGGCGGCCTGGATGGCCATCTTCGCGGATTCGTGATCCCGGATCTCGCCGACGAGGATCACGTCCGGATCCTGCCGCACAATGGCCCGCAGCGAGTCGACGAAGGTCATGCCGGGCCGATCGGCGACCGAGCACTGCGTGATCCCCTCGATGACGTACTCGACCGGGTCCTCGCAGGTGATGATCTTCTTCGAAGCGCTGTTCAGGCGGTCGACAGCGGCGTAGAGGGTAGTGGTCTTGCCGCTGCCGGTCGGCCCGGTGACGAGGACGATGCCCGACGAGGGCTCGAGCACGTCCTCGAGGAAGAGCCGCAGGGTGGCGGGCGTGAAGCCGAGGCCGTCGAGCGCGACCAGGGTTTGGGTCTTGCGCAGAACGCGCAGGACGACGTTTTCGCCGAACACCGTCACGTAGAACGAAGCGCGCACGTCGATCTCCTGGTCGCCGTGGCGCAGGGCGAGGCGGCCGTCCTGATGGCGACGGTGGTCGGCGACATCGGCCTGCGCGAGGACCTTGATCCGCGAGACGATGCGCGGTGCGTACGCGATCGGGTACTCGGTGACGCCGAGCAAGGTGCCGTCGATGCGGAAGCGCACGCGCAGCTTCGAGGCCATCGGCTCGATGTGCACGTCGCTCGCCCCCTCGCGAATGGCGCGAAGCAAGAGCCCGTCGACAATGGCCGTCACGGGGTCGCTGTCGGGCTGTTCACGGAGCTGGTGATAGTGGATGGCGAAGGGGTTGGTCGACGTGGGCGCCTCGGCGCCGCGTGTCAGGGCCTCGAGCGTCTCGCTGAGCTTGTCGCGAGTCGTCAGGCACAGGGCCACGGCACAGCCGAAGAGCCGCCCGAGATCCGCGAGCACCTCGGGACGCTCCGGATCGTCGACGAGCACCGCGAGGCGCTCCCCGTGCAAGGCCATGGGAATCGCCCGGTGGCGGAGCGCCCACGGCAGGCTGATCCTGCGCAGCACGTCCGGATCGACCAGCGTGGCGTCGGCCGCGATGAAGGGCACGTCGTGGCGCTCGCACCACGTCTCCAGCCAGTCGCGCTCGCTGACGAGGCCGGTGTCGACGAGGTGCCGGCCGAGGCCGGGGCCAGGATGGGCCGCGCGGGCATCCGCAAGTTGCTGCGTGCTGAGCAGCCCTTTCTCGACGAGGATCTCCTCGGGCGGCAGCGTGCGCCGGTGCTCGCGCAGGAGGCTCTCGAGGCGAGCGCCGCTGACCCAGCCGAGCTCGATGAGCAGGTCGCGCAGGGGTCTCGGCTCTTCGAGTCTCGCGAGGATACGCCGGGCTCGTTCGAGCTGGGCAGCGCTGAGCAGGCCCCGGTCGCTGTGGCGACGAGCCGACGGGCTCGCAGGCATCGGCATGCAAGCCCGGGGCCAGCGTCCCGATCGGCCTCAGCGCGCCTCGCCCGACCGGCGGGCCAGCAGCACGTGCAGCACGAGGCCGCCGACGAGGGTTCCGATGCCCGCCCAGGACGATGCGGGCGTGTCGCGCAGGGCTCCCAGGACGATCCAGGTGCTGGTGCCTGCGAAGAGCAGGGGCGTCACGGGATATCCCCAGGCCCGGTACGGCCGCGGCAGGGCTGGCTCGCGCCAGCGCAGGACGAGGACACCGACGACAGCCAGGGTGGTCGTCACCGAGAGCGTGAAGCCGACGTAGCGGAGCAGGGCTTCGAAGCTGGCTGTGGTCATGAGCACCGCCGCCGCGGCAGCCTGCACCGTCACGGCCATCGCGGGGCCGCCGTGCCGGGTGCGGCGGGCGAGCACGGCGAGGGGCGGGAAGTCGCAGCCGACCTGTTCGTAGACGCGGGGCCCGGCCATGAGGAGCGCGCTGACCGAGGAGGCGAGCACGAGCGCGATCAGCGCCGACAGCGCGGAGCCCCCCACCGGCCCGAGCAGCGCCACTGCCGCGACATGGCCGACCTCGATCACGCCCGCGAGCCGGTCGGGGGGCACGGCGCTCAGGAACACCGCGGTGAGGCCCAGGTAGAGCGCGGCGACGAGCAGGGTGCCGGCGAGCAGGGCGCGGGGAATCGTGCGCGCCGGCGTGCCAAGCTCGCCTGCCAGATAGACTGCTGCATTCCATCCACTGTACGCGAAGACCACGTAGACGAGGGGGGCGGCGAAGGCGGACGGGGCGATCGCCGCCAGGGCGGCAGCGTCGCCACGCCACGTGCTGGCATCGCCCCGCACGCTCCCCAGCACGATGAAGGCGAGGATGAGGAGGATCTCCAGGGTCGTCGTCGCGGCCTGCAGGCGCGAGCCCAGCCCGACATGCACGGCGTGCGCGGTGCTCGCCGCGGCGAGGAGGACGAGTCCGGCCGTGCGCGGGGGGACGCCGGGCACGAGCGCGGCGACGTGCTGGCCGAAGGCGAGCGCCGAGGCGGCGAGGGGCGCGGAAAACCCCACCAGGAGCGAGACGAGCGCCGCGGTCAGCCCGAGGGCCGGATGGTAGATCCGCCCCAGCAAGCGGTACTCCCCGCCATTGCGGGGCAGGGCGCTGGCGAGCTCGGCGTACGAGACCGCCCCGCAGAGGGCCACCACGGCGCCAGCGACCCACGCTGCGAGCACGGCCTGGGGCGAGCCAAGCTCCTGGAGCAGGATGCCGCTCGTGGTGAAGATGCCAGTGCCGAGCATGCTGCCGACGACCAGCATGGTCGCGGCGAAGGCACCGATCCGCGCGATGGTCGCTGCCCTACGCGCTGCGACCGACGAACTCTTCCATGGAGCTGTTCACGCCGAGGAAGTTCGCGAGCCGGTCGAAGAGGCCCACGGGGAGGAAGCGAATCACCGGAACGATGTGGGCAAGCCAGGGCATGATCAAGCGCCGCTTGTTCCGCTCGATCGCGCGGATCACCCGTTCGGCTACGTCCTCCTCCTCGAGGATGGGAAGGAGCAGCGGGAAGCGGGAGCGCACGCCGCGAAACATGCCTGTGTTGATGTAGTATGGGCAGATGACCGTCGTCATCACCGCGGGGGCGACCTTGCGCAGCTCGGCGCGCAGCGATTCGTCGAAGCCGATCGCGGCCCACTTGCTGGCGGAGTAGTCCGCCAGACGGGCGACGCCGATGAGCCCCGAGGCGGACGCGATGGTCACGATGTGGCCCTGACCGCGGGCGATCATGGACGGAAGAAAGGCCTTTCCGGTCCAGAAGAGCGACAGGACGTTCACGGCGAAGGTGGCCACGATCTTCTCGTCGGGCAGGTCGAGAAAATCCTTGCCATTTACGATGCCAGCGTTGTTGATGAGGAGGTCGACCGGTCCGGCAGCGGTGGTGCTCTCGGCGGCCCGGGCGTAGACCTGGGTCCGGTCGGACACGTCGCAGACGAATCCTTGCGCGCGACCCCCCGTGGCCCCGCGAATCTCGGCGACTACAGCCTCGAGCGCCGCGGCGTTGATATCCCAGATGGTCACGAAGGCCCCGCGGGCTGCCAGCTTCTTCGCCATGAGGCGGCCGATGCCGCTCGCGCCTCCGGTCACCAGGGCGTGTCGTCCTGCGATCTGGCTCATGCCGCCTCCTTCTCGCCCCGGGCGGAGCCGCGCGCAACGGGTGCGTGGACGCGCGATCAGGGCGAGCGCAGCGTGGCGACACCGACGAGCAGGCCGATGGCGGCGATCCAGCTGCCTGCGATGCGCACGGCGACGCGCATCCAAAAGGCGGAGAGACGCAGCACGACGGCGTTAGCATAGGTGCCGAGCAGGGCGACGCCGAGCGCGAGGCCGATGGTCCAGAGCAGCGGTTGCGCGATCTGTGGCAGCTCCGCAGCCGTTCCCGCATACCCCTGGACGAGCCCGGCGAGGCTGCCGAGCGCGACACCGACGGCGAGGGGGACGCGCAGCGCGGCGGCTACGAGGGGGCCGACGAGGAGCATCACCGCTACCGGCGCCCGAGCAGTCGCGTGCCCTGCAAGGCCGAGGAGGGCGAGCGCACTACCGCCGACCACGCCAGCGGTGAACCCCGCACAGGTGCCGAAGGCACCGCGACCGTCCTGCTGGGTCGACCACAGGGCGACAGCCAGACCGGCCAAGAGGAACTCGGGATGGAACAGCGGCTGCAGCAAGCCCTGGTACAGGTCGCCGAGATTGGCGTTCGTGTGCGCTGCCGCCGCGTGAGGGTGGAGGAGCACCACGGCGACCGCGGCGAGGGTGGTCGTCACTGCCCGCATGCCGCCGCCTGCCACCACGCCAGCGTGCCGCGCGTCATCGGCTCAGGCGACGGCGCTCCGGGGCCGCGGGGCTTTGGAGATATCGGCGAGGATCTCGAGGGCCGCCCGCCGGCCTTCGCGCACCGCGCCCTCCATGTACCCCTGGAAGTCCGTGGAGCAGTGATCGCCCGCGAAGTGCAGGTTCCCGCTGCGCTCGCCCTCGACGCCTCCGAAGCGCGTCATCTGCCCCACGCGGTACGAAGGATACGACCCGCGGCGCAGCGGCTCGGTCATCGGGGCGGACAGGGTTGCGCGCCCGGTCCAGGCGGCGGTGATCCCGGGCCAGACCGGCTCGAGCTGGGCAAGGAAACGTCTGGCTGCGACCTCCACGCCCGCCGGGGTCGTGTCGACCAGGCCAGCCGCGACGCTGCCGCCTGTGTAGTTCACGACGATCCCCGTGGCGCCATCCTGGCCTCGCGAGACCTCCCAGGTGCTCTGATACCCCGTGTCGGCGTAGGTGCTGCCGTTCGATCGCCCCCAGGGCCCGCGCTCGCGCCAGAGCCGTCGCTCGAACTGCAAGGCGAGCTTGGCGTTGACACCGCTTCCGAGCTCGTCGATTGCCGTGCGCTTGCGCGCCGGCAAGTCGGCGCCGTCGAGGTCGAGCGTCCGCAGCACCGCAAAGGGGATCGTGAGGACGACATGATCCGCGACGACCTCGCCGGGGCCGGTGGCAAAGCCGAGGCGGACCGCACCGTCGGTGGTACGCGCGATCGAGGCGAGCCGCGCGCCGAGCTGCACGGTCCCGGGGGGCAGGGCTGCCGCCATGGCCTGGGGCAGCAGGTCGTTGCCGCCATCGATGTGGAAGGTCTCGTCGGACTCGCCGAAGATGGCGAATCCCCGCCGCTGCGGCTGGTAGGCGAGCAGATAGATGAGATTGAGGGCGCTCTGATCGCTGGTGTCGAGCCCGTACTCGGTCGCATAGGCGACATCGAGCAGCTGGCCGAAGGGGGAACCGTGTCCGCCCGGCACCCGCGTGGCGATCCAGTCGTGGACGCTCATGGCATCGAGGGCGGCGCCGGCGGGGGTGAAGCTATCGTAGCGTGTGGGATAGCCCGCAGCCCGCAGGTCGCGACGCACGGCACGGTAGATGGGCCGGAAGTCGCGCACCGCCCGGCGGGCAGGATAGTAGGCTTCATCGAAGAAATACGTGTCGCTCGAGCGCGGCGGGGTTGCGCGGTGCAGGTTGACGAGCCGCAGCCCGAAGCGGCGGGCGAGCCGGCGCATCGCCGCGTGGCCGGTGTCGATCAGCTCGCCGCAATGCTCCGTCACCTGCCCGTCCAACCACAAGGCGCGGTCGGACTCGACACGCCCGCCAATGCGCCCCGATGCCTCGTACAGTCGGCAGCCGACGCCGCGCTCGGCGAGGGTGAGCGCCGCCATGAGGCCGGCGAGCCCACCGCCGACGATGGCGACCCGCGGCGAGGGAAGGCCGGCCTGGGCCAGCTGTTCGCCGAGAGCGCGCTCGAGGGCGAGGAGGCCGGCGGTGGCGCCCGTCACGGCGAGGAACTCGCGGCGCGTCAGGGCATCGTGCGACGCCGGCGGGGGCGCGTCCCCCTCGTGGGCTGCGCAGACGCGGGCCAGCTGTCGAAGTAGGCGGACGAGCGGGGTCCGCGGCACGATCGGGCGGTAGCACGGTGCCCATCGTACGACAAGGCGGACGTCGAGCCGGCCTACCGGTTCGTGCCGTGTCACCCCGCCGCGGCGAGCCGCCAGACGAGGGCGACACCCGCGGCGGCGATGGCGGCGCCGCCGGCCCGCAGCAGCCGCTCGCCGTGGGGCAGCAGGGTGACGCACCCGAGGGCAATGCCGACCAGGTGGATCGTCCCGGTGCCGAGCACGAAGCCGGCGCTGAAGCCCAGCGCGCTCGCGTGAGCGGGCAGCTCGCGGCCGTGAGCGTAGCCGTGAAAGACAGCGAACACGGCCACCAGGGCGGCGGCCAGCGGCCAGGGAGGCCGCTGGCCGCTGGCGATGGCTCCACCGAGCAGCAGCACCGAGGCGACGATGGCAGGCTCGGTGGCCGGGATGCCCAGCCCGGCGATCCCGAGGGCCCCACCGATGGCCATCACGAGGGGAAAGGCCACGGGGAGCAGCCAGAGCGCCGGCATCCCGAGCTGCGCTCCCCACATGCCGACCGCCAGCATGGCCAGCAGATGATCGACCCCCGTGATGGGATGCAGGAGACCGGCCACGAAGCCGCTCGTCGCTTCGGGACTCCCCGTGTGGGCGAGCGCCGGGGTGGCGAGCATCGCGAGGGCCGCGATGGCCGCTCGGGCTGCGACCTCAGTGCGGGAAGCTCGCAAGCAGCACCACCCCAGCGAGTGCTAGCAGGGCCCCGCCGACCCGGCCCAACGCGAGGCGGCTGGGCGGCGGCACGAGCAGCGCCAGACCGAAGCCCGTGGCATGCAGAAGAGCAGTCATGGCGAGAAAACCAGCGGCGAAGCTCGGAGCCTCGCCCGTCGCGGACAGAGGGCTCCCGTGCGCGTGACCGTGGAGCAGGCCGCAGCCCGCGGTCACCGCGACGATGCCGAGGGGAGGCCAGCGCCGGCCCCGGAGCAGGCCGAGCCCGAGCACCAGCAGCGTGCTCGCGAGCAGCACAGCTGCAGCGGAGCCCGTCGCGATGTGGATGCCGAGCGCGAGGCCGCTCGCCGCGCCGAGGAGAAAGCCGAGCGGCACCAGCGCTGCCGAGACTCCGGACAGCTGAGCCGCCCACAACCCCACGGCGAGCATGCACACCTGGTGCTCGACGCCGGCCGTCGGATGAGCGAGGCCCGCAGCGAATCCGCCGCTGGCGGGAAGGCCGGCCGCGTGCGCCCTGGCCAGCGCCGGGAAGGCGATGACGCTGAGACTCGTCCCCCACGAGATTGTCCGCACCGCTCGTCCTTCGTCGGCGGCCCCGGGTCGGTCGGGCCGCTCCAGGCCTCTGCCTACGGCCCTGCTGGCCTCGGGTCAAGCGGAGGAGTGGCTCGACGAAGGACGCTGGTCTAGTCTCCGCGCATGACGATCCGCCGCTTCATGGAGGACCATTTCCTGCACTTCAACGCGCGCGAGACCCTGGCCGCGGCGCGGGCCTGGGAAGCGCATCTCGCGGCTGGCGGCCGCATGCTGATCACGCTCGCGGGCGCGCTGAGCACGGCGCGGATCGGGACGCTCCTCGCGCAGCTTATCCATGCGGGGAAGGTGCACGCCATCTGCTGCACGGGCGCGAATCTCGAAGAGGATCTCTTCAACCTGCTCGCCGGAGACGAGTACGAGATCATCCCCGACTGGCGAGCCCTCTCGGCTGCCGACGAGAAGCGCCTCTACGAGCGCGGGATGAACCGGGTGACCGACACGTGCATTCCCGAGACCGTGATGCGCCACCTCGAGCGGCGGCTCCTCGAACGCTGGCGCACCGCCTGCGAGCGAGGCGAGCGGCGCTTCGAGAGCGAGTTTCTCTGGGACATCTTCCGCGACGGCGCGATGGAAGCGCACTACCGCCTCGGCAAGGAGCACAGCTGGTTCATCGCCGCGCAAGAGCGCGGGCTGCCGGTCTGGGCACCGGGCTGGGAGGACAGCACGACGGGCAACATGTTCGCGGCCGCGGTCTTTCGCGGCGACCTCCCCCACCACCAGTGCGTGCGCACAGGCACCGAGCAGATGGAGCACCTGATGCGCTGGTATCTCGAGCACTGCGGGTTACGGGATGGCCGTCCCAGCGTGGGCTTCTTCCAGGTGGGCGGGGGGATCGCGGGCGACTTCGCGATCTGCGCTGTCCCCACTCTCATCCAGGATCTCAAGCGCGACGACGTGCCCTTCTGGGGGTACTTCTGCCAGGTGAGCGATGCCGTCACGAGCTATGGCGGCTACTCGGGCGCCGTGCCCAACGAGAAGATCACCTGGGGGAAGCTCGACGTGGACACGCCGAAGTTCATGATCCAGTCCGACGCGACCATCGTGCTGCCTCTCGTCTGCGCCTACCTGCTCGGCTGGTAGGCGTCAGGCTCGGCTTGCAGCGGCCGAGGCGGCGCAGGGGACGCCCACCGCCTCGCGCCGCCGGCTCACCACGTAGGCGAGGAAGCGCTCGACCCCGTGGAGGACGAAGGTCGTGCGCAGCGAGGGGAAGATCTCGAACGCATGCTGCGCGCCCGGGATCTCGGCGTAGACGACCGGGGACCGGCTCGCCGCGCGCAGGATCTGACAGAAGCGGCGCGCCTCTTCGACGGGGACGAGCGTATCGTGCGTCCCGTGGACGACGAAGAAGGGCGGTGCGTCCGCGTGGACGCGGGCGACCGGCGAGGCGGCTTCGTAGGCTTCGGGGGCTTCTTCGAGGGAGGCCTTCATCACCTGGCGCTCGAGGACGTCGCGCAGGCCGTCGTGCCGCCAGAGACCGAAGCGATTCGTGAAATCGTAGACGCCGTAGAAGGACACGCATGCGGTCACCGAGGTGTCCACCGTCTCGAAGCCCGGCTGGTAGGCCGGCTCGTTCGCGGTCAGCGCGAGCAGCGAGGCCAGATGGCCGCCGGCCGAGCCCCCGGTCACGACGAGCACGCTGGGGTCGCCGCCGTACTCGGCGATATGGGCCCGAATCCAGGCGATCGCTCGCTTGAGATCGACGAGATGGTCCGGGAAGGTCGCCGCCGGGCTCAGCCGATAGTCGGCCGACACGCAGACCCAGCCGCGTTCGGCGAGATGGCGCATCAGGGGGAGCCCCTGCTCGTTCTTGGAACCGAGCACCCACGCGCCACCATGCACCTGGAGGAGCACGGGACACCCCGTCGGACGGCTCGTGCTGCGGTAGACGTCGAGCAGGAGGTTCTGCCCGGCGGCACGAGCGTAGCGGAGGTTGCGGATGCGCTCGACGTGCGGCTGACGGATCGGGAAAGGCAGCAGGATCTGCCGCCAGTCGACACGCGGAGCCAGCGTGGCCGCCGCCAGATCGCTGTGGATGCGCGAACGGTACTCGGGACCGAGACCGGCCTGCAAAGCGGCCTCGACCACTGTCTCTGTGGCGAGCGCGGTGCGCAGGCACCCGACCAGCCCCACCCAGGAGGCGAGCGTGACGGCGAGCCCGACCCAGGCCGGCCAGTGCCGGAGCGCACCCACCGCGATGAAGCCCGCGGTCAGGATGCCCTGCCAGGCCAGATGATGGAGCGCGAGCTCGGTGGTCAGCCAGCCGGCGAAGAAGCTGAGCACGGCAAGCCGGGGCCGGTCGGCGATCGGCCGGTACGCGTTCCAGGTGAACCAGGCGCCCCAGAGGCTTCCGGCGAGAAACAGCCAGGCGGCGACGAGCGAGAGGTCCATGCTGCGGTTCATACTCCTTCGCGGCCCCACGGCAACATTGGCCGCGCAGTCCCCCCCGCAGGCGTGCTGGCGCCCGGCGGACCCGCTCGGCGCCGGCCCCGCAGGGCCCCGGCCCTCAGGGCCCCGGGTAGCACGCCCGCAACGCCTCCAGGTACGGGATCGCGAGCCGACGGGCCTTGACGAAGGCGACGGCGTCAGCGAGCGGCATCCCCCGGTGAACGTGCAGGTAGGCGATGGCCGCAGTCGGCGCACGGTTCATGCCGGCATTGCAGTGGAGATACACGCGGCGGCCGTCGGCGATCCAGGTCGCGATCCGGTCGACGATCGCCGGGAGTCGGGCGGCGAGAACGCCCACGTCGCCGTCGGGCACGGGGATCCGCGCGAAGGCCATGTGCGCCAGACGGCAGGCCGCTTTTAGCATGGCGAGATCCAGTCGCTTGCTCGCGAGGTCGGCGTCGTCCTGGAGGCTGCATACGGCATCGACGCCATGCTGGGCGCGCAGCCAGGCGATGTCGTCGGGGGCGGGGTACTCGCCGATCAGCAGCTCAGGCAGCACGACATCGAGGCCTGGACGGCCGCTGCGGATGGCACCGTGCCCCAGGCCATACCAGGGCTGGTCGGGAGGAACCATGGCATGGCCTCTCAGCGGTCCCAGGCGAGCGGGCCACGAACCGCCAGGTAACAGAGGAGACCCACAGGTCCGAACACACAGGTCAGAAGCAGAATCGGTGCCAGCCAGTACCCGGCGTTCGGCGCATCGTTCATCATCCAGCGGGCGACGAACAGGTCGAAGCACAGGTAATGGACCCAGCCGGCGAGCGCCACCCATTCGTTGGCGAAACCTGCCATGACGCCCTCGAGGCTGGAGAAAGCCCGGGGGTCGAGCGGGTGACTGGCCAGGGCGATCCCGAGCAGCAGCGCGTACAGGGCGGCCAGCACGGCCCATGGCCAGGTGGAGCGAGCGAGCGCGTGCGCTGCCGCCGATCGCGGGGCGAGAATCCAGCACAGCCAGATGGGCAGGGGCAGGAGATTCGCGATCTGGAAGGCCTCGCTCGGCGTCATGGGGCAGCCGGCTAGCGCGGGGCCCTCGCTGCGGTCAATGGCAGCGGTGGTCGGATTGGCTCGCGCGCTCGCCGCCGCTACGCTGGCCAGCGTGGCACGATGGCCTGCCGTCCTGCGCGCTGTGATCTTCGATTGCGATGGCGTGCTCTTCGATTCCGCGGCGGCCAATGTAGCCTACTACGATGCCATCCGGGCCCGGCTCGGTGTGCCGCCCATGGACGCCGACTGGCGCGCGAAGGTCCAGGTGCTCGCGGCGCCGGCGGTGCTCGAGGCCATGTTCGGCCACGATCCGGGCTTGCTGGCCGCAGCCCGTCAGGCGGCGCACGCGACGAGCTACGAGCCGTTTTATGCGCTCATGGAGCCGGCGGCTGGTCTCGCCGACGTGCTGGACACGCTGGGGCGCCGCTTTCGCCTCGCGATGGCGACGAACCGGGGGAGCAGCGTCGCTGGTGTCGTGGCGCGCTTCGGACTGGCGCGCTGGCTGCACGCCGCGGTCGGGATGCTCGACGTGCCACGGCCCAAACCTGCCCCCGACGTCATCGTCCTCGCCCTCGAGCGACTGGGCGTACCCTGCGAGCAAGCGATCTATGTCGGCGATGCGGAGAGCGACTGGGTCGCGGCGGACGCGGCCGGGGTGGGCTTCGTCGCGGTCGGTGCCGTGCCGGGGGCCCCGGTGCAGGTCGCGGCGCTGAGCGACCTCCCCGCCGTGCTCGCCGGCGCGGACCATTGAAGCCGCGGCTGGATGATGTAGTCTGCGCCGCTGTGATGGCCGAGCTGGGCGACCTCCACCTCACCATGGACCCCTCCGGGCTCTACCGCGAGGAAGTGGTAACCGATCGGCAGGTCGGCACCATTCGCCAGCTCGTCCCCATCACCCGCGAGGGCGCCGTCGATCCGAGCCGGGCCGTGTGCTTCATGGGGCAAACCCAGCTCGTGACCCCGGGCGGCGTGCTGCCCCTGAGCTTCGATATCGCGGCCGCAACGCTGGCCGAGGCGGTCGAGAAGTTCGGGGCGGCCGCGCAGGCGGCGCTCGAGGAGACCGTGCGCGAGCTGGAAGAGTTGCGGCGCGAGGCGGCGACGTCGCTCGTCATTCCGGAGCCCGGGGCCGCGGCGGCAATCCTGGGGCCCGGCGGGCGCCCGGCCGCCGGACTGCCCCCCGGTGGAGGCAAGATCCGACTCCGTTGACGTGCGCCCGGTGACTCGAGGCGGTTCGTGAGCACGGCCCGGAAGCGCATCCGGACGCGCCCGCGTCGGCCAGCGCGCGCCGGTGCCGCGCTCTGGTACAAGGACGCCATCTTCTACGAGCTGCGGATCGGCGCCTTCCAGGACAGCGACGACGACGGCATCGGCGACTTCCGCGGGCTCATCCAGCGGCTCGACTACCTGCGGGACCTGGGCGTCACGACCCTCTGGCTGCTCCCGTTCTATCCGTCGCCGATGCGTGACGACGGCTACGACATCTCCGACTACACCAGCGTGCAGCCGGAGTCGGGGACGCTGGAGGATTTCCAGGACTTCCTGCGCGAGGCCCATGTGCGCGGGCTCCGGGTCGTGACCGAGCTGGTGCTGAATCACACCTCCGATCAGCATCCATGGTTCCAGCGGGCGCGGCGGGCGCCCCCGGGCAGCCGCTGGCGGAATTTCTACGTCTGGAGCGACACGCCGCATCGCTACGCTGATGCGCGAGTGATCTTCAAGGACTTCGAACAGTCGAACTGGACCTGGGATCCGGTCGCGGGCGCGTACTACTGGCATCGCTTTTACGCCCACCAGCCGGATCTCAACTACGACTCCCCCGATGTCCGGCGCGAGATCCTCCGCGTGGTGGATTTCTGGCTCGGCCTCGGCGTCGACGGGCTCCGTCTCGATGCGGTGCCCTACCTATACGAACGGGAGGGCACGAACTGCGAGAATCTCCCCGAGACCCTCGATTTCCTGCGGCGCCTGCGGCGCTTCGTCGATCGGCGCCATCGCGATCGGATGCTACTCGCCGAGGCGAACCAGTGGCCGGAGGATGCGGTCGCTTACTTCGGGCAGGGCGACGCCTGCCACATGGCCTTTCACTTCCCGCTGATGCCGCGGCTGTTCATGGCGATGCACATGGAGGACCGGTTCCCCATCGTCGACATCATGCATCAGACGCCACGGATCGCGGAGTCGGCCCAGTGGGCGCTCTTCCTGCGCAACCACGACGAGCTCACGCTCGAGATGGTCACCGACGAGGAACGGGACTACATGTACCGGGTCTACGCGCACGATACGCGTGCCCGCATCAACCTCGGCATCCGGCGTCGCCTCGCGCCCCTGCTCGGCAACGACCGCCGGCGGATCGAGTTGATGAATGCACTGCTGTTCTCGCTGCCCGGAACGCCGGTCATCTACTACGGCGACGAGATCGGGATGGGCGACAATTTCTACCTCGGCGACCGCAACGGCGTCCGCACGCCGATGCAGTGGAGCGGCGACCGCAATGCCGGCTTCTCGCGAGCCAATACGCAGAAGCTCTACCTGCCCGTCATCGTCGACCCGCCCTACCACTACGAAGCCTGCAACGTGGAGGCGCAGCAGGACAACCCGCACTCCCTGCTGCACTGGATGAAGCGCTTGATCGCGCTGCGCAAGCGTTACGCGGCCTTCGGCCGGGGCGATATCGTGTTTCTCTCGCCGAGCAACCGCAAGGTCCTGGCCTTTGTGCGCACCTACGGCGACGAGCGGATCCTGGTCGTGGCCAACCTGTCGCGCTTCGTCGAGTACGTGGAGCTCGATCTCCGGCCATATCGCGGGCTCGCGGTGGTCGAGGTCTTCGGCCGCAAGCCCTTTCCCCCAATCGGGCATGGTCCCTATCTGCTCACCCTCGGTCCGCATTCGTTCTACTGGTTCGCGCTCGAGCGCCAGGCCGGGCGGGCCGCGCGCACGGACCGCGACGACGGTCGCGTGCCGGTCGTGCGCGTCGAGGGGGGGTGGGCAGGGCTCTTCGAGCGGCCGGGGCGCGAGGCACTCGAGCGCGCGCTCGCGCTGGTCCTGCCGCATCGACGCTGGTTCTCCGCCAAGGGGGATGCGCTCCGCAGCCTGAGCATCGTCGACGTCGTGCCCGTGCCCGTGGACGAGGTACCGTGTGCGGTGACGACGGTGCGGACCGACACCGTCGGCGCGACCCCACAGCGCTATGCGCTCCCCCTGGCGTGGGCGGAGGGGGAGCGAGCGGCGATGGTCCGACGCGACCGCCAATCGGCGGTTCTCGTCGAGGTCGAGGTGGGGGCGGGCAAGAACGCGCCGCGCGCTGTGCTCTACGACGCGACGGAGGAGCCCGCCTTCGGACGAGCCATGCTCGCCGCGATCCGCCACAGTGCGCGGATCCCGGGGCAGGGTTGCGATCTGGTGGCGACGCCGAGCCGCGCGTTTCGCCGCCTCGCGGCCCGACTCGATCCCGCTGTGACGCCGGCCGTCCTGCGTGTCGAGCAGAGCAACACCTCGATCGTCTACGGCGATCGCTTGGTCCTGAAGCTGTTCCGGCACCTTCCCGGGGGAACGAATCCCGAGCTCGAGGTCGGCCGGTTTCTCACCGAGCGGACGGGCTTCCGGCACGTCGCGGCCGTGGCGGGCGGCCTCGAGCTCTCTCCGCCCAAGGGCGAGCCGACCTCGCTCGGCGTGCTGCAGAAGTACGTGCGCCACGAGAGCGACGCCTGGAGTTACACGGTCGACCAGGTCTACCAGTACTTCGATCGGATCCTCGCCCAACGCGGGCTCGAGCCACCAGCCTGCGGCGAACCGCTGATCCGCCTGATCGATGCCGATCCTCCGCCGGTGCTGCTCGCCACCGTCGGCGGGTATCTGGAGATGGCCCGGCTGCTCGGTCGCCGGACGGCGGAGCTGCACCAGGCGCTGGCCTCGGTGAGCGACGATCCGGCCTTCGCCCCGGAGCCCTTCACGCTGCTCTACCAGCGGTCGGTCTATCAGTCGGTGCGCAATCTCGTCGGGCGGGTCCTCTTCGCCCTGCGCGAGCGCCTCGACACCCTCCCTGCGGCCGCGCGCGATGAGGCCCGAGCCGTGCTCGCAGCAGAGCACGAGCTGCTGCGACGGTGCCATGGCATCGTCGGACGCGTACTCGGCGGGCGGCGCATTCGCTGCCATGGCGACTTCCACCTGGGGCAGGTGCTCCACACCGGCAAGGACTTCGTGATCATCGACTTCGAGGGAGAACCGGCGGCGCCGACCACCGAGCGTCGGATCAAGCGCTCGCCGCTGGTCGATGTGGCTGGCATGCTACGTTCGTTCGACTATGCCGCCTTCGGTGCGCTGTTCGGGGATCCGCATGCCGGGATGGTGCGCCAGCAGGACACCGCGGTGCTCGAGCCCTGGGCGCGGTTCTGGCAGCAATGGGTCGGGTCGGCCTTCCTGCGCGCCTATCTGCATCAGCTCGAGGCGAGCGAGCTCCTGCCGAGGCGGCGTGCGGACGTGGGGACCTTGCTCCGCGCCTTCCTCCTGCAGAAGGCCGTCTACGAGCTCGGCTACGAGCTCGGGTCTCGCCCCGGCTGGGTGCGGATCCCGCTGCGCGGAATTCTCGGTCTGCTGGCCGAGCCGGAGACGTGAACGCGGTGCGCGGGCCGGATCACGGCGCTGCAAGAGGAGGACATGCGCATGAAGGTGCGTCTCGAGTTCGATGTCTCGCCCCGCGAGCTGCGGCAGCTCCTGGGTCTGCCGGACGTGGAGCAGCTGCAGCGCGAGGTCATCGAAGCCATTCGCGAGCGCATGGCGGCTGGCGTGGAGGGCTTCGATCCCCTGTCGATCCTGCGCTCGTTCTTCGCGCTCGCGCAGAGCTTCCCGGGCTTCGATGCCCTGCTCGGGCTCCTCGGCCAGGCAGTGTCCCGCGCTGCAGGGCCGGGTGGTGGCGCACGCGGCTGAGCGAGGCGGGGCGCGTCTGCGGGCCGGCTAGGATTCGTCCGGCGAGGGAGCGACCGCCGCGACCAGCGCGAGATCGCTTTCGCGAACACGGCTCGTGTCGAAGCGACGGGCCGCAGCCAGCATGCGTGTCAGCGCTTCGCCGATCTCCATAGTCGATGTGCGCGCGCGCCGGCCGGGGCCGGCTGGGCGTGCAGGATCGATGCGGGCCACGATGAGCGTGCGCAGGTAGGGGGAGCGAAACCCCCGTGCCCGCAGCTCCGCAATGCGCTGGGCGACCTCGCGGTCGATCTCGCGCAGGCGGGCTGCCCGATCCTCGCGCCGGCGCAGGGCCTTGGGGAGCGGGTCGGGCAGGAAGCGCTCGAGCCGGCGCAGCACGGGTGCGTACGCGCTGCCCGGAAAACGCCCCTCGCGCTCGTAGCAGAGACCGAGGGTGAGCAGCGCAGGCTCTTCGAACGCGGCCTCGTGCTTCGCCTCGGGCGAACGGGGATCGCGCCGGGCCAGCTCGCGCGCCATGCGGATCACCTCGAGCGCACGATCGCGCAGGTTGTGTGCCTTCTCGGTGTTGAGCGCGAGAATGCGGAAGGCCAGCGTCTCGTCGGCCGCGACCAGCGCCGTGATCTGGCGCAGCCCGAGCACCTTGGCCGCGGCGAGGCGATGACGGCCGTTCGGTGTCCACAGGGCGCCCTCGGGTCCCCGCACGACGATGATCGGGTCGAGGAAGGCTCCGCTGTCCTCGATGCGCGCCGCGAGCCGATTGACGTGCGGTGGCGAGATGTCGCGCTGGAACGGCGTCGGAGCAAGCGCGGCGAGGGGCAAGGTCGCGAGCACGAGCGGGCGACCGGCGAGCGGCTCGCGATAGGCGGCGATGGGCTGGCCGCCCCCTGCGCGCACCTGGGCGACGAGGTCTGCGACTTCCGCTGCATCGAGGCCGAGCCCCATCTCGCCTGCGGCAAGCCCGCGGGCCGTCCGCGACGGGGCAAAGCGCACGGGCCCGCGCTTGCGGGGCCGCGCGGGGCCACGGGACGGGGGCGAAGCGCCGGTGCGCGAGGTGCTCACGGGACGAGCCCTGGGTCTGCCGGCCGGAGGGCGTTGCAGTCCCTCAGCGCGGTCTCCGCATCCGGGGCCAGGACGGTGCGAAAGACCTTCTCCCCCTCCGCGCACTGCCCGTCGCCCGCCACCAGGCGGCAGCCGCCCCCCGTCTGGCCGACGCATACCGTCACACGCGCGGGCAAGGTCCGGCCCTCGCCGGTCGGGTCGCCGGCCCGGCGTTCTGGAGCGACGATCAGCGGCGCCGGCATTTGCGCCAGGAGGCCCGCGAGGAGCAGCCCCACGCTCACCATCCCACGCTCCGCACGATGGCGATGCTCACGGCCATGGCGCACATCGCCCCGAGGACGAGTTCGGCCAGCGCCAGCGCCATGCGGCCGAGTGCCCGGGGCGGCGGTGCGAAGGGCTCGATCGCCAACGCCATGAGGGGCAGCACGGCGAAGATCACCAGGGGCGTGTAGCTCGCCCCAGCCTTGCGCCACAGGACAGCGGCCGTCCACCCGACGCTCAGCGGCGGGTGAAGCGCAAGAAGCAGCCACTGGATGGTGCGCACGGCTAGCCACTGGCCTTGGGGGCAAGGGGCATCGGCGCCTGCTCGAGACGATCGGCGGCCTCGAGGAGCGTGGGATCGTCGAACGGACGGGCGGTGAAGCTCGCCGCGCTGTACGGTCCCGTCCGGTGCGCGTCCACCACCAGCCGGTTCTTGGCGTTCGGCATCGCGCTCGTTGTCGAGAGCGCTGCGTAGCGCACCAGATAGGGCCCGTCCACGCCCCGCTCGTGCAAGATGAGCCCGTAATAGCCGAGCTCTAGCCAGTGGAGCCCTGGCGACAGCGTCGCAGCCGTTTGTGCCCAGGCGAGGGGTTCGGCTCCGCCGTCGCTGTAGAGCGTGGCCTCGAGATGGAACCGCCCTGCCTCGAGCACCTCGATCTCGGCGCTGACGACGAGACTGCCGTCGCGGGGACCGTCACGCCAGCGACCCGTGAGCCGCGCGTGCGGTCGCGCGTACTGGAAGCTGGTGGCCGCTTTTCGCTCCTCGCCGCGGGCGGTGAGCGCGCGAACCTGGACCAGAATCGAGGCGCTCAACGCAGGCGTGGCTTCGGGCGGAAGCGCGACGACGGCGGTCCAGCGATGGTCGCCCGCAGCGGGATCCCCCTCGGCCCCGTCGTCACGGTAGGCGATCGTGCCGATGGGGACGAGGGCCTCGGTGAGGAGGGTGGCTGTGATCTCCCGGGCGGCGACCGGTGTTCCGCGCACGGCGAGATGCGCATAGAGCACGGCAGGCTCGGGGGCTTCGAAGGAGGCCTGGGCAGGCTGAACGACCAGGGCTGGCTCGCTGCCGCCGGGACCCCGCTGCTCGACCGGCGTGATCTCGCGGTCGCGCACGATGGGATCGGGCTCGCCCGGAGCGAGGGGCTGTGCAGAGCGCGGGTAGCGAGCGCGACGGCGATACTCGGCGGCGGCCTGCTTGGCCAGGTCGACGCCGAGGAACCCACGGCGAGGCGGCTCGGTCCGCGGCGGCGGCTGGACGAGGCCGGGGCCGGCAGCCGCGGCCGAAGCGACATGGGCCGACGGCGAGGTGCGCGAGGGGCTACCCTCGGCCGCGGTCGGTTCGTGGGCCGGTGTCTTCAGGGAGGACTCGCCGCCCGTCGCAAGCCACGCAAGGACCGCGAGTGCCGCCAACAGTGGGACGACCACCCGCCAGCTGCGCCTGCGGCGCCCCTGCACGTCGACTCCTCGCCCCGCTGCTCCTCAGTAGAGGATGCTCACGAGCTTGGCGGTCGTCATCGACGACTGGACGACGGTATTGGGCGCGCAGGGCGCCCCGTTGCACTGCCAGATGCCGTCCGGGATCTGGCGCCGCGTGTCGGAGTCCGAATCGTCGCGCTCGTCGGAATGGTTCTCGTGGGCGGTGTCGAGATTGAGGAAGCCGGCCGATTCCTGCTTGGCGGCGTTCCCGCACACATTGCTGTTGTTGTAGCTCGCCGTGGCGCTGCCGCTGCACGCGTACTGCGAGGCATGCTGGACGATGCCATCGTCCTCGCCGTTCAGGCAGGCGCTGGCGCCGAAGATCGCCTCGTAGCCCCCGGTCAGGTAGACGTTCCGGGCGGGGGCATTGGAATAGGTGCGTACCTGGACGTCGTCCGCGCTGCGCAGCCAGTAGGTCGCCGTGTCGCAGCTCTGGATGAAGAAGGCGAGGAAGTTGCAGAGCAGGCTGTTGTTGCCGCACACCGCGTCGGCGCCCTGGGAGCCGCGATGCGCGCCGCCGAGCGTGATCACCAGGCTGATGCGCTGCGCGACCTGGTCGTAGGGGCCATTGAAGTTGTAGTTCGGATCGCTCGGGTCGTTGTTGCCGAGCACGAAATCCATGATGGCGCCGCCCATGCTGTGGGCGATCACCCAGAAGGTTCCCCCCTGAGCCCAGGTGCGCGCGCAGCGATTGCCGCCGCCATCGGCGCCGCCGTTGGTGGCGTTGACGATCTCGTTCGCCACTTCCCCTGCGGCCTGGCTGCCGTACCACGGATTGGTGCCGTTGTACCCGATCACGTAGTACGAGGTGGCAAAGGACTTCGTCGCGGTCTTGATGAAGTCTTTCGAGCCGTTCTTCCAGTAATCGCGGGCCGCTTGCCAGTTCGTGTAGGTCGCGGTGTCCGTCTGCTTGCCGTGGACGAAAATGAGACAGGGCTGGGCCGCCGCCGTGCTCGCTCCTGCGAGCAGCGCGACGAGCATCCCGACCCTCACGACCCTGCGACGAAGCCTCCCGCCTGTGACCACCGCCATCGTCGTGCCCTCCCCGAAGCTCGCGGCGCCGACCACGAGTCCCTGCTCGCGTCGAACGACGGCTCGCCCCTAGCGAATCGCTTCTCGAGCTGTCAACCGGGAGGCAGCTCGGGGGGAGTACTGGGCGGGCTGCTGTCCGCGCCCGACGCATCAGCCGGGGGCAGGAGGTCGAGGCGGGCGATCCGCGGCCCCGCGCCCTCGCTATCCCAGGCGATGGAGACGCGAAGACGGGCGGAGCGGACGGCACCGTCTCGGACGACCGTGCCGGCGAAGAGGGCCGACTCGGCCGATTCGGCCCGGGGCGACTCCCAGCCCGGCTCGAGGCGGAACAGCTCGAGGAACTCGCCCGGATCGATGTCCTCGCGCTCGCCGCTGGCGAAGAGATGATCGTAGACGGCGAGGGGAGCGACAGTGAGCGCGGCGAGGGAGCGGCGTTCGAACCACGCCTCGGCCATCAGCCGTGCGAGCCGACAGGGTGCCGAGGCTTCGCAGCTCCCCCAGCGGAACCCCGCACGGAGGGCCGCCCGGATGTCCTCGTCCGTAAGACAGCCCTCGACATGCGCACGACTCCTGTCCGGGTCGTAGCCGCTCTCCCGCATAGCCGCGAGGACGACGGCGGTCTCGTCTGCCGCGGTGACCCCGACGGTCGTCCGCAGGAAGCGGCGCAGCCGTCGACAGGTCTTGATCTTCTCGGCATCCGTGCCCTCGCGCAGCTCGTCGAGAAAATGCGTGATCTTCGTGCGCATCGGCGAAGGCTCCACGAGCACCAACTCGGGGTCGTAGAGACGGGAGCGGCGCACGACGCGCAGTGCCACAAAGGTGGGATCCACGTCGCGCAGGGGTTGTGCCGGGTCGAGGAGACGTGCCCGCTCGGCATCGAAGCGCTCCCGATCGGCGCTGGGAACGATCTCGATCCGCTCGACGGCCCACAGCGGACGGTCGAGTCCCCCTTCGCGCTTGAGCGTCAGTTCCTGGGGGCGGCCGGTGGCCCGGACGAGCTGCCAGAGCTGGGCTGCCAGATCCACCGCCACGCTCCCCCCGGGAACCGCGGTGGACACCGGGAGCGCCGCTGTCCCGCCGATGGTCTGGGCCAGATCCATGAACCGGGTGGCGCTTTCCTCGGTGGTGTCGACGAGGCTGGCCTGCAGCGTGATCTCGTCCCCGCGCTGCAAGCGCACGGGTGGCGTGAGCGGCTGCTGCTCCTTGACCTCGCGCACGAGGGCGCCGCCGCGGGTCTCGAGCGCGGCGACCGGCAGCACCCCGATGGTCTGGCCGTTGAGCTGGACACTGATCGTGAGGAGAGTGCGTGTCGCGCGCTCCCGCAGGTAGCGGCGTGGCGACCACCATGGCGAAGGCTCCTGCGATCGAGCGATATGCACCCGCTCGACCACGAGCTGGATATACTCGTCGGCTGCGTGGCGCGCCTGGGGCGCCGGAACGGTGCGGAGGAGCAGCTCGGGCGGGCGGGTCGGATCGGCCGAGGTCCCCGCGCTCCGGTGGCAGCCGATGGCTACGCCGAGGAGCAGCGGTACGACGAGCCAGACCGACACCTGCTGGGCGAAGCGAGGGGCTGGGCGCACGGAAGGCGCAGTGTAGCAGGCGAGCGTTCCCCCGTGCGAGAAGCGCCTCCGGCATGCTACGAGCGGATGCGGATGATGTGCGCATCGCGGTCGCTCGGTCCCCTCGTCGCTCTCGCCCTCCTGCTCTCGCCGCACGGGGGCGAGGCCGCCACGGCGCCGCGCGAGCGCCTAGACGCCTATGCGCTCTTTGCGACCGAGGGTCTGCGGGTCGAGAAGACCACGATTCGTCGAGGCGACCTGGGAGTGAACGACGGGGTGCTCAGTGTCGGCCGGGGCGTGCGCGCCGCGGAAGCCCTGCTCGCGGCGCCGCGGCTTCGCCTCGCCCGGGACGCGGCATGCGCAGGAACCTTCGGCGATCGGCGCGGAGCGGCGAACGGCTGTCCCCGCGCGGGCGAGGCCACGGCGCCGCTGGTCGCCGAGGTCGGTCCCGGCTGCGGCATGCTCGTGCCGTTTCCAGCCTGTGATCGGACGCGCCGGGTGGAGGTGGCGAAGGGAACGACGCGGCGGCTCGGAGGCGGGGTCTACGGGCGGGTGATCGTGCGGGGAGGGACGCTGGAGCTCGCCGGGGGCCACTATGTGTTCTGCGCCATCGAGATCGCGCGCGGCGGCAGCCTGCGCGCCGCTGCCCCGGTCGAGATCGACGTCGCGGGGAGCGTCCTCCTGCACGATCGGGCCCGGCTCGAGCCCGCCCCCGACGTCGTGCTCTCCGCGGACGACATTCGGGTCCGCGTCGGCGAAGGGCGGGTCGTTGCTGGTCGCCGCGCCAGGCTCGTGGCCAGCGTCTGCGCTCCCGAGCGCTCCGTCCGTCTGGTGCGCACGACCATCGAGGGGCGCATCGTGGCCCGCCAGCTGCGCGCGAGGGGGGTCGAGGCCACGGCACCGCTCGCGGACGAGCGCAGGGCATGCACGGTGCGCGATCCCCTGCGCCGCCCCTACTTCGGCGACCTGCACGTCCACACCAAGCTCTCCTTCGATGTGTTCATCTTCGGGGCCTCGCCCTCGCTCGAGGATGCCTACCGGTTCGCGCGCGGCGAGCCGCTCCTCGTAGCGCCGAACGACGCGGCGGGGCAGCCGACGCAGACCGTCCGTCTCGACCGGCCGCTCGACTTCGCGGCGGTCACCGATCACTCCGAGTTCCTCGGCGAGGTGGAGACGTGCACGGTCCCCGGGCGGCCGGGGTACGACTCGGAAACGTGCGTCAATTACCGGAAACGCGGCTCTACCGCCTTCGTCGCCTTCGGGGGCCTCATGTATCTCGGGAGCCGCGATCCGGCCACCTGCGGGTCGCAGAACGAGCGCTGTCTCGAGCTGGCGAGCGGCGCCTGGCGCCGGATCCAGGACGCGGCCGAGGCGGCCTACGATCGGAGCCCACGCTGCGGCTTCACGACCTTCGTCGGCTACGAGCATACCGCCGTGGCGATCTCGGTGAGCACCCTGCATCGTAACGTGTTTTTCCGCGGCAACCGCGTTCCCGTGCTGCCGACGAGTTACTTCGAGGCGCGCAACCGGGCGGAGCTGTGGCGTCTTCTGCGCGATCAGTGCGTCGGCGCGGGGACGGGCTGCGACGTGCTTGCCATCCCGCACAACTCCAACGAGAGCAACGGACGCGCCTTCTTGGTCGAGTACCCCGGGGCGACCTCGCCGGACGAGGAGCGAGCGCAGGCTGCGCTCGGCGGGTCGATGGAGCCGCTCGTCGAGATCTTCCAGCACAAGGGCGACTCGGAGTGCATGAATGGCCTCTCGGGGATCGTGGGGGCGGCGGACGAGCTCTGCGACTTCGAGAAACGGTATCGCGCGCCGGAGGATTGTGGCGATGGGGTGGGGAGCTGGGGGGCGCAGGACAGCGGCTGCCTGTCTCGCCGCGACTTTGCGCGCGGCGCGCTCCTCGAAGGGCTTCGCGAACAGGAACGGCTCGGCGTGAACCCCTTCCGCCTGGGATTCATCGCCAGCACCGATACGCACAGCGGCACGGCGGGGTATGTAGCCGAAGACGCCTATCTCGGACATCAAGGCGAGAGCGAGTCCACGACCGAGGCGCGCCTCGGGGACGGTACGGACCTGGCGGGTCTCGGCCACAACCCCGGGGGACTGGCGGGCGTGTGGGCGGAGGAGAACTCGCGCGGCGCGATCTTCGACGCACTCCGCCGGCGAGAGACCTTCGGAACGAGCGGGCCCCGGATCACCGTCCGGCTGTTCGCGGGCTACGGGTTTCCCTCCTCCCTCTGTGCCGACCCGGACATGATCCGCAAGGCGTACGCAGGCGGTGTGGCCATGGGCGGCGTGCTCGGGGCGCCGCCGCCGGCCGGGCCTGCAGCGCCGACCATCGTCGTGACCGCGCTTCGCGATCCCGGAACGGCCGCACGGCCCGGAACGCCGCTCGAGCGGCTGCAGATCGTCAAGGGCTGGCTCGCGGGCGGCGAGGCGCACGTGGCCGTGTACGACGTCGCTGGCGGACCAAACCCGGCGGCGACGGTCGATGCCAGTTGTCGGCCGGTGGGCAGCGGTGCGGATCAGCTCTGCGCGGTGTGGACCGACCCGGATTTCGATCCGCGGCAGCACGCGTGGTACTACGCACGGGTGGTCGAGAATCCGACCTGTCGCTGGAGCACCTGGGAGTGCCTGCGGGTGCCCGCGGGATCGCGGCCGCCGGTGTGCGGCGAGCCGCAGGGTCCAGTGCGCCTGGAGACCGTGCAGGAACGCGCCTGGACGTCGCCGGTGTGGTACGAGCCGGCGGATTCCTAGGGCGTAGGCCGGCGCCTCTCCGGAAGCGGCGCAGTGGCTCAGCGCCAGCGCATGGCGCGTCGTGCGAGGGCGTCGCGCATCTCGGCCGGAAGGAGGCGAGAGAGCGCCAGGAGCAGGCGGGTCCGCCGGGGAAATGCCAGGACCGGCCGGCGCTCTTCGAGCGCCCGGACGACGAGCGCAGCGGCGCGAGTCATCGGAACCGCCGAGCGCACCGCGAAGGCATTGCCGGCGACCATCCGGCCCGCGAGGAAGCCCGGCAGGATGGTCGTCACGGTGATGCCCTGGGGGCCGAGCTCGGCGCGGACGCCCTCGGCGAGGATCGCCAGCCCGGCCTTGCTGGCGCAGTAGACCGTTTCGAAAGGAAACCCCGCCAGCCCTCCGAGGCTTGAGACCACGCCGAGGTGTCCGCCGCCGTGCGCTGTCATGTGCGGGACGAGCCGGGCGAGGAGCACGAGGTTCGCTGACAGGTTGGCATCGAGATCCTCGATGGCGGCGCGCCAGTCGAACGCCGCAAGCCGCAGGGGATGATCGACGCCCGCAGCGAGAATGGCCAGATCGATGCGTCCCCCCGCGAGCACGCCGGCCAGGGCCTGATCGGTCGTCTCGTGGTCGCACAGATCGACGGGGAGAGGCTGGACGGCGACGCTACCGCGGAGCTCCGCCACGAGGGCCTCGAGTCGCGGTCGATCGCGGTCGAGCAGCACGAGCGCGGTGCCGCGGGCGGCGAGCAGGCGGCAGATCGCACTGCCGAGATCGCCCGCCGCGCCGGTGACGAAGGCGCAGCGGAACGGCTCGCGAGGCGCTGCGCCGAGGAGGCGTGTCAGGGGGGCGGCGGCAGCGGGGAGCTCGCCAGGCCGCCGGTCCTCGAGCAGCGGGGGGCGCGGGTGGAACCCCATGCGCCCCTCGTACCAGCTGCGGACGCAGAGCAGCTCGACGCTGAAGCCCTGGTCGTCGTTCAGATAGACGACACTCCATGCCCCGAGATGGAGAGGATCGCCGTTCGGGCGGTAGCCTGCCGCGCGCAGCCGCGCGTAGACCCGCTCGAAGCTCGCGCGGTCGTGGCAGCCGAAGGCCACGTTCATGATGCCCTGGTCGGAGATCCGATAGCCCTCGGGCCAGGGCCGGCCGACCGGATCGGTGTACTGGACGAGCTCGAGGAAGATGTCCCCGGCGTCCAGGACGACTGTCTCGCGTGCTGCCCCGGCCAGGCCCCATAGCGCTTCGTGCTCCGCGCCGTGGAGCGGGGTCGGGGCGATCTGGAGCCCCAGCGTCCGGGCGAAAAAACGCAGCGAGCGGTCGAGGTCCGGAACGGAGAGCGTCACGCTGCGAACGCTCACCGGGATCCCGCGCCGGGGGCGCGGGCGCAGCGACCCGCCGCGCGGATCGTCTTCCATCAGCTCGAGGAGAATCCCCTCCGGATCGCGGACGCAGACGCGGCGCGCTCCCCGCGGGCCGAGGGGCTCGCTCAGCGGCGCGGTCGCGAGCTCGGCGAGGCGCGCGAGCGTCGCCTCGAGATCGGCCACGTGCAGGCCGAGCCGCGCATAACCGATGTCGCAGGGTCGGGCATCGGGGCGCTGCGGCCGGGGACGCGGCCGCGAGAACTCGAACACCTCGAGCTGGAAGAACTCCTGGCTGTCGACGAGCCAGCGGCAGGTCGACGCGACGCGCGGCAGCCCCTGCACGCGGGTCGCCAGCGGGCCGCGGAAGAGCCGCGTCCCCCCCGCCGAGACAAAACCGAAGGCATCGCGATACCAGCGCGTGGCGCGGCGGCCATCGAGCACGCTGAACGCGATCTGACAGAGCGGCAGCACCGGCCTCTCAGTACACCAGCTCGACCCAGCGTCCGCCGGCCATCAGCTCGGCCTTGCGCCGACGCCACTTCTCCTGCGAGCCGGCGATGCGCGCGAAGACCTCGTCGAGCGCGGCGCGCATGGGCTCGAGGCCGGCGACGAACACGTGGGTCTTCGGATCGCCCAGGCGCTGCCACAACTCCGCCCCCCGCTCCTCGATGGCCCCGTCCCAGCGGATCGGATCGGCCCAGTTCGGGCGGCGACTGAGGGCGGTGAAGGCGCGGAAGGTCTCGCGATCGTAGTACTGCGCGAAGTCGTCGCGCTCGTCGTTCATGTACAGCAGCTCGAGGCCGCTCCGGGCCCCGTAGAAGAGCCAGATGTCTCCCGTCCAGTCGGGGATGTCCTGGTAAATGTGGCGGACGAGGGCGCGGAACGGCGCGATCCCCGTGCCGCTGCCGATGAGGATCAGCGTCGCATCGTGCTCCTCGGGGATCTCGAAGGGAATGCCGAAGGGACCGCTTACGGTGATCACGTCGCCAGGACGACGATCGCAGAGGTAGTGCGAGGCGACCCCGGGATAGGCTTCGCCGCTGTAGGGATCGATGCCGGTGCAGCGCCGCACGCAGATGGTGATCGCCGGCCGACCTGCCGGGCTCCGGCCGGGGATGTCGGCGATGCTGTAGAGGCGGAAGTGGTGCGCCTTGCCGAGGCCGGGGGGCGCGGGAGCGAAGACGCCGATCGACTGGCCGACACGACAGGGAAACTCGGCGCGATCGATCTCGAGGCCGATCTCGCGGACCTCGTCGGGCGCGGCCTCGGGCGTGAGGCGCGTCGAAGAGAGGACGGTCGCCGGGAAGCGCTCGGCGTGCTCGTAGTCCGTCAACCGGATGACAGGGGATGCGGTCATGAACACTCCTTTCGCAGGCAGCGGGCGGCGTCGCCGGCAGCGGGGCACGGCGCTGTCGTTACGGCGCAGCCCTGGCACCCGATGCGCCCCGCCAGGGCGTCGGGATCGCGCAGGCGCTCGGGGAAAGTGCGCTGCCATGCCGCCTGCACCATGGCCCAGCCGACGGCGAGGCCGCCCATGCCGAGCAGCGCGATGGCGACGCTGCGTAGCCCGCTCATCCCGCGAGACCTCCGAAGCCCATGAAGGCCATCGATAGGAGCCCGGCCAACGTGAGCGCCAGGGCCGTACCGCGCGCGACATCGGGCAGCTCGGCCAGCTCGAGCTTCTCGCGGATGGTGGCCATCAGGACGAGCGCCAGCGTGAAGCCCGTCCCGGCCCCGAGCGCGTAGACGATCGACTGGACAAAGCTGTACCCCTTGTTCGTCTGGAACAACGCCAGGCCGAGGATGGCGCAGTTGGTGGTGATGAGCGGGAGGTAGATGCCGAGCGCACGGAACAGGACCGCACTGACCTTCTTGATGAACATTTCCACGAGCTGGACCGTCGAGGCGATGACGGCGATGAAGGCGATGAGGCGAAGATAGGTCGCGTCCAGGGCTACCAGCAGCCGCTCGATCCAGAACGCCGCCATCGAGCTGACGAGCATGACGAAGATCACGGCGGCCCCCATGCGCACGGCGGTGGCAAGACGCGCCGACACGCCCAGGAAGGGGCAGATGCCGAGGAAGAGCGAGAGCACGAAGTTGTTGATGAGGGCGGCGTTGAGGAAGATCGTGCCGAGGGGTTCGGAGCTCATCGCAGGGCCTCCGCGGTGTGCAGCGTAGCGCGCGTCGTCCGGCGGGCGCGCCAGCGGCCGAGGGCATTCAGCGCCAGCACCCAGCCCGCCATGGTGAAGAACCCGCCGCTCGGCAGCAGCATGACCGTCGCGCCCTGGAACCCCTCGGGAAAGAGCGGCAAGCCGAAGAGCGTGCCGCTCCCCAGGATCTCGCGCACGGCGCCGATGCACAGGAGCGCCCAGCAGAAGCCCGCGCCCATGCCGAGGCCGTCGCAGAGCGAGGGCACCACGCCGTGGTGGGAAGCGAAGGCCTCGGCTCGTCCGAGGATGAAGCAGTTGACGACGATGAGCGAGATGAAGGCCCCGAGCGCGCGGTGCAGGTCGAGGCTAATGGCCTGGATAGCGTAGTCCACGACCGTGACGAAGCTCGCGATGATCATGATGTAGGCGGTGATCCGCACCTGCTTCGGAATGGCACGACGGAGCGCCGCCACGACGACGTTCGAGGCGACGAGGACGAAGGTCGTGGCGAGACCCATGGCCAGCGCGTTGCGCGCGCTGTTCGATACCGCCAGCGCGGGACACATGCCGAGCACCTGGATGAAGACCGGGTTCTCGCGCCAGAGCCCCTTGCGGAGCTCCTCGCCGAGCGATGGCTCCGAGGCGAGCGGTGCGGGGCTGGTGCGGGGGTCCATGGGTCACTCCGTGGCTTCGAAGGTCGGCAAGGCACGCCGGATGCGGGGGATCCACAGGGCTGCGCTGCGGCCCACCATGGTGGCCACGGCCGACGACGAGATGGTGGCGCCCGTGATGGTGTCGATCTGCCAGGCGCTTGTCTTGGCTCCGGGTTTTACGGCTTCGATGGGATGGGCCAGCGCGCTACCATCGGGGGTCAGCGAGACGTCGAGCGCCGCGAAGTTGCGCAGAAAGGCCGGATCGCGTTCGATGCGGTCGCCGAGCCCCGGGGTGTCGCGGCTCTCGAGCACGCGAAGACCGACGATGGCATTTCGTCGCGGGGCGTAGCCGTAGAGGACGCGAATCACGTCCTGATACCCGAGGCCGCGCGCCTCCACGGCGACGCCGACCAGCTGGCCCCCAGCATCGTAGCCCGCATGCACGATGTCGTCGCCTGTCGCGGTGTTCTCGAGACGTTGAAAGCCGGCGGCGTCGCGCCAGCGGAAGCTTCGGATCGTTCGGGAGCCGGGGAGCACGTGCAGCACGGCCTGCTCGACAGCCGCGCTCTTGTTGCGCTGGATCCGCGGTCCGGTCCCCACGAAGACGCTGACGACGAGGAGGCCACACACGAGCCCGACGCCGACGAGCGCCCGGTACATGTGCCAGGCGCTCGTCGGGGGCGGGGCGAGAAGCTCCGGCGCCGTGCTCATCCGGCAACTCCGCGCGTCCCGTAGGTTCGTGGGCGGATAGCACGGTCGATCAGCGGCGAGACGGCGTTGCCGAGCAAGATCGCGTACATGACGCCCTCGGGCATGCCACCCCAGGTGCGGATCACCAGGGTCAGGACACCGATGAGCACACCGTAGCAGTAGTGGCCGAGCGAGGTCATGGGCGAAGCGACCATGTCCGTCGCCATGAAGACGGCGCCGAGCATCAGGCCGCCGGAGCAGAGATGGAAGTGCGCCGGCGCGTAGCGCGCCGGATCGAGCGCGTGTAGCGCGGTGGCGCACAGCGTAACGCTGGCCAGAATGGCCAGCGGGATGCGCCAGCTCATCATGTTGCGCGCCACGAGATAGGCCCCGCCGAGCAGGACGAGCACTGCGCTCGTCTCGCCGATCGAGCCGCTCACGAACCCGAGCGCCAGATCGCCGCTGTCGGTGAGGGTGCGATCGAACTTCCAGCGCGCGAGCGGGGTCGCCGTCGCGAGCGCGTCGTACACGGGGGCGAAGAGCGGGACGGTGAGGGTCGAGGAGGGCACGGAGACGAAGCGCGCCGGGTCGAAGGGGAGGATCCAGGAGGTCATGGCGACCGGGAAGGCCGCCTGCAGCACGGCACGGCCGACGAGCGCGGGATTGAAGGGGTTGAAGCCGAGGCCGCCGAAGAGCACCTTGCCGACCCCGATGGCGATGACGCCACCGAGAGCCGTCATCCACAGGGGCAGACCAGGGGGCAGCACAAGACCGTAGAGGAGGCCCGTGATGACGCCCGACCAGTCGCCGATCGTCGAGGGCCGACCGGCGAGCCGACACGCGAGGTGCTCGGTGCCGACGCAGGAGGCCACGGCGACGGCGACCGTGAGCGCGGCGGCGAGACCGAAGGCGTAAATCCCGAACGCGGTCACGGGAAGGAGCGCCAGGACGACATGGAACATGATGGTGTCGACGCTGGCCCCGCTGCGCAGGTGCGGCGCGCTGCGAATAGTGAGTGTTCTGGCGACCCAGGCCATGTCAGTGGGCGGCCTTGCGCACGGCGGCCTTCGCCATGCGAAATTGCTGGACGAGCGGAATGTGCGCCGGGCAGACGAATGCGCAGGCACCGCACTCGAAGCAGTCCATGAGATGGTGGTGCGTGGCCATGTCGGAGAACCGGCCCGCGCGGGCGAGGGCGCCCAGTGTCGCGGGATCGAGGAACATGGGACAGGCATCCACGCAGTACCCGCAACGAATGCAGGGGTAGACGGGCCGCTCGAGCGCCGCGAGGTGCTCGCGCCCGAAGGCCAGCACACCCGAGACGCCTTTGGTCAGGGGGACATCGAGATCGCCCACGGCCTGGCCCATCATCGGGCCGCCGAGGAAGACGGCTTCGACGTCGTCTTCGACGCCGACGGTGTCGAGCAGAAAACGGAGCGGGGTGCCGATCGGCACGCGGTAATTCCCCCGGCGCCGGATCGCCGGACCGCCGACGGTCACGACGCGTTCCTGGATCCCCCGGCCATGGGGCAGGAGACGCCCGATCTCGGCTGTGGTGGCCACGTTGATGCAGACCGCATGCACGTCGACGGGGAGGCCGCCCGACGGCACCTCGCGGCCGAGCAGGGCGCGAATCAGCATCTTCTCCGCGCCTTGCGGGTACTTCACGCGCAGCACTTCGATGGTGCAGGGCAGGTCGGGCGGGACGCCGGCGCGCAGGTGCTCGGCGGCATCGAGCTTGTTCGCCTCCACCCCGATGATGGCCCGGCGTGCTCCGCTGACGGCGAGGAGGTAGCGGATGCCGGTCATGATGTCCTCGCGCTGCTCCAGCATGACCCGGTGGTCGGTCGTCAGATAGGGCTCGCACTCGACGCCGTTGACGATCACGGTGTCGACGAACTTGCCTGCCGGCACGCTGAGCTTCGCATGCGTCGGGAAGGCGGCGCCCCCGAGCCCTACGATGCCGGCCTCCTGGATCGCGGTCAGGATGTCCGCCGGTGTGGCCTGCCCGAGCTGACAGGGTGTGCCCTCGGCCACTTCCTGCGTGGAACCGGGGAAGGGCTCGATGTCCAGCGCGGGGACCATGCGTCCGGTCGCGCTCGGCGCAAGGCCGATGCGTCGCACGATCCCGGAGGCCGGGGCATGCATGGCCACCGACAGGAACCCGTCTGGCCGGGCGATACGCTGCCCGCGGGTGACCTCCGTCCCTTCGGACACGATCGCCACGGCGGGTGCACCGAGGTGCTGCAGCAGGGGAACCGTCAACAGCGGTGCGAAAGGGAACTGGCGGATCGGGAGATGGGCGGTCTCCTCCTTCGCGTCCGGGGGATGGACCCCATGGCGGAAGGTGCGGGTGGGAACGAGCTGCCGGAGCAACGACACGAGTCTCAGTTGAAGCGCTGGCCGCGGGCGATCCACTTCTCGATATCCTTCTCGCTGCGGTCGCGGGGCAGGCCGGGATGGATCACCTGGGCGGCGCACTTCTCGGCCGCCAGCACCAGATCGCGGTACGGACCAGCCTCGGGATCCTTGAGGTAGGCTTTGTGGCGTGCGTCGTAGGCGAACATCTTGGGATTGAGCTGGATGCAGGCGTCGCATGCCGTGCACTGCTCGCTGTCGATCCAGGGCGCGAGGTACTCCGCTGTCGTCGTGGCGGAGGCGGCCGTCGACGAGACGTCCTGCGCCGCAGTGCCCGACGAGGCGCCCGCCAGCGCGCGCAGCTGGGCGCCACCGCCGCCGACGAGCTGGAGCAGACCGCTCACCACCGACCCGATCACCTCCTCGCGCACGGCGCGCACGATCTCCTCGCGCGAGACACCGCCGACGCCGGCGAGGGCCCGGAGCATCGTCCAGAACTGGCGGCGATCCTCGCACGAGGCCACGATCGTGTGGTCGACCAGAAGTCGCGCGAGGCGATGTTGCGTGTCGACCGTCCACACGTAGGGGATGCGACCCTCCCGCTCCGCCGCGTCGAGCGCCAGGAATTCGGCCAGCGGGACCATGCGCTCGTTCCACGTGTCCGGGGGAGCGGTTCGGAAGTGCTTGCGGAAGCGCACCTCGGTGAGCGCGAAATCGGCGAAGGTCAGGGGGATGTCGAGCGTCTTGCGCACCCCCTCCTCCTCGTAGGCAAGGTTGTACGTCGGCCAGTCGGCCTCCGGCGAGGGATTCCCGCGGAGATCGAAACACTCGGCCGGGGTGGAGCCCGCATCGGGATCGTAGCGGAAGAGGGGATAGGCCCGCGACTCGACGGCGAGCTTGGCCTGGTGAGTACTCATGTCGTCGCCGATGCCGTGCTCGGGCTGGCAGGGCGTATAGATGTTGAACAGCGCCGGCCGGCGCGCCTTGAGGCCCTTGATGAAGCCTTCGATCATGTGCGCGGGATGCGCGATCGTGCTCTGCAGCACGTAGGTCGTGCGATGGGCCATCCCGATCAGCCCGATTTCCTTGCGTGGCTCTGCCTTGCCCTGGCCAACCTTCCCGAACTGCGCCATGTCGGAGATCTGTCCGAGAAAGCCCGACGTACAGGCCTGGCCGCCGGTGTTCGAGTACACCTGCGTGTCGAGAACGAAAACCTTGATCGGCTTCCCCGACATCATCGCGCGCGAGAGATTCTGGAAGCCGATATCGTACATGGCGCCATCGCCACCGACGGCGACGACCGGCGGGCACAGCTCCCACTCGGCGTCGCTGAAGGAGCGCCAGTCGAAGTAGGCGAAGAACTCGTCGTGCTCGGCGGGCGAGTACTTGCCCTCGAGCTCGAGCTCGGCCTGACGGACGGCCTTGAAGCCTTCGGCCATCTTCGCCATGTGCCCCTCGAACACCCCCATGGCCATGGAGGGCGCGTCCTGGAAGAGGTGATTCGCCCAGGGAAAGGGGTAGGGGTTGAAGGGATAGGTGCTGCCCCAAACCGAAGTGCAGCCCGTGGCGTTGATCATGCCCATGGTGGCGCGGCCCCGACCTGTCGTTCCCTCCTGGTATCGCCAGACGAGGTCCTTCAGGCTCGCCAGGAGACCGGTCACCTGACGCAGCCAGTCGCGATCGATGGGCTCGCCGCCGCGCACGCGCTCGATGCGCTCGGCGAGCGTGGCGAGCGTGACATCGCCCTGACCGAGCTCGCCTACGATGCGGCCCAGCGTCCGCGTGTCGCCGACGTCGATTTCCCGGACGAGGGCGAGCTGGATGTGGCGTTCGAGGCGTGCGATGAGATCGCCGAGATAGGCGACGTGGCGGGCAATGCGCGGGCGCATGAGGGCCTCGACGGTCGCCACGAAGAGATGGACGGCGGTCTTCTCCCCGCAGCCGAGGCAGGCGCCGTCGCCACTGGCGAAAGCCAGGTAATTGTCCTTGTCGAGCAGGAGCGTCTCGAGTGCGCCGATGCCCTCCTCGAGATCGGAAATGCGGATGTATTTGGCCGGGGTGCTGGGGAGATCGAGCCACAGATCCCACTCGCGGCGCAGGCGGGCAATCGAGGCATCGGTCTGCGGGACGGCGCGGAGCGCGTCGTCGTCGCAGACGGCGACGCACTCCATGCAGCCCTTGCAGGTGTAGGGATTGACCGTGATCGACAGGAGGCCACCGCTGCCCGGTTCCCGCTGCTCTGGCACCGCGAAGTACGGGCGCGTCCGCGCGAAGTGGAACCCGCCCAGCTCCTCGCGCAACGCTGTCAGCTCCTGTCCGAGCGCTTCCCGCGCGCTCGCCTCGAGGGTGCTTTCGGCCAGCGTCGCGTCGATCGCCTCGTCGAGCAGGCGGCTGACGTCGGCGTCGTCGCCGGCGGCGACGAGCCGTGCCCGCCAGGCGCGCTCGACCTGGCGGACGGCGCGCGGCAGGTGCTGCGTGGCCGTCCCGCGATCCCGCACGCGCCGGACGAGGGTGTCGAGGATCTGTCCGAGATCGTTCACGAGGCCCGGAATGGCCGTGTCGGGGCAGGCCGTGTAACAGCGCCCGCAGGCGGTGCAGTTCTGCGGGATCCACTCCGGGTGCTGGAAGCGGATCTGCGTCATGTCGCGGAAGAGCGCTGAGCCGGCGGGCATGACGCCGAGGCCGCTGAACGGATCGCTCAGCGTATCGTTGGCCATGCCGCGGGCGTAGAAGCTGCCGACCTGTTCCCAGAAGCGGTGAATGTCGCTGATCGGGGCACTGCTGCGCGGGAGTCCCTTCACCATCTGCGGGATCGGGGGCTCGCTGCCGACGACGCGCTCGCTGGCGCGCGGCTCGGTGATCGGGCCGTGCGGGATGCGGCGGACCTCGTCGAACCCACGCTGGACGACTCGCAGGTTTTCCTCGACGATCCGGCGGCCCTTGGTGCCGAACTTGTGCTCGAGCTGGGTGCGGATGGCGTCGAGCAGGCGCACCTCGTCGAGGCCCGCCTGGGCCATCACCGGCGAGGCGGCAAAGAACGCACCCTGGAAGGCGTTCCCCTGCATGCGGAGCTGCAGGTCGGGGTCGGTGGCCTCCTCGCGCGCGATGCGGAAGGCGTCGAGGGCGTAGAGCGCGATGTTTCGCTCGATGATTGTCCGCTGGAAGATGGCGGGGATGTCGGCCCAGACGTCCTCGGGGTTCGTCCGCTCGCTCTGCAAGACGAAGACCCCGCCTTCGCGCAGGCCGGCGAGGGCGTTGGTGTGGTGGAACACGTTAGGGTCGGGCGAGAGCACCACATCGACGTAGTAGTACTCGCTGTTCACGCGGATCGGCTCGGGAGCGGCCGAGAGGTAGTAGGTGGTCGGCTGCCCCTTCTTTTCCGAGCCGTATTTCGGGTTGGCCTTGATGTGGTAGCCCAGGACGTCGAAGAGCGTCATGGCCAGGTTCTTGCCGGTCGTGATCGCGCCCCAGCCGCCGACCGAATGGAAGCGCACCGTGATGCTGCCCGGCGGCATGAGGTTGGGGTTCTCCGACCCGCGGACGGCCAGATCCCGCACGTGGGGATAGGCCTCGGCGATGGTCTCCTGGTAGAGCGCCTGTTTCGGAGTGAGCGGGCGCTCCCGCAGGAAGTCCACCGAGAGGTAGAAGAAGCGCCGCCGGCGTCCTTCGGGCAGCATGTTCTCTATGGCGCCGATGATGCCTTCGGGCTGCAGGTCGCGGCTCCCCATGCCGAACGAGCCCGAGTAGAGCGCTGGCGCGTCGGCGAGGGAGCGATAGCTGGCCAGCTCCGGGAAGGGCGTGACACCCGCCTCGCGGCCGTTCTCGATGCACTTCGCCACCGTCGCGCGGATTTCCCGCATGAGCGGCAGGTCGACGGCCAGCGGCTGGTCGAGCCGTTCGAGCACGACGACGCCGCGGCGATTCTGTAGAAGGGCGCCGAGGAGGTCGGCGGGGAAGGGCCGGAACATGACGAGATTGACGACGCCGACGCGCAACCCGCGCGTGTCCCGCAGGTAGTCCGCAACCGCTTCGGCGGTCGGAATCAGGCTCCCCTGGCCGACCACGAGATAGTCGGCATCGTCGGTGCGGTAGGTGAGCACCCGGGCGTAGCGCCGCCCCGTGAGCGCGGCGAACTCGGTAAAGGCGCGGTCGGCGAGCTCGCGCACGTGATCGAAGTAGAAGGGCCGCTGCGCGGCCACGGTCTGCATGTAGGAATCCTGGTTCTGGACCGCGCCGGCCATGAGCGGGTTGTCGACGTCCCAGAGCAGGGGTACCCGCCGCCGGGTCTCGCCGAAGACGAGCCGCTGCGCCGGCGTCGGGGTGGGGATGAGATCGTCGGGCCGCCCCAGGTACTCCGCGATCAAGGCTCGCTCGGGTAGGCGGAGCGATTCGATGAGGTGCGTGGTGAGGAAGCCGTCCTGCGCGACCGCGCCGGGGGTAAGCGCGAGCTCGGCGATGCGATGGGCGACGAGGGTGAGATCGGCCGCTGACTGCACGTCGCGGGCGAAGAGCTGGAAGAAGCCGGTGTCGTCGATGCAGTGGTAGTCGTCGTGCCCCGCGTGGACGTTGAGCGTCGCCTTGGTCATGGCGCGCGCGCCGATGTTTAGCACGTAGGTCAGCCGTTTGCCGGCGGCGGCGTACAGCGACTCGTGCATGTAGGCAATGCCCTGGCCCGAGGAGAAGTTCGTGGCGCGTAACCCGGTCATGGCCATCCCCGCGGTCACGGCGGCGGCGGCGTGCTCCCCCTCGGGTTCGACGAAGATCAAGGGTCGGCCGGAGATGTTGAGGTGACCCGCAGCGGCCGCTTCGGCCCAGTATTCCCCCATCTGCGTCGATGGGGTGATGGGATAGGCCCCGGCAGCATCGCTGGCCTCGCGCTCGCACATGACGACGGCGGTGTTGCCGTCCATGGCGGCGCGAGTGCCAGGGTACTTGACCCCGGGAGAGGCGACATCGCTGGCGGGTTCGAGAGCGCGGCGAGCGGGAACGATGGACATGGATTCCTCGAGACTCGGCAGTGCCGAGGCAGATGGTGTCAGGTTGGAGCGGGAGGGAGCGCCCCCTGGCGAACGATGCGGCGCGCAGCGGGTCCCTTGACGACCCGTCCCCCAGGGTCGAGCCAGACGATGGCTCCGGTCGGACAGCGTGCGATCGGAGCGCGGGTCGCATGCTCGGCGGCGTAATCGACGACCGGCAACCCGTTGCGCATGGTGATGAGCCCCGGGGCGTCCGCGGCGCAGCGTCCGCACCCGGTGCAGGCGACCTCGCACTCCTCGAGAACGTGGTCGCCGACCTCCAGCGAGCGGCACGCCACCCAGAGCCGGTGGCTCGCGGGGTGAATCGAGAACAGATCCTTGGGGCAGGCCTCGACGCAGTCGCCGCAGGCGGTGCAGCGGTCCTCGTCGACAACGGGCAGACGGTGAGCATCGAGGTGGATGGCATCGAAGGTGCATGCCACGGCGCAGTCGCCGTATCCGAGGCATCCCCAGACGCAGGCCTTTCCCCCGCCGGCGACCTGCGTTGCGGCGCGACAGGTCGTCGGGCCGACGTAGCGTGCTTTCCAACGCGCCACATTGTCGCCGCCCGCGCACGCGAGGCGGGCGACGCGCTTCTCGGCGGCGCCCACCGCGATCCCGAGGTAGGTGGCGATCCGGCGACGCCCCTCGTCGCTGCTGACCGTGCAGGCAGCCGGCTGAGCCGTACCGGTCACGAGCGCCTCGGCGAAGGGGCGGCAACCCGGGTAGCCACAGGCGCCGCAGTTCGCATGAGGGAGCATCGATTCGACCATGTCGATTCGAGGATCCTCGGGAACGTGGAGGCGGCGACTCGCGACGACCAGGAGCGAGGCGAGCGCGAACGTCAGGCCACCGAGCGCGGCCACGGCGGTGACGATGGTCATCGCTCGTCAGACCAGGCGGAACCCGGCGGTCCGGGTCAACTGGCCATCCTTGCCCACGAAGCACCCCTCGCAGCCCGGGAGCGCTTCGAGCAGCTCCCGGCTGCGCCGTGCGCCCAGCACGAGCGTCAGCGTCGAAAGCGCGTCGGCGGTCGCCGCATCCGGCGCGATCACCGTAGCGCTCGCGAGCTCGGGCGGAGAGAAGCCCGTACGCGGATCGACGATGTGATGGCGGGAGTGATCGCGCGTGAAGCTGTGCAGGTAATCGCCGGACGTGGCGACGGCGCCATCGTGTACCAGGAAGGCGCCAAACAGCGCCGTGCCCGGCCGCGGATTGCGCAGCCCGATGCGCCACGGGCGTCCCGGGGCGCGTTCGCCTCGAGCGACGATGTCGCCCCCGACGTCGACCAGCGCGTTGGTGAATCCTCGCGCACGGAAGACGTCCACGCCACGATCGAGAATGTAGCCCGTCGCGATGCCGTCGACGGTGATGCGCATGGCGGGACGGGCGAGGGCGACGACACGCTGCTCGATGCGCACGGCGCGGTAGTCGACGAGCGCTCGTGCTGCCTCGACGGCCGCCGGAGACGGCACGGATGCGCCCTGCGGCCTCTCGTAGAGATCGAGAATCGCCTGGACGGTAAGATCGAAGGCGCCGTCGCCGAGCGCCGAGACTTGCGCGCCAAGCGACAGCACGTCCAGGAGCGCTGGATCCGGATTGGCGAGACGCCCGATGGCGTTCAGCCGGGAGACAGCGCTGTCGGGGCGGTAGGCACTGAGCACGGACTCCAGCCGCGCCATCTCGGCGAGCACGGCGTCTGCGGCCGCGGTGGCTTCCTCGCGGTCGGTGGACACGACGGTCACTCGGGTCGCAGTGCCCATGAGCACGGTCGAACGGGTGACCGATCGTGCGCTGCCGACGCCGCGCCGGGCGACTGCCAGGGCTCCGGCAGCGGCGGCGCTCATGCCGAGGATCTGGAGCACGTGGCGGCGCGTCGGGAGGGATCGCGGGGGCTCGACGTCGGACATCCGGAGTCTTCTAAGTACTCCTTGGCGGGCGAGGTGGCCAGAGGCGGCCTGCCGAGGCGGGCGGACACGAACGCAGCACGAGGTGTTCCGCTATCGCCCGAGGCGTTTCGCCTCGCCCCGCCCCGGCTCAAGGTTCCGCCACGCGTCGCCGATAGACCCGGTGAAGGGGTGCGCGGCGATGGTGGATGCGGAAAGCGTGCGGCGATTCCGCGCCGAGGTGGTGGCGAGACGCAACTTGCCGACGATCCCGGTCGTACTGGCGAAGATCCTCAGCATCGTCGGGAACGACAGCGCAGGCACACGCCAGCTCGTGGAAGTCATCGAGAAAGACCAGACGCTGACGGCGAAGTTGCTCCGCCTCGCGAACGGCGCCTTTTTTGGCCAGTCCCGGCGGGTCGCCACCGTCCCTCGGGCCATTCTCCTGCTCGGCTTCTCGACGGTCCGCAACCTGGCCCTGGGCGTCAAGGTCTGGGACGCCCTCGGGGCGGGGGTGGCGGCGAGCCGGCTGGAGCGACTCTGGGAGCACAGCGTGATCGTCGCCATGTGCGCCCGGGTTCTCGGTGCGCGTCTTCACGCCTGCGACCCGGACGAAGCGTTCACTAGCGGCTTGCTGCATGACATCGGCCGGCTCGTCATGGCGACACGCTTTCGCAAGCAGTATTGGGAGCTTGCGGACGAAGAGCAGGGGGAGCCATCGCTGGAGATCGAGCAGGGGGCCTTCGGGGTCGATCATGCGGAAGTGGGGGCCTGGCTGCTCGAGGCCTGGCGCCTGCCGGCGACGATCGTCGAGTCGGTGCGCCTGCACCACGCTAGCGCCCCGCGGGGCGAGGTCCCACGGGTCTTGGCGTTGACCAACCGCCTGGTGCGCGCGACCGACGTGGCCACGGGTACCGCGGGCCCGGAGGTCGATGCCCTGGTCAGCGGATTCGCCTCGGAGGGACTGACGACGAGCGCGTGGCTCGAGATGGTGACCGAGCTCCGCGATGGTGGGGCGTTTCAGGGAGTCGAGTCGGAGGCAGTGTGACTCGTACCGCGCCATCGCCGGCATCGGTTTCGCTCGGAGATCGCGCACGCGCTGCCCTGGGCGAGGTCGAGTCGCAGCGAGACGACGCTCTCGTATGGCTGTCGGCCACCCGGGCCCTCCTGGACGTGCTCGCGCTGGGGCTGGGCGTGCGAGGATCGGCTCCAGCGGTCGCCCAGGTGCTGGTCACGCAGCTCGCCATCGAGGCAGCGGCACTCGTCCTGACGGAGAACGGCGGCACGCAGTGGAT
>Ga0308411_10000052_pt1 | contig 59705 bp, 53 predicted proteins | sample HotsprottomLayer_2_FD_203530 | JGI IMG/M metagenome (GOLD analysis project Ga0308411, IMG submission 203530) | Hot spring phototrophic mat microbial communities from Octopus Spring, Yellowstone National Park, Wyoming, United States -... | ecosystem: Environmental > Aquatic > Thermal springs >... | reverse complement strand
CGAGGTTTCAATCCACGCACCCACGCGGGGTGCGACTAAACTCGTCCTTCCAAAGAGCTTGATATACGTAGGTTTCAATCCACGCACCCACGCGGGGTGCGACATGGTTGATATACCCTTTTTCCTCTCATCGCCTGGTTTCAATCCACGCACCCACGCGGGGTGCGACTATCTGGTCTGATGCGAGAAGGAAGCAAGGCACAGGTTTCAATCCACGCACCCACGCGGGGTGCGACTCTATTTTCTTCTTGGATTTCCCAACGGAAATCAGTTTCAATCCACGCACCCACGCGGGGTGCGACTTTTGGTGCCTGCCCCATCCCAAAAATAAAAAAGTTTCAATCCACGCACCCACGCGGGGTGCGACATGGATGATAATAATAATCTACTAGCCCGTAGGGGTTTCAATCCACGCACCCACGCGGGGTGCGACTTATAAGTTGTATTTATCAAGGCTTTAAAGGATTGTTTCAATCCACGCACCCACGCGGGGTGCGACAGTTATATATTTAATTCTCTGTATTAGTGTATGTTAAAAAATATGTTTTGCGAAAGTCCCTTATATACCTTTTCATTTAAAAAAATAAATTAGTTTTTTGTATAAATAAACCCACTATGTCAAAGAATTGCGATTGCCTTAGTTTTTTTATGTAAACTTAAGGTTCGCAAGCTAAATACTATTATATTATAAATGTATCTTCCTCGGGATTAAATGAGGTCTTTATTCCTATGTGTTCGACTCTCCTGTCCCAGTTGTTGCCCAAATAATAAAACCTAATACTATCTTTTTTTGGATCTATTATTTCTAATAACCTATGCTTCAACACAGCAAACTGTGAAGGATCGACAACACACTCGAAAACGGAATTTTGAACTCTCTGACCAAAATTTAGGCATTCTTTAGCCACTTTTCTTAATCTTTTTTTACCAGAAGATGTAACGGTCTCAACATCGTATGTTATAAGTACCATCATAATTTTATTTCATTAAAAATACTGGATAATTGTCAATATCGCCTCGTATATACCTTGCAAAAAGCAATGCTTGGGCATAAGGTAGGAGTTCAATTTGAATTTTTTCCTGAAGGAATGGGTGTAAAATTTCTTCTTGTTTTCTTTTTTGCCAAGCATTTAAAACTTCTTTACGAGTATTATCGTCCATAATTACACCTGATTCATCTCTATTTAAAAATCCTTTCCCATTAATTTGTTTGCGATTTATAAGTGTTAGTACAAGGCGGTCAGCAAGATAAGGTCTGAACTCTTCCATAAGGTCAAGTGCAAGACTTGGTCTTCCGGGTCGGTCGGTATGCAAAAAGCCTACATAAGGATCAAGGCCTGTAACTTCCAAGGCAGATTGAACTTCATTTGCAAGCAACGTATAAACAAACGAAAGAAGAGCATTTACGTTATCTTTTGGAGGTCTTCTTGTACGTCCCTTTATGTTGAAGTCTTCTTTCTGGTTAATTATTAGTTCATTAAATACTCCAAAATAGATACTTGCTGATTCTCCTTCAATGCCACGAAGCATTCCTAGATCTTCTGCTTTTAATACCTGTTTTTGCCTATGAAAAAGAATTTCAGATGCCTCTGCAATAACTTTGCTATCAACTTGGGCTTCGTGGTCGCGAATGGCTCTTTGTAAAATATTCCGACAGTTTGCTATTTTACCTGCAATAAAAATTTTACTAAGGTTAAGAGCTGTCTTTTCATCATCCGCCATTCGGTATTGTTTCCTTCTGAGCAATACATTACCTTTTACAGGTCCAGATAATCTACCTAAGAATCTTCCGTGTTCTGTTAAAAAGCTAAGACTTACGTTTCTTTCGGCACAAAGACCAAGTAAGGCAGGACTAGCTCCACAATAGCCAAATGTTACTACACCTTCGATGTTGTGAATTGGTATTCTAAACTTTTCTACATTTCCGACAAGAACAACAATGTTCTCCCCATCGCGTGATAAATAAGAATCTGGTGAAGTTATATACAATATGTTTAGCAGTTTGCGCATTTATAATTAAAGGTTAAGTTGTTTCAAATATTCTGATGCCGAATGTAAACTGCTTAATTTATCAGGAATACAGTAATCAAAGATTGAGCATGATTTGCATCCTTTTTTCAAAACAGGTTCAGGAGTTTTACCTTCGCTGAAAAGCTGATGCATTCGTAATGCAAATTGCCTAACCTTATTGCGAAGTTCCGTATTAAATTCAACCATAAATCGATGCTTTATTTCTCCATAGTAAATAAATCCTTCACTTATTTTTATTTTATACATCTCTTCGAGGCAAATTGCTTGAGCACAAAGTTGAACCTCATCGCATGGATCGGATTTAGGTTTACCTCTTTTGAATTCAACAGGTATTGGTTTCCACCAACCGCTTCTATCTTTCAACTTTATGGCATTGCCATTTTCATTATTTTCAACTTTACAAAATTCTATCAAATCGGCTACTCCATATAGTCCAAGATTATATGAAACCAAATGCAAAGCTCTTAAAAATATTCTATCATTTCTGGTCTCGTATTCAAAAGGGTCGTCAACCTTTTCGTGAAGAAAGTGCCCTTCTAAGGTTAATACATTTTCTGCCCACTGCTGCTCAATGTAAATTAAAGCATATTGCCTTTCGCAAAAGGCAATATGCTGTATGCCTGAAAGCATTAAAAGGTCATCGTCGGTGTACATAAATAACGCATAACAAAAATATGCTAAATAGTAGATATTATTAGAGAATTTCAATTATATTAATACCTTGAGGTAAATTATCTTTATTAACGATTATTTCGTAATCATTGAAACTTCTTGGAATATCTACTTTTTTATTAATAACAATTCTATCAAACAACTCACTTGCTCTTGCGTTTCCTAGGTGGCTTTCATGTTTAAAAACAATAAGTTTTCGAGCGATCATTTCACCTCTTGCTGCCGATCGGTCATGTTCAAATGCATGAATTAAAGCCTCCCACAATAGTTCAAGGTCTTCCTCTGAAAATCCAGTTTTTTGGGCATCGATAGCTGAAATGAAACCATGCATGCGATATAAAGCATAAGGTACTGTTGCTTTACGACCAAAAGTTGATGCATATTCTCTTTTTTCTTGATTTTTAGCTTCTTCTTCAGTTGTAACACACACGCGGTAAATTGAATGTTCAGCCTGGTATATTCTATCCTCAGAACGAGCAAATGTAAATTGAACTGGTCCCCGAATAGTTCCTAATCCATCTTCTTTTCCCACATTTAATACCGCACCAAAAGTGCGAATATCATAGTACAACTCATTAATTCTATTTTGTCCTTTTTCAATATTCCTATCCTGTTCTTTTTTGATATCATCTACTATTTTTCCAAGAATATTACCTTGTCGAATAAATATATCAAAAGGTGGTTGGAGCTTATGTTTAAGCTGAACATAATTCCTTACCTTTCTTTTAATACACACATCTGTAACAAGTCCTTCCTGATTTTCTGCGTCCACCCGAGGCAAATTTGCCTGATCGGGATCTCCATTGGGGTTGCCGTCTTTTACATCGAAAAGATAAACAAAATCGTACCGGTTTTTAATTACATTGTTATTCATTTTCTGTTTCCTCCATATTTTCGGTTAATAATTCAAATTCTTTGTTCTGTTTAGACCGGGTAAAATTGAACTGTTTTTGGTGATAATAACCCAAAGCAAATTGTCCCTGCTGTTCGAGGTTAAGAATTGCCGGAAATTGGTTAATTTGACTGCACAATTCAGTCACTTCTTTATCAAGAATCACTGCTAATCCGGCTTTTTCTTGTTTTAACTTTGTGAGATGATGTTGCATAAGTCGCATTAATCGACCAAAAGCAGGCGCTGGATTACTTGATGCAGCTGCAAAAAAGCGTTCACGTACACCTGCATTAACATTCTTGCCCAAAGCTGAACGCTGTATGCCCTCAATGAGGGCAAATAAACGCCCGCAAAGATAGGCGGGTGTTTTGTTTTCTAAATCTAATTCTTCTTTTAACATAGGCAATCCTCCATTATTATTACGGTTTATGATTAATTTAATAAGCGAAGCTCTTGAATTGGTAAAAGTATTGATTGATTTTCCATCTTTTGATGTTTGGTTGTGAACGATTCTCTTTAATACCTTTGTCAAAATCCATAAGGGTGGTTTTGCTTTTTTTAAGGCGCAATTCCACAAGTATTTTGCAACTCGGGCACCTGTTTCATCTTCGTTTGAATCTTTGTTTGAATCTTTTCTTTTACATGCCCATGATAATTGATTTAACGATCGATAAAAATATCTTAACTCTTTAGATTCACTGTTATAATATTTAATTTCCAAATCTTTAAACCAATGAGCAATATTTTGTCGGTATTCTTCTATACTAATTTCAATCCAATCTCTAATAGCAATACGAGAAGCAACTCCAGATAAAGTAATGGAATAAAATTGATTTGCTTCAAAATTTGTAGAGCGATTAGCTTTTGCATTGGCAACGGATTCAATTAAATTAGCCACTTCTCCAGGATCGGGTTTATCAAACCAGTCCAATTCATTAAGGTTTTCGGCTTCACGAGTCCAAAAAACAACTGCAGTATCGTTCCCTAAATTTTTTCGATTGGTATAAATAAATTTTTTTTCTGCTTTTCCTTTTTTATTTTCTATTTCTTTTTCATTCCCGTTTGTCATCAAATAATTCAAACCTTCTACATAATTTTTTGCGCAATTGGTACATATTGATGAGTTTAAATTACGAGATAAGTTATATGATTCGTAAGCGTTTGCATTATAAGAAACCAATGCACATCCAGTCTTTTGCCCCGCAGGAACATTTTTTATCATGCCATGAGGCCCTTCAATAGGAAATTCTGATTTTCCACAGATAGAACATTTCTTCTTGTCTTTGCTTAACTTTTCTGTTTGATTCTTTTCATAATGTTCAATTATAGCATCGTAAACTGATCGGTGTTCATGAATTCTTATCTCATTGACTCTAAAAGCAATATTTCCGGTACGGTCTTTTTCAGGCACCTGATTTTCAAATTCCTTAAGTGCTTTGTCAATGCCATTTTCTTTATTATGATAATAAAAGTTGAAAACTGGTTTCAGTATTGCTAAGTCCTTGTATTCATTAAGCTTAGCGAGAAAAAGATTATGCTTAAATTGAACTGCCTTTTGAGCCTCTTCATATGCTTTTGTATTGGCTTCTTCTTCATTTTTTCCCTTTTTTAACAATTTATTTTTTTTATCAATAAATTCATTATTTATATAATTAAGTACTTCTTCTGCTTTATCAAGTAATAAACGGGCTTTTCCTTTTTTCGCTGTAATTGCTTCTGCAGGTCTTAAAATTCTTTCAACTACAGAAAATTGAATAAATGTACCATCTTCGGCTATGACGAGATCAATATCAATAGGTTCTTCTTTTAACGCATCATGATTTTTTCTTATCTTTTTCCCAAATTCGACCAATTCTCGTATCATAGCTCATCCTCCTTTTCTTCATTTTTGTTAAATTCATAAATAACTGCTGAAGTTTCACTATCAAGTGGGGGGCGAAAATGAGCAGATCGCATCATTTTCTCATTTACTTCTTTGGGACATTCAAGAACGCCATTGACTATAGCCACATCGTAGAAAAATACTGGAGATGGATTTCCTTTTTCATCATAAAAGATATCAAACAACATACTACCAATTGGAACTGTATCATTGATAGGCTTTTCGGTACCATCGGGTTCGAAAAATTCTGCCGCAAATTCACGTGTTCCGAGGTATGGCCTACGCCAGCATTGTCCTTTCCTGACCCTGCGTTTAAACATTTCAGCATATTTTTTCGGTGGATTTTTTTCGTCGTATTCTTTTTGATAAACCGAAGCTTCAATAATATATTCAACATCTTTTAGCACAATGCTGTTTCGTTGCGCTCTTTTTTCTTCAATAATAATTGGTGTTTTGCCTTGCTTAGAATTAATTTCATTTCGCCTTATAGAGGCAAATTGTATTGGCTTTAAAATCAATATTCTATGAATCCACCATTGGAATTCGGGTTTCCATAGAATAGAATCGAGAATTCCCCGAGCTGCCGATGGAGTCATACATGGGTAGGTCATCCGCTCTACCTTTAAATCGGGTCGGGTAAAACAAGCAAAATCACCCGATATCTTTACTCTTAGTATTTCATTGTCTAACATATATATAAATTTAAGTTATTAAACAATAAGTAATGAATTATCTGTACTTATGCCAAATTCTTCACTATATTCACCATACCAAATCCAATAACCTTGAGGCTCCTGCCCTATTTTATCTATATTTTTTCTGAAAAAATTGTCATAAACCTGCACAGAATATTGTTGCATTGCCCTGTAATCATCCCTTGAAAGCACAGGCTTATGACGAATACTTTCATAAAGAGGTCGGCTTTCATCATTCAAGATAAACAAAGGTCTGGTATTGTCATCTATCAACCGGTATACATCAGCAACATTAATAAAATTCAGTCCTTTTCTATGATTAACAATCTGATGCTTATCTTCAGGAATAAATAAATTAAATACTTTTCGATAGTATTCTGTAAAAAAATTGTGTTCAAACAACGATTCTTCTTTTTCCTTATAAAGTGAAAGGGCAAATTCAGCGAGTGAACGATATTGCTTATCAGGGAATATACCATCCTGTAGTGAAAAAATATAAACTTCACCGAGTTTTTCCATCTTTCCTTCACGATTACATCTACCTGCTGATTGAATAATGGATTCGAGTGGAGCAATTTCTCTAAATACACAAGGAAAATCGAAATCTACTCCGGCTTCGATAAGCTGTGTTGAAGCAACAATAATTTTTTCTTTATTTTTCAAACATTCACGAATGGTTTCAATCACTCTTTTACGATGAGCAGGATACATTCCTGTAGATAAATGGAATAAACGACAAGTTGCTGCATTTTTTAATTCTTTAAAAAATGATAATGTTTGCGCTTTGGCATTAAAAATACATAAAACAGAGGTATCCTTTTCTGCCACTCTTTCAACAAGTTCAGAAATACTAACAGGGTTGTAATTGTTTACCGCATAATAATTCACTCTTTTAGTTGCGTTAAATATTTGCTCGGGGTTTTCTACCAAAGGTTTGATATTCTCAATTCCATTGAATTTTTCAGTTTTTTCAAATGCTGGTTGAGTAGCAGTACAAAATAAGAATGATGTATTCATTATTTTTTGAACGTCTTTCAACATGGATAAGGTTGGAATCACTAGTTCCTTAGGAAGAGTTTGAACTTCATCAAAAATAACAACCGAATTAGCAATGTTGTGAATTTTTCGGCACTTTGAAGGCTTATTGCTAAATAGCGATTCAAAAAACTGAACAGAGGTTGTCACAATGATTGGATAATCCCAGTTTTCTGTAGCCAAACGTTTTTGGTATGATTGTGCATCTGTTATTTCTTCAGCTATTTGTCTATTACTATCTTCGTCTTCATTATATCCTGAGTGATGTTCCAGTACCCACTCCTCACCCAATATTTTCTTCAACTCATTTGCCGTTTGATCGATAATACTTATAAAAGGCAAAACAATAATTATACGGTTAAGATTATTATTTTTTGCATGATGCAATGCCCAACTCATCGATGCTAAAGTTTTTCCCATACCGGTAGGCAAAGTCATAGAGTAAAAGCCTGTTGGTCCATTTGCTTCTGATATAGCATATTCTCTAACCTTATTTCTTAAAATATTTATATAACCTTCTTTACTTTTATTTTGAATTTCAAGTTCAAGTATTCTAATTAATTCCTCAGCATTAAAAATTGGTGCTTTTCTGTGTTCTGTTTTTTCTGGACTAAAGTGTTGCTCTGTATCAAGCCAATCGGCGTCGGTTAATGCACTAAACATGTATCTAATAAACAAATCTCTTTCTGTATCATTTAAATGAAGTAAAACATTCAGTTCATCTTCGTTGATTTTTATATCATCAAAAAAGTATTTATTTATTTCCGAAAAGCTGTCATTAGCTTCAATTTCTTTTATATCATCTTTTAAATCAGCAAAATTGGGTAAACCTTTATGATGACCATCAATGGCAAAAGCAGCTTCGTACAATTTGTACTTTTTTGCCATAGCTGCTCCCCAACTAGCGTGTGGTACACTTCCCTTCCGTCCACCTTCAAGTAAATAGCGCTGAAATTCGGGCTGGTATTTGCCAAAATCGTGTAATAAACCAGTTATTTTAAAATAATCTTTATGTAGATTATTTACACAGAATTTCATCATTAGGTAAGATACTTCAATTAAATGTTTTTTTAACGAATGAAAATTACCATCATCATTGCTTGAATGTGCAAAATACATAAATATTAACTATATTTATCCATTGCAAATATAAGATTTTTTTTCTTATAACTTAAGTTCAATTAGAGATTGCTTAAAAATTCAAACTGCAAATTAAGTAATAATTTTTCAAATTCATAGTAAGTTTTCTTTTCAAAAGCAAAAATGTGAAAAAAATTTTCTTTCGAAAAAAAAGACATGATATTAGTTTTCATTTTCTTTCTTTTTTTGAACATTTGACTTAGCTGAACTCAAACCTAAGGCTTTCTTTATGATGCGTTCGTTCATTTGATTAAAGCTTTCTAAAGCTAAACGCTTTCTGATTGCTACAAAAAGACTCGGGTCAAATACAGGCTTATCGGTATAAGCCGATAAACCAAGAAAATATTGCATATAAACATTTTCGCTTATCATTTCTATTCTCCCACAATCATCTAACCGAAGCATGTGTTTTATGATTAAAGCACCTATCACTATCCGAGCATCTATTGAAGGAGCAGCCTTGCGGCTATTCATAGATTGATAATAGATACTTGCCAATTCATCCCAAGGAATTGATTTTGATAGTTTTACCCAACGATTGTTCGGATTCAGGTTCATCTCAAAAGGAGTGATGAATATTTCTATTTTCTGCTAATTATTCAATTTATATCGTATCATAAATGCAAGATTTTTTTAACAAATATACAAATTTCATTACATTTTAAGGCAAAAAATACAGTATAAGTTATTAACAATCAAATTGTTGATAATTTTTCAGCAAAGCCTAATTACCACTAAAGAGTTTTCGAGTGAACTTAACCATCTAAAGAAAAAAGTTTTGCTGAAAAAAATTTTAACAGCTAGTAATATAACTATTAAAAGCAAAATAAAATATAGATTGTAAGGAAATGTTAGCGAAAAGTGCTTAATATTAAACAATTCTAATAAAAAACCCGCACTTATTATACCAGCTACAAAAAACGAACTAATTCTAAAATAAAAAGTTCTATCACTTTTCATTATAAGTCATCTACACATTTTTTATATAATACTTTGCTTCTCTTTCTTTAGCTTTTTCGAGCCATTTAGGAACCATATTTTTCATAAATTCTTGTTTATCCCGCTTTAACTTTTCATAATCAATATCTATTGCCTTTTGAGCTTTTTCTTTTGTTGATATGTCAGGTATTTTAACATCAAAATTATTATATTTTGCAAAAATTCTTTGTAACTGACGTCGAGCTTCCTGTACTTTTGCTATACCATTACCAAGAATACGTGCCGATTCTAAAGGAGCATGAAAAGCATTTCCATGACCACAAGCAACAAAATCCCATCGCCATTGTGCTTGACGTATAAGCTGCAAAACAGGTTGCATCTCTTTTTCGTTACTACCTATATCCCATGCATGCTTTGCTTCAAAATGTGCTATTACTAATTCATTCTCTAGTATAGTACGTAATTCTTTTATGGTTTTCTGACGCTCGTAAATTCTATTACGTAATTCATCTTCACTTTCGCGATGACATACCTGACAAGTCCGAGAAATATATCTTAAAGGGCTTGTAATATGATGGTCTGTATATTTAACACCTCCCTCCGATTTATACGGCATATGACAATCGGCACAAGCTAAACCAGAACGATAATGCACACCAAATAAAAACATTTCATATTCAGTATGTTGAGCTTTTAACATTGGAGCTTTACTAATAGCATGTTTCCAATCAGAAAAAGCAAAAGCATCGTAATAACGCTCCATTGCTTCAACTGTAAAGCCAGAATCCCAAGGAAAAGTCAAATATTTTTCTTTACCATCCCTATTATCGAAGAAATATTCTACGTGACATTGTGCGCAAACTAATGAACGCATTTCTTGATGCGAAGATTTATTAATATCTTTTCCTAATCTTTGAAATGCTTCAACTAAAGCTGGACGTGTTATCTTTAAATTCATTGTTTTTGCATCGTGACAATCTACACAACCAATATAATTTACACATTCGTGCCCTAACTTATCGAATGAGCCTTTGTAAAAGCCCTGAACTCCTAATTTGTTTATTAATCGTGGTACATCTGAACTTTTACAAGTCCAACAAGTATTTGGCTGTGGACTAGGAGTAGTATCATTAGGAGCACCTGTTCTCAATGTCTTTACAACATCTATAACAGCATAAAAATGTCCTCGTGCATGATTATAATCTCGTGAAAATGGATTACCTGCAAACAATATTACCAATTTAGGATTGCTTTCTAATAAATCTTCATCATCACTTACATTAAACAAACTTTTAAACGTAGTATCGGCAGTTTGTATATAACTGTAATACTCTTTTGGAAAGTTTTGTCCCCAAATATCACTTCTTGGTTCTAAAGGATCGTATTCAACTTTGGGAGTATAAACAAATTGAGCTTCGGCACGCCTTTCCATTATACTTGAAGCTAACAAACCTAATATAAAAACAAAAACTGAAGTTATAAAAAACAAAACCCAACCTGCCCAAGGTTTTGTTTCTACTAATTGTTTAATTGACCATTTCATAAGCATTATTTTTATTTGTTCATTATTTTCTTAAGCCATAAAGGAACAGCACTTTCGGGCAAAGGTACCCTTGCATTAGGAGCACTAGACAAGCTTGTTATTGTGCTATGAGGTGTTTCGCGATGGCAAAACATACAGTCTCTGTTCAAATGTTCAGCAATAATTGTATTGCTATAATTACTTAAATATTTTTCATCAAATAAATCTGAATGACAACGTAAACAATTTTCATGTACAACTTTTTTTCCTTCTTCTTTTATTCTTATAACTTGAGGTTCTTTTCTTAATGTAAATATAGTTGCATGACGAAGTCCATCTTTTGCTTTAAACATATATCCACGTAATATGTTGTCTTGAGGAACATGACATTCATTACAGTTAGTAAACTCCCTATGCGAACTATGAAACCACGTAGAATACTGAGGTGCCATAATATGACAATTCATACAAGTTTCGGGAGAGTCGGATAAATACGAAAATGCTTTTGATACATATATTATAAATATAATTATTCCAAACAAAATACTTAATATTAAAATTACCCAAAACTTCCACTTTATTGGTGGATATAGTGCTTTGATAATTTTCATAAATTCGGTATTTAAGAGATTAAATTACTTTTATTGCTTAAATATCTGATTTTCAGTAACAAATTTAATTATTTATTTTTTAATTTCATAATCATTTAACTATATTTGCAAAAAAAATTATGAAAACAATATCATCATTATTTTTATTAAGTGTTTTTGTAGTTAATCTTATGAGTCAAACAGAACAAAAACCTTCTGTTAAATTTTCAGGTTTTATAAAAACCGATTTTTTTTATGATACTAGACAAACTTCTGCGTCAAATGGTATAAGAGAAGGGCATTTTTATTTATTTCCCGATAGTATTTTGTACGATAAAGACTCAACCTATGATATAAACGACAAAGATGTTTTTCATATTTTAAGTATTCAAACACGTGTGCGTGCAAATATAACAGGACCAGATGCTTTAGGAGCAAAAACAAGTGGAATGATAGAAACCGAATTTTTTGGTACAAGCGAAACCGATTTAAATGGTTTAAGATTACGCCATGCTTTTGTTAAATTAAACTGGAAAAAAGCAGAACTACTAATAGGACAATTCTGGCATCCTATGTTCCCTGTTAATGCTATTCCTGGTACAGTTTCTTTTAATACAGGCGCACCATTTATTGCTTTTTCAAGAAACCCGCAAATAAAAATGAGCTATAATTTTATTTCAACTTTATCGTTTAATTTAACAGCATACGGAGAAAGAGATTTTGCTAGCATAGGACCAGACGGTGTTTCAAATAAATATATTAGAAATGCTAACGTACCTGGTTTAAATGGTGAAATGGTATTTAAGTCTGACAGTATTAAATTAACATTTGTTGCAGGTTCTAACTATTTTAGCATCGTGCCTGAAATAAAAACGAGTAAGAATTATTACACATATACAAAATTAAGTTCATTATCGTTTTATGGTTATTTGCAGAAAAAAATTAAAGATATAATAATAAGAACAGGAGCTTATTATGCTCAAAATCCACATAGTGTTATGATGATAGGCGGTTATGCTGTGGCAAATGTTACTGATACAGCAAAAAATCATAAAGAATATACAAATATTACAACAGCAACAGGATGGTTAGATATTCAAGCAAACATAAAGAAATGGCAAATTGGTTTGTATGGTGGTTATGCTAAAAATATGGGATCCGATAAAGAAATTAAAGGTAACAAATACGCAAGAGGTGGAAACATTGACTATTTGTATCGCTTGTCGCCAAGAATATCTTATATAGAAGATAAACTAACATTATCAACAGAAATAGAAATAACAAACGCAGGATATGGCCGCCCACAAAAAAACGGAACTGTTGTTAAAACACACGATGCCAGAAATATAAGATTTTTGTTTGCAGCTATTTATAATTTTTAACAAATTGTAAATCAAATTTTCTTAACTTTACGGCAAGCAATATGTTTTAAATGAAACTTGCCATAATATCGGATATACACGAAGATTATATTTATCTTGAGCAGACTTTAAAAAAAATAGAAAACATTGGTTGTAACGAAATTGCTTGTTTAGGCGACATTGTTGGATACAGTGTTCCACATTATTTTCATATTGATACCAGAAATGCAAATAAATGTATTGAGCTAATTTCAAGTAACTGTAAGTATGTTGTTGCAGGTAACCACGATCATTTTGCTTTAAGAAAACTTCCTGAAAATTGTTCTGAATATAATTTACCTGATAATTGGTATGAGCTTTCGTTCGATAAGAGAAAAGAATTGTCAAAAGGAAAAGTTTGGCTATATGAAGATACAGAATTATCAGCACTTTTAAACGATAAATCGAAAGAATGGCTAAGTAATTTGCCAGAATTTGTTATTATTGATTTTTCTGACTATAAAATTTTTTTAAGTCATTTTATCTGTCCTGACATAACAGGATTTACAACCGCATACTTGGAACATATTTCTAATTTTTCATTACATTTAAAATTCCTTAAAAAATTTAATACAAATCTTTGTTTTTTTGGTCATATTCATACATCAGAACTTTTAGAATTAAGAAATAACAATCATAAATTTTCAAAAAATGTAATAATAAATACAGAAATTATTGGTATAGGAATTCCTGCAATAGTCAGAAATAAATACTTTTCTGGTTTTGCTGTATTTGATACAAGTAAAAATTGTGTTGAACTTTATAGTGTTTAATTTTTATGAAAAGTTATAAAATTCACATTGTAAACTTTTTTTTAAAAATAGTTCTACCTTCTTTTTTTGCTATAGTTCTTTTTATTGGTTATTTATTTACAGTTCTTAAGCCACAGTTTGAAGAAGCGATAATCAATAAAAAACGAGAGATGATTAAAGAGCTTGTAAATTCTACAAAAAGTATTTTGCAAAAATATTACAACGACGAAAAAGAAGGAATAATTACACGAGAAAAAGCTCAGGAAATAGCCATTTCTAGAATTCAATATTTGAGATATGGAAGCGACAACAAAGACTACTTTTGGATAACAGATATGCACCCAAGAATGATAATGCACCCATACGTAACAGAACTAAACGGACAAGACTTATCAAATTATAGCGATCCAAGCGGAAAAAGATTATTTGTAGAATGTGTCGAAGTTGTAAAAAAACACAAGCAAGGTTATGTTGAGTATATGTGGCAATTTAAAGATGATACTAGTCATATATTACCGAAACTATCTTATGTTTCGTTGTTCGAACCTTGGCAATGGATTGTTGGAACAGGCGTATATATTGATGATGTAAAAAAAGAAATATCTACTCTATCTAGCAAGCTTATAAACACAAGTGTAATTATTTCAATAATAATTTTATTATTACTAATTTTTATATCATTTCAGTCGTATAAAATAGAACGTAAACGACAAGAAGCAGAATTAAACCTTAAAGTTTCACACGAAAAATATCGTTCATTAGTATCTGCATCAACAGAAGCTCTCGTTATGATTAAAGACTTTTGTATAATTCAAACAAACGAAAGATTTAATAAATTAGTTCAAAAAGATCTTTATTTTAATGAAAATATTGAAACATATTTAACTATACCTGACAATATTATTCAACTAATCAAAAACAACGAAAAAAATTTTACTCCGTTTGAAACAAAATTAAAATCAAATTTTAATAAGTTAATTGATGTGCTAGTTAATATCTCACCCGTTACTATTTATGAAGATTTAGTATATATTTTAACTATTAGAGATATAAGCACATACAAAGAAACTAAACGAACTTTAAAAGAAATTCAGGAACGATTCAAATTACTACTCGATGATATTGGTTTAGGTTATGTTAAAACAACTTTAGATTTAAAAGGTAGAATTCTGGATGCGAATAAAACAACACTAAACTTACTTGGTTACAAAAATATTGAGGAATTAAAAAAACAATACATATTAGACTTATATGCAAACGATGAAGAAAAAAGATTATTTAGAAAAGAGCTTTTAGAAAACAAAAACATAATAAATAAAACTATATATATAAAGTTAAAAGATGGAATTACTAAGCCCCTCAATATAACGTTTAAAGTTATATGCGACGAAAACTCTAATCCTATTTTTGGTGAAGGAATAATTAAAATAAATACCGATTTTACAAACTCGCTAAACATTAATACAATAAATCCATCAAACACTTTCTTTGATAACCTTCTAAATAGTAATGTTGAAAATTATATACTACCAATTCAGGAAATAAATGTAGATGCCACATTCGAAACAATTGTAAATACCTTAAACGAATACAAACATAAGTTTCTTATAATAAACAATACAGAAAACTTATATTTAGGTTATATAACATACGATGAGCTATTTTTAAGTTTTTCGTTATATTCAAATATATTCAACACAAAAGCTTATCAAATAATGAAATCACCGCTTTTAAGTATAAATGCCGACACAACTGTATTGCAGGCTTTATCGCAAATGAAAAACAATAAAACCAGCATTTTACTTATATTAAAAGAACAAAAACCTATAGGAATTTTTTCAGAACAACATTTATTAACTATTTTAAATTTAGATTTTAAAAATTTACTTTACGAAATAGTCAATACATATTCTATTGACAAAATTTATGAGCAAAAAAATATTTTTATAAAAAACATAGCTGTATTCTTACTTAAAACTAAAAATTCTTATCAAATATTACAATTATTAAGTGAATTACACGACAGTATTATTCAATCTTTGTTTAAAATAGCTATTAAACAACTTGGACAACCTCCATGCAGTTTTGCATTCATAGTAATGGGAAGTGAAGCCAGAAAAGAGCAAACTCTTTCTACCGATCAAGATAATGCAATTATATATTTAGAAGAAAATTCTGAAATACAAGAATACTTTATTAAATTAGGTAAATTACTTAGCAATTATTTAGATAAAATTGGCTACAAGTATTGTATAGGACAAAACATGGCATCAAACGAAAAATGGGTTAAATCATTAAATACATGGAAAAACTATTTTTCTAATTGGATACACAATGGGAATGCACAAAACTTGTTAGATATTAATATTTTTTTCGATATTCGTACTGTGTATGGAGACAATAATTTAACTAATGATTTAATTCAGCATATTTTTAACGAAAGTTCAAAAAATAAAGCATTTTTATCATTGTTAGCTCGTAATTGTGTTAATTCAAGAACTCAATTATCACAAACTTTCAATATCAAAAACATTATAGCTGTACTTGTTAATATAGCCCGATTGTATGCTTTATCATACCAGATAAATGAAAAATCTACTATATTGCGTTTTAGCAAATTACTTGATAAAAAAGCTATTAGCAATGCAACATTTAACGACCTGTATAATGTATTTCAATTTTTGAATTTTATTAGACTTTCACACCAAACGCAACAAATATTAAATAATGTAACGCCTGATAATCAAATAGAAATAACATCTTTATCAGAATTCGAAATTCATAGTTTAAAGTACGCAATATCTGTTATAAATTCTATGCAAAATAAAGTTATTCACGATTTTAAATTGTATTAAACAAAAAAGGCCTACTGAAATGTAGTAAGCCTTTAAAATTTTAAGAATTAGGTGTTTTATTTATTATTTCTTAATCATGACCATTAAATTCCTTTGCCTTATTTTTTTGAGTAAATAATGAAACAACTATTAAAACAATAAACGATGCTGGTATTGAGAAAATTCCTGGATTATCAATAGGTATTGGAGCATCGGCCGGATTTAAACCATATTGAGAATACATAGAAGGTGAAAATAATATTAAACCAACAGATAAAACAATACCAGTAATAATTGATGCAGATATTCCATTAGATGTAGTTTTTTTCCAGAATAAAATCATTAAAATAGCAGGTAAATTAGATGAAGCAGCAATAGCAAAAGCTAAGCCAACTAAGAAAGAAACATTCATCCCTTTAAATAATATTCCAAGAATAATAGCAACTACACCAACAAGAAATGCAGCAAGTCGGCCAGCTCTTACTTTTGCTTTTTCTGATAAGTTTTGATTCAAATAATTATCAATAAAATCGTGTGCAATAGCTCCTGAAGAAGCAACAATTAAACCGGCTACAGTTCCTAATATTGTTGCAAAAGCAACAGCTGTTATAAATGAAAATAAGCCTATGCCAAAATACTTAGCCAACAAAGGAGCAGACATGTTAGAACTTTCAACATCTATTACACCATTTATCATAGCACCTAAGCCAATGTATAAGGTAAGGATATAAAAGAAACCAATAACAGCAATTGCTACAATTGTTGATTTTCGAGCATCTTTCTGACTTGGAACTGTATAATAACGTATTAAAACATGAGGAAGTGCAGATGTCCCAAAAAGTAAAGCCAACATTAAAGAAATAAAATTTAATTTTTGCCAAATTGTAGCACCTTCTAACTTATAAAATAATCCTGGTTTCAATACCGATGAACCAGGAGTAATATTTTGATACCAAGCATTTACTTTATTTTCCCCATCCTGAAATGTAACCTTTGTAAATCTTACAATCTCGCTTTCATCAATTTTATTAAAGAAACTAAAAATTCCCAAAGCTCCTGTTGAATCAACTTCTTTTCCATTACTTACAACTTTATGCATATGTCCTACTTGATAAAATTTTCTCTCTGCTTTAGGTGCACCATTATACAAAATGCCGTTTGGAGTATTAACTATACTTAGCATTTCTACTAATGTGAATTCATTTTCATTTTTTGGTAAAAGTTGAAAGTAACGTTCATAACCATCGTATAAAACTTTTGCATATTGTTTGCCACCTTCTTCAATAACGTATAAAATTTGAATATTATCATTGTCGTTTACAAGATATTTATCACCTTCTTTAATTACATTAAACGAAACAAATTCGTGATATTTATCATATGGCTTTTTATTTATTCCATTTATAAGAATACTTGCGGTTAATATTACTGACGATAAAATAAGTAATCCGCCTTTAATAAATTGCACATAAGTTGTAGAAGTCATACCTGCGGTTGAAACTATAATTATTACAATTGCTCCAACAATTAAAACACCCAACCAGTGTGGTAAGCCTAAAAGAGGTACAACAAGATCGCCAGCACCAACCATTTGAGGTATTAAATAAAATAACGAAACAATTAAAGTAGAAATTGCAGCCGTTAGCTTTATTGATCGCGAATTAAATTTTGCGTTTATGGCGTCTGTAAATGTATATTTACCAAAACGTTTTATAGGTTCTGCAACAATAAATAATGCTACTACCCACCCTGCTAAGAAACCTATTGAATATAAAAAACCATCGTAACCAGAAAATGCAATCATTCCGCATATTCCAAGAAATGAGGCTGCTGATAAGTAATCACCAGCAAAAGCAACACCATTAACACCCCAGTGTATTTTCCCACCGGCTGCATAATATCCAGAAGCAGATTTAGTTTTTCTGGCAAAATAAAATGAAATTCCTAATACAAGAGCAACAAATGTAATAAAAATTATTAATGCCCATATTGAGACGTCGTATATCATAAATTATTCCTCCTTATTCATTTTACTTTCATAATTAGAACATATAATATGGTATATCCAACCTAATATAATAGCTATTAATATTAATGAAAAACCATAAACTATTGCAAGATTTAACCCAAAGATTATTTTAACACCCATTAAAGATGGATAAGTAATACTTACGTATGTGAAACTGGCATATAAAAGAAAATAAAAAATAAACATTTTAACTCCCAAAGAAGCTTTCTTCTTTGAAGCTTTATCTTCACCTAATTTTACTGCTGGACCATGTAACATATAACCTCCTTTGTTTTAAAATTATTAAACACAAAAATATATAATAAGATTTTTATTTTTTGTTGCAAAAAGTTGTAAGATAACATTGTTATATATCAACTTTAAAATTATATTTGCAAGAAAAATGAAAATTAACAAAGAAATATCATGTAGCGATTGTGAAAATAAATGCGATATTTTCGATGTAATAGACGAAAAAAATAAAGATTTTTCGGTTGTAAAACCTGTTCATGTTACTTTTAAAAAAAATGAAATTATATGCAAGCAAGGAAATGAAGTTACTCATGGGTTGTATGTAATTAAAGGAACAGCTAAATTATTAATTGAAGGTATAAATAACCGTAACATAATATTATACATATTAAAACCTCACAATTATGTTGGTCTATTATCTTTTTTTGAAACCCCTCAATATTTTTATTCGGTCTTTGCTCTTGAAGAATGCAAAATTTGTATGGTAGATATAAATTTAATAAAAAAATTATATCGAGAAAATCATCAATTCCTTTGCAAGTTAAATGAAGCGTTTGGTAAATCTGTTGCTTCTATTATGAAAAAAATTATTACACTTAATCAAAAAAACATTAGAGGACGTTTTGCCGATAGTTTACTTTATTTAGCTGAATTAAATAAAAGTTTATCATTCAATTTGATGCTCACTAGAAAAGAATTAGGTGAACTAAGTGCTATTTCTGAAGAAAACATTGTACGTTTGCTTTCAGAATTTAAAAACGAAAAAATTATTAATGTCCAAAAAAAGCATATTACAATACTCGACGAAGTTCTGATAAGAAAAATTAGTGAAGTTGGTTAAGTTTATCTATTTTTGCACAATTCTTTTATAATTTATGACATTTCTTTTAAAAATAGTATCAGATCTTTCTTTGTGGTATTTAATCATCATTATATCCTTAGTGATATGGATAGTATTTTATTTTTATAAAAAAGAACAATCATTAAGCGAAATGCCTTTATGGATAAAAAAAACAAGTAAAATACTTAGAATAATTGTAATAATTATTACAATATTACTATTGCTATCACCATTTTTTCAATGGTATGTAAGCGAAATAAAAAAACCTGTTATTGTTATAGCACTCGATCAATCGCAATCAGTTGCAATTAGTAAACTTTTTAATGAACAAAAAAATAAAATAGAGAAGTTTTTTGCAGAATTAAAAGTTAATCATTCTAGTAAATACGATTTAAAATTTTATTCTTTTGGTTCTGAAGTTCGCACATTAGATACAATATCGTTTAAAGACAAAAGAACCAATATTTCTGCTATTATACAACATGTTCAAAACGAATATGAATTTGAAAATATAGGCGCACTTATTTTATTTAGCGACGGTAATTACAATACAGGCCAAAATCCTCTTTACTTAAATAAAGCTATTCCATTTCCTATTTATACAATTCCATTAGGCGACACAATTATTAAACCAGATATTTTTATAGAAAAATTATTGTACAATCCACATCAATATCTTGGCAATAATATTAGAATACAAGCTAGTATTAAAGCTAATAACTTAACAGGAAAAAAAACTAATGTAAAATTATTTAGAAATAATGAACTAATTGATAAAAAACCTTTAATAATAACATCAAATCAATTTTTTACAAACGTATCATTTTTTGTTTTCGAGGAAAAAACAGGAATTTATAAATATACAATATCTATTGACAGCATACCTAATGAATTTTTATATCAAAATAATCAAAAAACGGCTGTAATTCATATAAGCGATCAAAAGCAAAATATTGCTATTGTTGCTTCTTTTCCTCATCCCGATATTGGAACTATACTTACAGCTCTTGAAACAAATCCTTCTTTTAATATTTATATCTCAACACCAGAAAAAATTACAGATTCACTTGATAATTTACAAGCAATTATTCTTTATCAAATACCAAACACTTTAACAAACAGTTCTTTGCTTTTAAAAAAAGTTAGCGAAAAGCAAATTCCAGCATTGTTTGTATTAGGTGGTAAATCAAATATAAATAATTTCAATCAATTATTTAGCACAAATATAATTATTCAATCAAAAAACGATCAATTTGAAAACGCGTATATAAACTTAAATGTGCCTGAGAATTTATTTAATTTATCTAACGAGTTAAAGGAAACATTTGAGCTTTTTCCACCTTTAACAGTTCCTTTTGGCACTTATAAATTAGCAGAAAACTCCGAAATTATTGCATATCAAAAAATAAAATCTATTCAAACTACAATACCATTAATAGCTTTTACCGAATGGCAAAATAACTCCAAATGTGCTATAATTTTCGGCGAGGGAATTTTTAGATGGAGATTATCGGAATATTTTCATAGACAACAACATAATCATTTCAATACGTTTATAAACAAAATGATGCTATTTCTTTTATCTAAACAAAAAAAAGAAAGATTTATTGTACATCATAAAACTATTCATAACGAGGGAGAAATAATTACTTTTGAAGCAGAACTTTACAATAAAATATATGAACCAATATCAGATGCTAATATTGCTATTCAATTAGAATCTAAAAATAAAGATGTTTATCAGTTTGTTTTTGAAAAAAATCAACCTTTTTACACTTTAAACATTCGTGCACTTCCTGCTGGCGAATATCAATGGAAAGCTACAACTCAAATTGAAAAAGAAAAATTTGTTAAACAAGGACTCATTGTTGTTCAAGAATCTAATATTGAATTGCAAGAATACAACGCCAATATAAATTTACTAAAACAACTTGCCATTAGAACAAATGGAAAATTTATACCTATTGATAGTATTAACACTATACCTAAACTATTAAATAACGATTCAAACATAGTTGCAACTTCTTATTCTACAGAAAAATTTATCGCATTAATTGATATAAGTTTGATACTCGTAATTATTGTTTTGCTTATATCGGTCGAATGGTTTTTCAGAAAATTTTTTGGGAGTATATGATAAGTGAATATTTATACTGGATAATTTTACTTTTCATAACAGTTGAATTTTTATTCGAGCAAATATTAGAACGTTTGCAATACAAAAGTTATGAATATCCTATACCAGACGAATTAAAAGATATATATTCGTCCGAAGAAATTGAAAAACAAAAATCTTATCATAAAGAATATTTTCGTTTCGAAACAAAACACGACTTTATATTTTTTATTTTAACAATTTTTGTATTTGCATTTCAATTGCCTGGGAAACTCGATATTTGGCTCAGGACATTTATTGATAGCGATTTTTTATTAACTCTCACATTTTTTGCAATATTTGGATTAATAATTTTTATCTTAGGCATACCATTTCAATATTACGAAATTTTCATTATTGAACAAAAATACGGCTTTAATACATCAACCATAAAAACATTTGTTACAGATATTTTAAAATCTATATTTTTAAGTATTATAATAGGAATTCCTTTATTATATGCAATTTTTAATTTTTATCAATTTTCGGGCAAATACTTTTGGCTTTATACGTGGATTGTTTTAACATCTTTTTCGCTATTTATTACATTTTTCTATTCTAAACTTATTGTTCCATTATTTAACAAGCAAACTCCATTGCCCAATGGAGAACTTAAAGAAGCTATAATGAACTTTTGCAAGCAAGTTAATTTTCAGGTTAAAGACATATATGTTCTTGATGCCTCTAAACGCAGTAAAAAAGCCAATGCGTATTTTACAGGTTTTGGTAAAAATAAAAGAATTGTTCTTTTCGATACGCTTATAAATCAGCTTTCAACCGAAGAAATAGTCGCTGTTTTATCTCACGAAATTGGACATTTTAAACATAAACACATTTTAAAATCTTTTTTAATAATTACTTTACAATTAGCACTTACTATGTTTATTCTTTCATTATTTATACGTAATATAGAATTGTCAAAGGCTTTAGGTGCAAATGTTCCATCATTTCATTTAGGAATAATAGCCTTTGGAATATTATATTCACCTTTCTCATCTATAATTTCCATATTATTAAACCATATTTCAAGAAGAAATGAACAACAAGCCGATAAGTATTCTGTAAAATACGGTCAATCTGCAAATTTGATATCAGCTTTAAAAAAATTGGCATCGGTTAATTATAGCCATCTGACACCACACCCTTTGTATGTAAAAATATATTATTCGCATCCACCCATTAAGGAAAGAATTAATTTTATGAAAAATTATGAAAGCTTGGATTTTGTCAATAGGAAATGAATTACTTAATGGTCATACATTAAATACTAATGCAACATTTATTGCTGAAAATTTATTCAACATCGGAATTGATGTAACAAAAATTATTTGTACATCTGATAATAAAAACGAAATATTAGCTATATTAAACGAAGCTTATAAAGAAACTCAACTAGTAATAGCAACAGGTGGATTAGGTCCTACTACCGACGATATTAGCAAAGATGCCTTTTGCCAATTTTTTAATCAAAAACTAGTTTTTAATAAAAATGTATGGCATAACATTGGAAGCTTATTTTCAAAAAGAAATATACCAATATCTGAGCTAAACAAAAAACAAGCATTAGTTCCAGAAGATGCCATTGTACTTAAAAATCAATTAGGTACAGCACCTGGTTTAGTTTTACGAAAGAATAAGTTCGTTTTAATTGCTTTACCGGGTATTCCTTTTGAAATGAAACATATATTTGAAAATGAAGTCATACCATACATAAATAAGAATTTTGAAAAAAAGTCAATTTACAATAAAACTTTTTTGTTTTCAGGCATAAGCGAATCATTACTTGCCGAAAAATTATATGATATTGACAACATATTAAGAAAAAATAATATAAATATTGCCTATCTTCCTCAACCTGGTATTATAAAACTAAAACTATACTACAAAAACAAATGCGAAGAAGATAAATTAATAAACAACTTTATATCATTCGTAAACACATATTTATTTGATTATCTGATATATGACGATGATATCAGTTTACAAGAAATTTTAGGTTTAAAACTAATACAAGCAAATAAAACTATATGCACAGCAGAAAGCTGTACCGGTGGTTTTATTGCACATCAGATAACAAGCATTCCAGGTAGTTCTAAATATTTTTTAGGTTCAATAGTAGCTTATTCAAACGAAATTAAAACATCAGTTTTAAAAATTCCGTCTGTTACAATTAAGAAATATGGTTCCGTTAGTAAAGAAGTTGTTGAAATAATGGCAATAAATGCCCGCAATATGTTAAAAAGCGACTATTCTGTGGCAGTTTCAGGGATAGCAGGTCCAGATGGGGGGACCAAAGAAAAACCTGTGGGTACAACCTGGATTGCAATAGCAGGAAACAACTTTTGTATATCGGAAAAATTTATCTTTGGCAACTGTCGAATTGCTAATATAGAACGAACATCAAATACTGCTTTTGTATTATTGATAAAAGAATTAAATAAGATTATTAAATAAAATAATTACACAGCTGAATAACAAATAATTATGAAGTTTATCTAACCAAACACTTTAATAAAATTTATTTATCTAACTCACTAAAAACTTTTCTGAGAATTTCGTTAACTCTTGCTGCCGGGTCTTTACGTATCTTTTTTTCTTGTTCGCCAACCTTTTTAAACAAACCATCTAAACCTTTATTTGTTGCAAATGTGTCGAGTGAACTTGTAATAGGTTTCCATCCTGTTAAAGGAGTACATAATGGATTGTAAATAGTTTTTAATTGATCCCAAGCCTCATACGCAGACATTCCTGCAACTAAAGGTTTATTTAATGATGTTTGTAATTTTGGCATAAAAACATTAAATAAGTGGCTACGAGTTTTAACTTGCAAATACCAAGTGGCAGCAGTATCTGTTCCGTATAAAATATCATAAGCATCAGTAATAGTCATTGACATTATTGCATTATAAAAAATAGGTTTTGCTTCTATGGCTGCATCTTCAGCAGAACGATTCAAAGATAAAATAAGTTGTTCTATTTTCTGATCTATACCAGTTGCTTGTAATAAAGGATGATTTTGATGCTCTATAACACCATGGGCATCAGGTGGCAATAATATCTTTACTGATAAATCTAAATAATAGCCATTTTGTTTATGAAGATTAGTTGATGCTGTATCAGTACCTACTTTTAAAGCCTCTTTCAAGCCTTCAATTATTTCTTGTTCGGTTAAACCATTTTCTTTTTTGCAGGATAATAAAAAAAATACACTAACCACTAATAATATAAAATTTCTCATAACTTACATTTTTTCGTTTTTCAAATATACAAAATATTTTTAATAATTTAATAAAGTTAATATTTTTTATAGATGAAACTTCGCAAAAGTTTTAATTTTACTTTTATCTTAGCTTAACTAACTTTAAATATTATATGTTATTTCTTTTTTAAATGTTCTTCGTAAAACTTATACATTACTTTTTTAATTTCGTCTCTAATTCTTAAATATTCGTTCCATATAAATTCGTCGCTACCTTTTTTTGTAGAAGGGTCATCGAAACCAAAGTGAAAACGATATTTAACTTTGCCAGAAAAAGTAGGGCAAGATTCATTTGCTTTGTCGCATACAGTAATTACATAATCCCATTCTTCGTTTATATACTTATCAACAGAATCGGAAGTATGATGACTGATATCAATTCCAGCTTCTTTCATAACAGCAACAGCTTTAGGGTCAAGTTTGCCAGATGCATTTGTTCCTGCTGAGCAAACAATAATACTACTATCTAAATTTTGTAAAAAACCATGAGCCATTTGACTTCTACAACTATTACCTGTACACAAAATTAAAACTTTCATATAAAAATAAATTACAATTAGGGTTTGCTTAAAAATTCAAACTGCAAATTAAGTAATAATTTTTAAAATTCATAGTAAGTTTTCTTTTCAAAAGCAAAAATGTGTAAAAATTTTCTTTCGATAAAAAGACAATAAAAAATCCCTTAGGATTTTCATGATATTAGTTTTCATTTTCTTTCTTTTTTTGAACCGTTGCCTTTGGTGAATTGAAACCTAAGGCTTTGTTTATGATGCGTTCGTTCATTTGACTAAAGCCTTCTAAACCCAAACGCTTTCTGATTGCTACAAAAAGACTCGGGTCAAATACAGGCTTATCGGTATAAGCCGATAAACCAAGAAAATATTGCATATAAACATTTTCGCTTATCATTTCTATTGTCCCACAATCATCTAACCGAAGCATGTGTTTTATGATTAAAGCACCTATCACTATCCGAGCATCTATTGAAGGAGCACCCTCGCGGCTATTCATAGATTGATAATAGATACTTGCCAATTCATCCCAAGGAATTGATTTTGATAGTTTTACCCAACGATTGTTCGGATTCAGGTTCATCTCAAAAGGAGTGATGAATACTTCTATTTTCTGCTAATCATTCAATTTATATCGTATTATAAATGCAAGATTTTTTTTTGCAATTATACAAATTTCATCGCATTTTATGGTAAAAAATACAACATAAGTTATTAACAATCAAATTGTTGATAATTTTTTCAGCGGAGCCTAATGAAATCATATCTTATCATAACCATCTGCGTTATCAGCGTTCCTTTGAAATACAATAGAACGCAGATGACGCTGATTTAGATGATGATCGCTGATAATGAAATCATATCTTATCATAATCATCTGCGTTATCAGCGTTCCATTGAAATAAAATAGAACGCAGATGACGCTGATTTAGATGATAATCACTGATAATTAAATCATATCTTATCATAATCATCTGTGTCATCAGCGTTCCATTGAAATGCAATAGAACGCAGAGGACGCTGATTTAGATGATGATCGCTGATAATGAAATCATATCTTATCATAACCATCTGCGTTATCAGCGTTCCATTGAAATAGCGTCAGTTCTGGAGGCAGCGGACGGAGAAGCCGTAGGACTTGGAGGCGTCGTTCCGGTAGCTCTGCCAAAAGCCCGTGTTGAGGTAGCGAAACCAAGCGAGGGAAGCCGAGCTCTCCGAGGCAGACCAAAAGACGCCGAACGAACCGAGGTTGTAGAAGCCGCCGCCGTTGCTGCGGTTGCCCGCAGGCAGAGCCGTAAATCCACTCGCATTCGTACCATTCCACGAAGGACTATTACTACTACTCGCCTTTAACTTAGCACCTACTCCTGCAGTAGATGATGTAGAACCACGCCAACCTGTCCCTGTCTGAAAAGTAGATAAAGATGTACCCCCCGCAGGCGAAATGTTATTCTCTACACACCACTCATACCTACTCCACTCCAAATCCGTAGGTATATGATACCCCGCAGGACATATTCCCTGACGACCACTACTACCACAAGGATCACAAGTAGCCCAAGAACCTGTATAAGAAGAACTATTGGCACTATAAGGAGCTTGAATTGCCTCCGCCCACTGATACAAACCACCATAAGTTGTACAATTAGCAGGCGTATTATTATAACAATACTTCTCCACCTGGCTATCATTATTCTGATTAGCAGGGTCATTTATCATCGTCCCTACATCCATATTAGCAGTCATCCATACCTGTGTTTCACAAGAACCAGGAGGACCACAAGCAGCAGTTGTAACAGAAATAACATTACTGTTAGCACTCGTGCCACAAGAGTTAGCTGCACGTACACGATAATAATAAGTAGTATTGCAGGTAAGACCACTAACACTGTAAGTAGTTACATTATCTACATTCTGATTGTTTAATATCCATGTGCCAGTAAAAGAAGAATTGGTATTTACATCCAAATAATACGTAGTAGCACCAGTTACAGCAGACCAATTGGCAGTAAATGAAGTTTGAGTTACACTAGTTGCTGCATTGGCAGTTGGAGCAGAGGGGGTAGTACAAGCACAACCCAATGTTTGCCACATGCCATTTTCGTAAAATTCAAAACATTTGGTGGTAGTATTGTAAATAAGTAGCGACTGTGCAGGCGAGGCAATAGAATTCCGCTCCGCAGTAGTCATACGGGGAATAAGCAACCCGCCTTTGGTAGCACCATCGGCAGCCACATCAAGCACAGCCGAAGAATGCGGATTATTACCAGTTACATTTATCCCTATTTGCGAAAATACAGGCAACACCTGCAACCAATAAACCAATAGTGCCAACAATAGCACTCTTACACGATATTTCATTTTTTTAGTTCCCATAAGCATTTAATTTTTGTTGGTTAATAATTTTATTTTTCTTTAGTTTTTTTCTTTATTCACTTGACTGAAATTGCCATTGCCAAGCCACCTTCTCGTCATTGCGAGCCTGATAACAATCAGGCGAAGCAATCTCCTCAGAACACCTAACACCAACAGGAATGTGCAACGAGGAGATTGCTTCACGCCAGAACACTTGCCAACCCTTCGGTTCGCAATGACTGGGTGGAGCGTTAGAGGAGATTGCTTCGTCGCTTCGCTCCTCGCAATGACGAGAAGGGAGGGACTCGCAATGACGGGAAAGAGAAAACTCGCAATGACGAGAAGGGAGGGACTCGCAATGACGGGGAGAGAGGAACTCGCAATGGCGGGGATGTAAAAGGGCTCGCAATAACGAAAAGGAGTAACATGCAAAAACTCACCAGCTCGCCCAAATACGCCACACCAAGACCGCCATATAAGCAGTCTTCTCATAAATATAAAAAAATTTGATAGATTAAGACTATTCTCTCTCTCTCTCTCTCTCTCTCTCTCTCTCTCTCTCTCTCTACAACCATGCGGGTTTCAGAGGGTGTATTGAAATATATCATGATAAAAATACTCTTTATGCAAATAAAAAAAAAAATTTTTTAAAAAATAAAGACTTACTCCGAAAAAATTTATTTTTTTTCACTATTGTCCAAAAATAATATATAAAAGTAAGCAATTTTTTTATAAAAAAAGGTAGGAAAATTGCCCTGCTTTTTTTCATAAACATTTGTCTATTTTTGGAAAATATTTTGGGCAATAGCGATATTAAATACTTCTTTAATCGTTTAGAAATAAATACACTTTACTATAAAGCTTCATAGTATAAAATAACAACAACAAAGATGGATTGAATTACTAGAAAAATTATAAAATTGATTTTAAAAATCTTTTTATTAAAACAACTATTACTCTGTTTTAATAATTTCCATTCCTCTTATAACACCTTGTTTATTTTCAGGTATAAGGTGATGATGTCTTTTGGGTAACGATTTTTCTAAACCTTTTATAATATTATCTACTGATACTACAGGTTTTACTTTAATATAACCGCCAACAACTATCATATTAAATATTTTAGTATTCCCCATTCTGGCAGCTTCTTCTGTAGCATCAATAGAATATATTTTAATATCTTTACGCTTGGGCGGACGAGTAATTCCATTTGGATCGTAAATTAATATACCACCAGGTTTAACGGAATTTTCAAATTTATCTAGTGAAGGTTGATTCAAAATTATGGCTGTATCGTATTCGTTAACAATAGGAGAACTTATTCTATCATTACTTAAAATTACTGTTACATTTGCTGTTCCTCCTCTCATTTCTGGGCCATACGATGGCATCCAGCTAACTTCCATATTTTGCATAATTCCAGCATATGCAAGGATTTTTCCCATAGAAAGTACTCCTTGTCCACCAAAACCTGCTATAATTATTTCTTCTGTCATAATATTTACTTTTAATTATACTTTTTCAATTTTAGGTATTTTTATATCACCCAGCGGATAAAATGGGAACATATTTTCTTCCATCCACTTATTTGCCTGTACAGCATTCATTTTCCAACCCGAATTACAATTAGAAACGAATTCCACAAAACATAGCCCAGCATTATGTTTAGAATATTCAAAAGCGTTACGAATAGCTTTTTTTGCTTTTCGAACAGCATTAGGAGTATGAACAGCCTGACGAGTAACATAATACGTGCCATCTAAATTTGCCACTAATTCAGTAATTTTTAAAGGATTACCCATTATTTTTGTATCCCTGCCAAACGGACATGTAGATGCTTTCATTCCTGGCAAAGTTGTCGGAGCCATCTGTCCGCCTGTCATTCCATATATTCCATTATTTACAAAGAAAATAATGAAATTTTCGCCCCTGTTGCATGCATGAATAGTTTCGGCTGTTCCTATTGCAGCTAAGTCTCCATCGCCCTGATATGTAAAAACAAAACGATCGGGCAATAATCGTTTTATAGCAGTAGCCAATGCAGTTGCTCTTCCATGGGCAGCTTGTTGCATATCTATATCCATAAACTCATAAGCTAATACCGAACACCCTACCGGAGCTATGCCTATTGTTTTATCTTGAATATTCATCTCTTCCACAACTTCCATTATTAGCCTATGAATGGTACCATGACCACAACCAGGGCAATATGATAATGGTTTATCTGTTAATAAAGGAGTTTTTCGATAAACCAAATTTTCAGGTTTTATAATATCTTTAATTTCCATATAAAAATCATTATTAGTTTATAAATTTTGATTTTAAAGCCTCTAAAACTTCGGTTGGAGTGTGAATAACACCACCTGTACGTCCAAAATGCTCTACTGGAACTGAACAATTAACAGCCAATTTAACATCTTCTACCATTTGTCCTGCACTCATCTCTACTGCTAATATTGCTTTCACCTGCTTAGCTAATTCTGATAGTCTTTTATTTGGAAAAGGAAAAAGTGTTATTGCCCTCAATAGACCAAGTTTAATCCCCTCTGCTCTAGCTAAATCGAGAGTTTTTTGACAAATACGAGCACTAGAACCATAAGCTACAATTAAATATTCTGCATCGCTTGTATTAAATTCCTCGTAACGTACATCTTCGCGTTCCATACGTTCGTATTTTTCCATAAGTTTACGAACGTGTTTTTCTTGTTTATATTGATCTAAATCTAATGAAGTTATTATATTCCTTGGACGATTATTTTTTTTACCTGTTGTAGCCCACGGACATTGTTTTTCTATTTCTTCAATTGTACGACGTGGTATGTAATCAAAAAGCTCTACTTTTTCCATCATTTGACCTATAACTCCGTCGCTTAAAATCATAACAGGAGTTCTATATTTAAATGCTATATCTTTTGCAATAAGAACAAAATCGGTCATTTCTTGAACCGAAGAAGGAGCCAAAACATACATACGATAATCGCCATGCCCACCACCCTTTACTGCCTGAAAATAATCGCTTTGTGCAGGTTGAATATCTCCAAGTCCCGGACCTCCCCTAACAACATTTAATACTATTAAAGGAAGTTCTGCACCAGCCATATACGATATACCTTCCATTTTTAAGCTTATACCAGGGCTTGACGATGAAGTCGCAGGCAAAAAACCTGCTCCTGCTGCACCATAACACATATTTATAGATGCAACTTCACTTTCAGCTTGTAGAACTACCATTCCGGTTGTTTCGTATGGTTTTTCGGTCATTAAATATTCTATAACCTCCGACTGTGGAGTAATTGGGTAACCAAAATAAGCATCTACACCTGCACGAATACATGCCTCTGCAAATGCTTCGTTACCTTTCATTAATCTTAATTCTCCCATAAATATTTTTTTTAAACAGTTTCTGTTTTAACCCTGTAAACAGTTATAACTCCATCTGGACAAACTATAGCACAATTTGTACATCCTGTACAATTTTCAGGAACATGCATATAAGCATAATGATATCCTTTACCATTTACTTCTTTTGCAAGTCGGATGACGTCTTGAGGACATGCTGGCTCACACACACCACATCCTTTGCATTTTTCTACGTCAACAACAATAGCACCTCTTACTTTAGCCATAAACTTTTTAATTTTTTTACAGCCAAAAGTAGTTTTTTAATAGAAAAAAACAAATGCTTTTTAGCAGTTTTTAATTTTTCTTTAAGTAATAAATATCAATACATTAAATGCATTTTTTCTTTATTACGCCAACCTGCATCATATTTGCTATCGGTAAAATAAATAATTAAATCGGCATCATATTTTGATTCTACAAAAAAAATCTTCTTTTTAGCATCGTATTTCGAGTCAGCAAAATACCACAATCCTTTGTTTTCTGACACATCATACTTTGACGATATTTTGTAAACAATTAAATCGGCATCGTATTTACTATTTGTTACATATACTTTTACATCAGCATCGTACTTAGAATTACAAGAATACACAATCTGAGAATACGACACCTTAAAAAATAAACTTACTACAATAGAAATAAAAATTATCTTCATATTTTTAATACATTAAATGTTGTTTTTCTTTCTTAATCCAACCAGCATCGCTTTTATAATCTGAAAAATAAATAATTAAATCGGCTTCACTTTTATAATCTACAAAATATATCTTTCTTTTTGCATCACTTTTGTATTGAGCAAAATACCATAATCCGTTATTACCTGTTGCATCGCTTTTATACTTGCATTTGTAAACAACTAAATCGGCATCGCTTTTATACTTTGTAACATATACTTTAATATCGGCATCACTTTTATACTGGCATGAATAAACAACTTGTGCTTGTATATTTGTAAATAAAAACCAACAAAAAAATATAAATAAATGTTTCTTCATAACATAATTTTTAACAAAAATAATACCAAATTTTTAAAAATAAAATCTTTTCATAATCTTTGTTAAAATAACTGAAAGAAAAAGAATAATTTTGCTTTTAAGTTTTTAATTTAATGATATAAGTAATACTTTTGTAAAAAAATTGAAGTTATGAGAGTGTTAGGTATTTTAGTGTGCTTATTGCTTATTTCTCAACTTAATTATTCACAAGACGGATATAAAATTAAAATCAAAATTAAAGGTTTAAAAGAAAAAGATACATTATTGTTAGGTCATCATTTTGCTGATAAAATGTATGCCGACGATACGGCTTTTGTAGATAAAAATGGTTGGGCAATTTTTGAGGGTAAAAAAAAGCTCGATGGCGGAATATATGTTGTTATTGTACCATCTTTAAAACGAAGGTATTTTGAATTTTTAATGGATAATGTTCAACAAATGACTTTAGAAACAGATACTACCGATTTTATTAAAAACATGAAAGTTAATGGAAGTAACGAAAATAATCTTTTTTTTGAATGGCAACGTACAATGTCGAATTTGGAAAAACAAATGAGACCTATTCAAGAAAAACTTAACATGCATAAAAATAATAAAGATTCGAGCGATTATTATAAAAACAAGGCATTAGAAATTGATAAAAAACGTAAAGAATATTGGCAAAACACAATAAAAAATAATCCAAATGCTCTTTTAACTAAAATTTTAAAAGTTTTAACGCCAATCGAAATTCCAGAATTTAATTTACCAGAAAATACACCTAAAAGAGACTCTTTAATTCGTCTTTATCAGTACGTATATCATAAGGATCACTATTGGGATAATGTTGATTTTTCTGACGACAGATTGTTGCGAACTCCTTTCATTCATCAAAAACTTCAAGATTTCTATAAAAACGTTGTTTTAATGAACCCAGATTCGCTTACAAAAGAAGCAATAAAAGTCATAGAACTTGCCCGTAAAAACAAATATTTTTTTCAGTATGTAGTTGTATTTTCAGTTAATTACTTTGAAACATCACAAATAATGGGCATGGATAGAATATTTGTAAACCTTGCAGAACGTTATTATTTAAAAGGAGAATGTTGGTGGGCTGATTCAACTTTAATAAATAAAATTGGCGATAGAGTTAAAAAATTAAAACCAAATTTAATTGGCGAGATAGCTCCTGATTTGAAGATGGAAGACATTAACGGAATGTGGCATCAATTAAAATACATTAAAGCCGACTATATTATTTTAGCATTTTTTGAACCAAGTTGTGGACATTGTAAAAAAGAAATACCTAAGTTACACGAATATTATAAAACGGTTAAGGATAGTGGCATTGTAGTTTTTGCCGTTTACACTCAACACGATAAAGATGAATGGAAAAAATTTATTGAAGAAAAACAATTAGACGATTGGATAAATGTTTGGGATAAATATAATTTTACAAATTTTAGAAACTTATACGACATATATAGTACACCAGTAATATATATTTTAGATAAGCAGAAAAAAATTATAGCAAAAAGAATTGGAGTAGAACAGATTGAAAAATTTATACAACACCACCGGAAAACTAATATGTAATTATAATGAAAAAATTACTCTTACTTACTTTTATTTTTTATAACTACTTATTAGCTCAAAATAAATTTTATGAATTTAATTTTAAAATCAATAATTTAAAAAATAGTCATATTTTTTTTGGATATCATTTCGGTGATAATAAATATGTAACAGATACCATTTATTTAAATTCTAAAGGTGAAGGTTTTTTAAAAAAAGAAACACTACCACAAGGAATATACTTTATAGCATTGCCCAATATGAAATACACTAATTTTTTAGTACTCGAAAAACAACTCTATAAAATTTCGACTGATACTTCAAACCTTTTGCGAAATCTTGTTGTTGAAAATAATAAAGAAAATGAAATTTTTATTGACTATCAAATTAAACTTAATAACTACAAACAAGTAATTTCAAAAATCAAAAAGCAAATAAAACAATACCCCGACTCTGAAAAATTCTTATTGCAGAATATATCGCAAGAAGAAAAATTATGGGAAAATTATGTAAGTAATATTATTTCAAACTATCCTAATTTTTTTTCAACAAAAATAATTAAATCATTAAAATCAAAAGATTTCACTTTCGACGCTGAAAAATATTTTGAACATATAGATTTTTATGACGAACGCTTACTTTTTAGCCCAGTATTTTCAACTGTTATTGATAACTTTTTTACAAGCATTCCAGGCCTAACAATCAACAATATAGATAGTTTATACAAAGCAATAGATTATATTTTAATGACTTCTATAAAAAATACAAGCATTTACGAAGAACTTTCAAAATATTTAATTAGCCAATTCGATTTAAGTGGTAATTATCCAAATCCAGATGCCTTCTGGTATTTAGCTGATAAATATTTCTTAACTGACTTAATTCCTTGGGTAAATGATGCTTTTAAAGCAAAGTTATCAAAGTACAATAAACATTTAAAAAAAATCATTATATCAGAAAAATTTCCGGGACTTACTTTATATAACGATAAAGATCAAATAGTTAAGTTTCCAAATAATAATAATTTGCATACCATTATTGTTTTCTGGGACCCTGAATGCGAACATTGTTTAAATTATTTAAGACAATTAAAAAAAATAATGCAAACATATAAAGATAAGATTGAAATATATGCCGTTCTTACAGGCACTAACACTAATTTATGGAAAAAAGTTATTCACGAAGAAGCATTTACATGGTACAATCTTTATGATAGAAAATTGTTAAACGATTTTGTTGAAGAATTGTTTTTACACAATACTCCTCAAATATTTCTTTTAGACCAAAATAAAAAAATTATTGCAAAAGACTTGTTGCCAGAAGAAATTATAAATTGGATTAAATTATAATCCATTCGTTTAAATTTCTAAAACCATTTAAAAATTCTTTAACGTTCATTTGTTTTTTCCCTTCTACCTGACATTCTATAATTTGAAGTAAGCCACCGTCGCAAGAAATATACCAATAAGTTTTATTGTCGGTAATAATTGTTTTGTTGGGACTTTCGTGCTTACCATCTACGATATCAACATCTATGATTTTTATTTTTACTGTTTTATTTTTTTCTTCATGCTTTAAACGAATATATGCACCAGGATATGGGCTTAAACCATAAACCCAACGTGCAAGTTCTTCAACTTTTTTTGTAAAATCAAGTTCACAAATTTCAGGCGTAATTTTTGGAGCTCTTTTTAATTCGTCTGATGGAATTCTAAAAATTGATTGATCTATCAATTCAAAATCATTTTTTTCAATCATATCTAATGATTCTACCAACAATTCTGCTCCTTTTTTCATTAAAACATCATGTAACTTCCCAGCATTACATTTAGGAGGAATGGGAACTTCAACAAAAGAAATTATTTTGCCATTATCTATCTCGTTATCAATAAAAAAAACTGTTAAACCAGTTATTTTTTCGCCGTTAATTATTGCCCAATTTATAGGAGCAGCACCTCTATATTGAGGTAATAAAGAAGCGTGTAAATTTATTGTTTTTTTTGGTGGAATAGTCCAAACACATTCCGGCAATTTCTTAAATGCAACAACAACAAAAATGTCTGCATTAAATTTTTTCAACTCATCAATAAAAACAACATCTGAAAGTTTATCTGGTTGTAAAAGTGGAATATTATGCTTTAAAGCTACCTTTTTTACCGCACTCATTTGTGGTTTTAAACCTCTACCAGCAGGTTTGTCGGAAACAGTAACTACTGCACAAACATTATGTTTCGATAAAATAATTTGTTCCAAAGAATATGAAGCAAATTCTGGTGTTCCAAAAAAAATTATATTCATTTTGAGAAAATTTTGCAAAGTTAAATTTATTTTTCTGTGCAATGTATTTATCTAAAAATCGTATCACAAAATTTTTAACATAACTTTGCATCTATGAAAATACTTAAACATTACTTTTCATTAATAAAATTTTCTCACACAATTTTTGCTTTACCTTTTGCATTTATTGGTGCAACTTTAGGTTATAAAAGCAATTCATACATTATTTTTCCTTGGCAATTATTTATATACGTTATTTTATGTATGTTTTTTGCCAGAAGTGCTGCAATGGCATTTAATCGTTACATAGATGCCAAATTCGACATTCAAAATCCAAGAACAAAAAATAGAGAAATTCCAAGTGGTGTTTTTAAACCAAAAACAGTGTTTGCTTTTGTAATTATTAATTCTTCGTTATTTATCATTACTACGTATTTAATTAATAAATTAGTATTTATTCTTTCACCATTAGCACTTCTTATTATTTTAAGTTATAGTTATACTAAACGATTTACTATGTTTTCGCATATATGGCTTGGTGTAGCTTTGGCTTTATCACCCATAGGTGCTTTTTTTGTTTTTAATCCACAATTTTCGTGGCATCCATTATGTTTTTCGCTTATTGTATTATTTTGGGTTGTAGGTTTCGATATTATATATGCAATTCAAGATATGGAAGTTGACAGAAAATTAAACTTAAAATCTATACCATCTAAGTTAGGATATAAAAAAGCATTAAATGTATCTTTTTTATCTCATTTAATCGCTATAATAATTGCTATAATAACAGGGATTATTTACAATGCTCAATTTTTGTACTGGACTGGAACATTATTTTATTCAGTTTTAATATTATACGAACACTACATCGTCAGAAAAAATTCAAACATGGAAAATATAAATATAGCATTTTCGCAAATTAACAGTTTTGCTGGTTTATTATATGGCATTTTTGCAACTTTAGATATTCTGTTATGAAAGCTTTTATCATTATCTTATCAAGTTTCTTTATCAATTTAAAATTACTATCACAACAAATATCATATCCAATAAAAATAGAAACACCATTATTTAAAAATTTACATCAAATAAACGATAGTATATTTAGAGGCGACCAGCCCGATAGTTTAGACATCAGGTTATTAAATAACTTGGGAATAAAAAGTTTATTAAATCTAAGAAGATATCATAACGACACACTTTTTTTAGGAAATAATACAAGTTTACATTTATATCATGTAAAAATGAATGCATATTGCTTTAATAACAAAAAAATTATAGAATCTTTAAAAATTATAAAAAATGCTCCTAAACCAATTTTAATTCATTGTAAACATGGTAGCGACAGAACAGGTGTAATAGTTGCTATGTATAGAATCATTTTTGAAAATTATTCTAAAAAAGAGGCTATAAAAGAATTAAAGACTAAAAAATACGGTTTTCATAGAATTTTTATAAACATTCCTATTTATATCAAAATTGTTAATTCAAATAAAATTCGCGAGAAAGTTATTAAATAAAAAAGGCTGCCCTTTTGAGACAGCCTCTTTTAAAATTTACAAAAAATTATTTAATCTATTTAATTATAGTAATTCTTTCTATAAATTTACCATAATTTGACTCACATTTTAAGATATAAATACCATTCCTAAATTGACTTAAATCTATATAATTTGCTTCTCCGTATGAAGAAATTATTTGTTCGCTCTTATATATTCTTCCGAATAAGTCTGTAATAGTTATTTCTATTTTTGTATTAGAGGGGAATGGGAATACCACATTTATACCATTATTAGCAGGATTTGGATAGACAGAAATAGGAGAATTATTTAGTTCATTAATATATGAGCCTGTTGGACACATAATAGGCCATATAGAAAGTTGAGCAGAAAAATTCCATGAATTTGTATGACTATACGGATACCATGTATTATCACTCCATTGCTCCCATGCTGTATTTGTAGTAGCGTTCATTGTATAAAGCGAAATAGTATCTCCAGCAGCAGTAGGCAACCCTACAGAAACATAAAAAGGTGTTGTAACAGTAACAGGAGTTGAAAATGTAACAATAGTAGGCATTTGGGCAGTTACATCATTTTTAATTGTACCTAATGTAACATTTTGTGTAGCTATTGCAGTGTTTGCTGGTGCACCTCCTGTTCCTGTATTTGCATGAACTTTTATGGGTATGTTTGTAGCATTGTTACCTTTAGCAACGCCAAAATAAATAATTACAGAATTAATTTTCTTTGTAGATACGTAAGAACTAAAATAATCAGCTTTTGCTTTATCTTGCCATACATTATTTCCTGAAACATAACCGGCATACTGGCCACTATTTGTAGCAGTATAAATTCTTAATGTATCAACAGGAGGCCAATGTAGAGTATCACAAGTAGTTGATGCTTGTATTACATTAATGTAATTAGTTTTTGTTTCAGTATCAGTTGAAGAACCATTTCCAACAGTTAAACTTACAGTTTTATAACCAGTAGTAGAATAAGTAACTGTATGAGGTCCAACTGTGTTTGCTGTAGCTGGATTTGCTCCTGACCCAAAATTCCAGCTATAAGTAGTTGGCGAGCCTGTTGATGTACTTGTAAATGTAACTGGTTGTCCAACTTGTACTGTTGTAACATTAGCATAGAAATCGGCATTAAGCGTTGTTCCCCCGCCTCCATTGCAATATTTTCCATCTAAAGTCATAGGATTTGTACCTGCTGGGTCTAACCAGTCTTTTAAACGATTTGTAGGCGTAGAACCAGTTCTATCCCAATGGTAATACATTTTTCCATAATAATCTGGTGAAGATTGAGCTGTACAATAAGAAGAACCACCTGTTAGCGTACCAACAATACGACCTGCAGCATCAAATAATGGTGAACCAGATGAGCCTTGTTCTGTAACACCCCATCCATTAGCATTCTGTGTCCATACAACCCTCCAATGAGCATTAGATAAGCCTCCTTGCCATGTTGCATTGGTTACAGAGTTATATGTCGATATTTTTTTAATAGAACCACTTGGATGATGAATACAAGCTCCAGGTCCTTGCACAGAATTATTTCTATCCCAGCCATTCATATATACATTATAATTGTTAGGAATAGTTTGATTCAACTGAACTAACAACATATCCGAACCACCACTTATACTGTAACTTGCTTTTAACGAACAGCCAGTCATTGTATTAGAACTTGGTTCAACAGTTGGTGTAGTGCATCCACTTGCTTCATAATTAAAATAAAAAATCCATTGATTTAAATCGGCAGTTGATGCCCCCTCGTAACAATGATAAGCAGATAAAACATAAGGAATACAATTTTGATTAGTATTATTAACAAGCGAACCTGTACAATAACCATAAGAATAACCTACCTTTACTAAAATACGGCAAACTCCTCTTTTTTCGTCTTGCCAATTATCTCCTACTGGCGAACAATTAATGTTTACCTGACATGGTTCTGATGGTTCTGTCCAAGAAGGATTTTTCCTTAAAGCCACACCTCTATAAAAATATGCTATCTCGTTAATATGAATTTCAGGCTTACCAACACAACGTGCAGGTTCAAAATATTCTAAGCATACAATATCGCCATAAACCATTTCGTTTGCAAACAAGCCGCTTTCATGATTGTTTTCATATGTATAAGAACCTAAAATTTGTGTTTTATCTTCATTATACAAAAATAGCTTGCCTCCATAAGGTAATTTAAACCTGTCATAATAAACACCTAATGCTAAAGCGCTTGGAGCTTTAATTTTCAAACGCCATACTCTACCGCCATCTGGCAATTCAGTCCAAGTACCAGCATTATCTGGAGAAATATCTGTAAAAATACTATAACCTATAAAAGGGATACGACCATCTTTTGGAAATTTTTCATTTTCATCTTGCAACTGTTTATCAGACAAAGGCGTTAAAACAACTCTATCAACATCATTGTCTGATAAATTATACAATATACTTGGCGGTGTGCCACCATAACTAATTTGGGCATTAACCCCAATGCTAAAAGCTGTATAAAATACAACTAATAATAATAATTTTTTCATAGGCATAATTTTTTTAAAACATTAGTTAGACGATGAAACATAATATAAAGTTGCATAAAGGTATGTATCTAATTTAAAAAAAACAAGAACTATAAAACTTTTTTTTAAAGTAAAATATTTATAACTTTACTGAAAAAATTAACCTATTTATGAATACCTTTAAATGCTTTATTTTGATTGTTTTAAGTTTTTTTGTTTATGCTTGTAGCAATTTAACAAACGAAGCAATTAAATACAACGATTTAATAATAGAAAGACAACAAAAAATAGTTTCACTTTTTAATAAACTCGATAGCAGTTTTGTAGATACAATAAATAAAAGTTACATTCAAAACTTAGAAATATTAAAAAAAGAAATAGAAAATCAATTTACTTTTATTGATACCATTGCTTCTTTTAATGGTTCTGATGAATACAAAAACGAATATAAAACTCTTTTAAACGCATATTACGAAACGTTAAACAATGAATACCAAAATATGATAGAATGGAATTCGCTGCCAAACGAACAATTTACAAAAGAAGTATCTGATAAATTTTATAAAACTTACGAAAATGCAAATAAAAAAATTGAAAAAGCTGTTAATAAGTTCATAGAATTTCAAAAATCATTTGCACAAAAATATAAGTTTAACCTTATAGATCAAAACACCAATGAAAATTGATGAAGCTAAAAAACGTATAAACTATTTACGCGAAGAAATAAAAAAACACAATTATTTTTATTATGTTGAAAACAACCCGAGAATAAGCGATTTAGAATACGATTTATTATTAGCCGAACTCGAAGCATTAGAAAAACAATTTCCTGAATTATACGAAAGCGATTCTCCAACTCAAAAACCTGGTAGCGATTTAAGCAAAGGTTTTATTACCAAGAAGCATATTTATCCGATGTTATCACTTAGCAATAGTTATTCTATTAACGAAATATCGGCATTTATTCAAAGAATTCAAAAATCAACAAACCAAACCCCAACTTTTGTTTGTGAACTAAAATTTGATGGTGCTTCAATAAGCTTACATTATATCAATGGTAAATTAACAGAAGCCCTTACACGTGGCGATGGCGAACAAGGAGACGATGTTTTGCAAAATGTTCTAACTATAGATAGCATTCCTAAAAATATTAATACGGATATTCCTATTATTGTTGTAAGAGGCGAAATTATTATGCCACGAAAAGTTTTTAAACAATTGAACGATGAACGCTTATCGAAAAACGAAATACCTTTTGCAAACCCAAGAAATGCCGCTGCAGGAACTTTAAAAACATTAGACCCAAACATTGTTGCTCAAAGAAAACTCGAATGTTTTATATACTATTTACTAGGTGAAAATATTAACATACCTACTCAATATGAACGATTAAACCAATTAAAAAGATGGAAATTTAATGTTCCAGAATGGTCTAAACTTTGTAAAAATTTAGACGAAATTATTGATTATATTAATTATTGGGAAAAAGAGCGAAAAAACTTACCTTTCGATATAGATGGGATTGTAATTAAGGTAAATGAAATTGCGATACAAGAAGAAGTTGCATACACGTCTAAAAGTCCTCGTTGGGCAATAGCCTTTAAATTTAAAGCAGAACAAGCAACAACAAAATTACTTTCAATAAGCTATCAGGTTGGTAGAACAGGCATAATTACACCAGTAGCAAACTTAGAACCAGTGCTTCTTTCAGGTACAATTATAAAACGTGCTAATTTACATAATGAAGAACAAATTAAACTAAAAGATATTAGAATTGGAGACTATGTTATAATTGAAAAAGGTGGTGAAATTATACCAAAAGTTATAGGTGTAGATTTTACAAAGAGAAAGGCAAATACACCAGAATTAACTTACATTACACATTGTCCTGAATGTGGTACCGAACTTATTAAAAATGAAGGTGAAGCTGCTCATTATTGTCCAAATCCTCAATGTCCACCACAAATAAGGGGCAAAATTGAACATTTTGTCTCGAGAAAGGCTATGGACATTGAGGGCTTAGGTGTTGAAACTATTGATGAACTTGTTACAAAAGGCTATGTAAAAACTCCTGCCGATATATATAAATTAACAAAAGAACAATTATTAACATTAGAGCATTTTGCAGATAAAGCAGCCGAAAACTTATTACAAAGCATAGAGAAATCTAAATCAACACCTTTTCAAAGAGTGCTTTATGCTCTAGGAATAAGATACGTAGGCGAAACTGTTGCACAAAAGATTGCTAATTCTTTAAAATCTATTGATAACATTAAAAATGCCACTTACGAACAACTAACTTCAATAGATGAAGTAGGCGAAAAAATTGCAAATAGCATAATTCAATATTTTAGTGATAAAAACAATATTGAGCTTATAGAAAAATTAAAGCAGGCTGGTATTCAAATGTTGCTAATTGAAGAAGATAAGCCGTTATCGAATAAATTAAATGGTATGACTATTGTTGTAACAGGTACTTTTCCTGAACCTTTTAACAGAAAGAAAATGGAAAATCTTGTTATTTTGAATGGTGGTAAACTTGTAAAATCAGTTAGCAAGTCAACAAGTTTTATTATCGCAGGAGATAAACCAGGACCAGATAAAATTGAAAAAGCAACTCAACTTAACATTAAAATAATTAACCAACAAGAATTTATTAAGCTGATTTCTGAATAAATATGAATATCTTAAAATTTTTTATAATTATTTGCAAAAAAATTAAGAGCAGATTTTTTTCCAGTCAATATCTTGTTGCCTTAATGTACTCTTTTAAAAAACTTTTGTTTTTTAAAAATGAGAGACTTGATAATTTAATATTTAAGCGTACAATAACAAAATTTTTTTTAGGAAGAATAGGTGAAAACAAATATAATTTTAAGATATACCAAGAACTTGAGAAAAAGTTTTCCGAAGAAGAGTATTTTAATTTTAATAACATAATGCATCCAAAATTAGAAGAAAAGTTTATTAAAGGTTTTATTTACGATTTTCTCGATATATATTATTTACCTACTTATCATAAAAAATGTGTTGTTGATGAAGGACCATATTTTTATGACAAAGTACAAATTAAAAAGAATGATGTTGTGATAGATGCAGGCGCAAACACTGGCATTTTTTCAGCAATTGCTTCAAATTTAGAAGCAAATGTTTTTGCATTTGAACCCTTAAGCGTGTTTCTCGATTATTTAAAAATTACAAGTAGTTTAAATCCTCGCATAAACATTATACCATTAGCTTTGTCAAATTCAAAAGGTGAAATAGAGATTAAAGTTGATAATAAGGATTTAAGAGCCTCTTCTATAGTTCTTAACAAAAAACAAGCAGCTATAGAACTAATTAAAACTATTACTCTTGATGAATGGGTGCAAGAAAATAAGATTTCAAAGATTGATTTTATAAAAGCTGATATAGAAGGAGCTGAAAGATTGATGCTTGAAGGTAGTATTTGGGTTTTAAAAAATTTTCAGCCAAAATTATCCATAAGTGCATATCATTTAGAAGATGATGTTAATGTATTGACTGAGATAATTTACAAAGCCAATCCTCGCTATACAATTGTTAAAAAATGGGAAAAAATTTTTGCCTGGGTAAACAATTAAGCATAGTTATTTTTTTAATAAGTTAACTAATATTTTAATATCTTGTTCTTTATTTTTATCGGAAATTAATATTTTACCATCTTGTTCTACAATTATTAAATTATTTACACCATTTATAATTGCTGTCGTATTGTTAGAAATATTTATATAATTTCCTTTTGAATCTTGAATATACACATTTTTCCCAAATATAACGTTGTTATTATTGTCTTTATTTAAATTTTCGTATAATGAGCCCCAAGTCCCAAGGTCAGACCAACCAAAGTCTGCTTTTATAACATATACATTATCGGCCTTTTCCATTATGCCATAATCAATTGAAATATTAGGACACTCGCTATAAATATATGCTAATTTTTTTGTATCTTGTTTTTTTTGTACTGTGAACTCTTTAAACAAATGATATACCTCTGGCATATATTTATTAAAACTATCATTAATTGTATTTATATTCCACATAAAAATACCACTATTCCAATAGAAATCTCCACTTTTTAAGAAAAAATTTGCAAGTTCTAAATTTGGTTTCTCGGTAAAAGTCTTTACACGCAAAATATTTTTTTTCGATTTTTCATCAGAGTTTATCTGAATGTATCCATAACCTGTTTCTGGTCTAGTAGGTTTAATTCCTATTGTTAATAAAACATCGTTTTGACTTATAAAATCAATACCTGTTTTAATAACATTATGAAATTTATCTACATTTAAAATCAAATGGTCTGATGGACTTACAACTATATTTGCAAATTTATTTCTCGAATTGATAACAGAATTAGCATAAGCAATACAAGGAGCAGTATTTTTTCGTGCTGGTTCTAACAATATATTTTCAGACGGAATATTTGGTATTTGTTTTTTTACAATATCCTCGTATTCTTGGTTTGTAACTATTAATATATTTTCAATAGGTGCAATTGGCAAAAAGCGTTCTATTGTTTCCTGCAAAAAAGTTTTACCATTACCTAAAAAATCTAAAAATTGCTTAGGATATTGTGGTTGACTTAATGGCCAAAAGCGACTCCCTATGCCACCTGCCATTATAACGACATAATTAGATTTGTTGTTCATATTTTTTAATTTGAACGCAAACGTAATTATTTTTTAGTATTTTACAAAAATTACTTTTAATGAAAGAAAAGATATGCTACCAAAATAGCGGTAATTATACCTATTAAATCAGAAAACAATGCACAACCTATAGCGTGTCTTGTTCGTTTCACTCCAATAGAACCAAAATAAACAGCTATAATGTAAAATGTAGTATCTGTTGTTCCTTGAAAAATACAAGATAATCTTCCTACAAAAGAATCTGGTCCATAAGTGGTCATTGCATCTATCATCATACCTCTTGCGCCACTACCACTCAAAGGCTTCATAATTGCTGTAGGTAAAGCTCCAACAAAATCGGTATTAATTCCAAATAATGAAAAAAATTTCGAAATTGATTCTATAAGTAATGGCATAGCACCAGATTCTCTAAAAATACCTATAGCAACCAAAATAGCAACTAAGTAAGGAATAATTTTTACAGCTATTTGAAAGCCTTCTTTTGCTCCATCAATAAATGTCTCATATACATTTATCTTCTTAAAAAATCCAAATAAGATAAACAATACTATCAATAATAATATGATAAAATTAGAAACGATAAGCGAAATATTTTTTAATTGATCGGATGGAATTATACTAAAATACCAAGTAACTAACGCGATTAAAAGAGTAAAACCACCTAAAAATATTAAAATATTTTTATGTAATAAGTTTATTTTCTGAACAATACTTACAGAAATTATTCCAGCTAAAGTAGATGCAAAAGTTGCTATAAGTATTGGTATAAATATATCTGCAGGATTAGCTGCACCGAGTTGGGTCCGATAAACTAAAATACTAATAGGAATTATTGTTAAACCAGAGGCATTAAGAACCATAAACATTATTTGTGCATTCGATGCTTGTTCTTTATTTGGATTTAAATCTTGTAATTCGTTCATTGCTTTTAAGCCCAAAGGAGTTGCTGCATTGTCCAAGCCTAACATATTAGCAGCAATATTCATTACCATAGAGCCCTGAGCAGGGTGATTTTTGGGAACCTCTGGAAATAACCTAGAGAACAAAGGGTTTACAGCTTTTGAAAGCAAACTAACTATTCCTCCTTTTTCGGCAATTTTCATCAATCCAAGCCATAATGTCATTATTCCTGTTAGCCCCAGCGACAACTCAAATCCTGTTTTAGCCATTTCAAAAGCAGTAGTCATCATTGAAGAAAAAATATTGTAATTACCAAAAGCAAATGCATTAATAAGGGCAAAGAAAAAACCAATCAAGATCAATCCAATCCAAATATAGTTAAGCAGCATCTAATTATTGATTTAATAAAGTAACACTTTTCATAATTTCATTCATAACAGTTTTATTTTGTTCAAAAGCAACTGGTCTTGAATAAAAATAAAGCATATAAACATCTTTACTATTTTGAAGTGAAAGAAAAGATATGTTAAAAGTATCTTTAGTTGCATCATTTAATGTTCTAATAAACATATATTCAACCTTAAAGGCATTTATATTATTTACATTATAATCGTATATACTATCAATAACTATTACTTCGCCTATATTTCTTGTTCCAGCAAGAGTACTTAATGCATAAGTATCTCTCGAAAAATTATACGCTAAACTATCTGATGTTAAAGGATTTTTATAAAGAACAAAGAATAAATTAGAATCCTTATTACAATATTGCAAAACAGCATTAGACTCATTTGTAAGATCATATCTATCGTAATATGAATTAGGTAACAAAAAATAAATATCATCGTATGTAATAAGCTTATAATCTTTAAAATTTTCAGTATTTAATAAGCTGTCATAAAACATCTGTATATTTTCTGTTTCTTCAACAAATCGTTTTTTTCTTTCCTGTTCTAAACCAACAACTAACCATGCAATTATTAAAATTAAAATTAAAGGTAAAAAAAACTTCGTCATAACAACAATTTTCTGTAAAAATACAAACAATATGAATTAAAAAAAAATTTAACGTTATTTAGCTTGTATTTTGCTATTACATTAGCTAACTTTACAAAAAAAACATTTATGAGTATGTTAACCGATTTAAATCCATCAATTGTGTGGAAATATTTTTCAGAAATTTTAGCTATTCCAAGACCTTCAAAAAAAGAAGAAAAAATTATTGAATATCTTGAAAACTTTGCAAAAAATCATAATTTAAAATACAAAAAAGATAAAGCTGGAAACTTGCTTATAAGCAAACAAGCAACATCTGATATGGAAAATATAAAAACTGTTGTACTTCAAAGCCATGTTGATATGGTTTGCGAAAAAAACAGCAATTCACAACATAATTTTGAAACAGATCCTATTATACCAGTAATTGATGGTGAATGGATTAAAGCTAAAGACACAACTTTAGGTGCAGATAACGGAATAGGCGTAGCAATTCAATTAGCTATCCTTGCTTCAAATAACATTAAACATGGCCCAATTGAATGTTTATTTACAGTTGACGAAGAAACAGGTCTTACAGGAGCTTTTGCTTTAGAAAAAGACTTTTTTGAAGGTAAATTTTTAATTAACCTCGATTCAGAAGACGAAGGCGAAATTTTTATAGGGTGTGCAGGTGGTAAAGATACGGTAGCAAGTATTAAATTTGAAAAGAAAAAACCACCTCGAAAACAAATCCCTTTAAGTATTTCTGTTACGGGACTCAGAGGGGGACATTCTGGCGACGATATTCACAAAGGTTATGCCAATGCTATTAAGTTGCTTGTTCGTATTTTATATCATATAGACCAAAAATATGGCTTAAAATTAGCATACATCGACGGCGGTAATTTAAGAAATGCCATTCCACGAGAAGCTTTTGCTACAATATATGTAACTCACGAAAAAGTAGAAAGTATAAAAGAAGAAGTTCAAATGTTTCACTCAATATTTAAAGACGAATACAAACACACCGAACCAAATATAAATGTAGAAATTAACGAAAGCGAACATACAGAATTCATTATAGATAAAAGAACACAACCAAAAATTCTTTATTCGCTTTATGCCTGTCCGCATGGGGTAATATCGTGGAGCCAAGATATGCCAGGATTAGTTGAAACATCAACTAATTTAGCATCTGTAAAGATAAAAAAGAGCCGAATTGAAGTAACCACAAGCCAAAGAAGTTCTGTTGATACAGCAAAAACAGATATTGTAAATATGGTATCATCTGTATTTCATCTTATTAAAGCAGATGTAAAACATAGTAACGGTTATCCTGGATGGAAACCTAATCCAAAAAGCGAATTATTAAAAATAGCCAAAAGAGCTTATCGCAAACTTTTTGATAAAGAAGTTAAAGTTAAAGCTATTCATGCTGGTTTAGAATGTGGTTTGTTTTTAGAAAAATATCCCGAACTTGATATGATTTCAATTGGTCCTACTATGCGGGGTGTACATAGTCCTGACGAAAAACTTCATATCCCATCAGTAGAAAAATTTTGGAAATTTTTACTCGAAATACTTAAAGATATTCCAAAAAATAATGTATGAAAGTCGTTAAAATAATAATTTCTCTTGTTTTATTAACAAATACTAATTTTTCACAAACAATAAACGATATTTTTGATGAAGGGCTATCGTTAAAAGAAAATAAAAAATATACAGAAGCTATATCAAAATTTAGCGAAGTATTGAAACAAGACAAGTTTTATCACGAAGCATGGTATAATAGAGCAATTTGCCATGCAGAATTAAATAAAATAGAATTAGCTTTAAACGACTTAAATCAGTGTATTCAAGCAAAAAAAGATTTTTTAGATGCTTATATATTAAGATCAAACTTATACATTAAACAAAACAATATACAAGAAGCAATTAACGATTTAAATTATGTTATACGATTAAAACCAAATAAAATAGAAGCTTATGAAAAACGAGCCCAACTATATTTAACTATTCCTGATAAAAAGATAAATGCATATAATGATTTACAAAAAGCTGCAGAATTAAAATCTAATAACGACTGGGTTTATGCAGAAATTGCTAATTATTTTGCAAGTAAAAATAAAACAACAGAAGCTATACAACATTACAACAAAGCAATAGAATTAAAACCCGAAAATGCAGAATATTATTACTTAAGGGCAATTCAACATAAATATAACAATGATGTAACATCAGCAATTAACGATCTAACTTTGTCCATTAACAAAGGTTTAAAAAGACAGGAGGTCTATTTAACCAGAGCAAACTTATACTTTGAAAAAAATATCTACGATAATGCCATAAACGATTATAGTATTTTAATTGAACAATTTCGTTCAAAAGATTACAATGTTTTTATATCAAGAGGTGTATGCTATTCTATGCTAAATAAAACTGCCGAAGCTATTAAAGATTTTTCCAAAGCAATAACATTAAATCAAAACAAAGCAGAAGCATATTACTTAAGAGGTAGCGAATATTATAAGTTAGGTAAAACAAAAGAACCATTAGCAATAAAAGATTTCAATAAAGCAATAGAATTAGAACCTGATAATAATGAGGCTTATATAAAAAGAGGTATTTATTTTTTAGAAAAACAAAAATATACAGAAGCTTTAGACGATTTTAATAAATCTATTAAAATTAAAGCAAATTCTGAGGCATATTATTACAAAGGTGCAACATTGTACGAATTAAAAAAATACAATGAAGCATGTATTGAATTAAAAAAATCGGCACAAATGGGTTATGAACAAGCAAGAAAAAAATTAAATGAAATTTGTCCGAATTAAAATTTTTATTGTAAAAAATTTGCTTAATTTATTTTTTTTGTATCTTTGCATCGAAAACTATGCGGGAATAGCTCAGTTGGTAGAGCATAACCTTGCCAAGGTTAGGGTCGCGGGTTCGAGTCCCGTTTCCCGCTCAAATGTCCCTGAAAAGGGATTTTTTGTTCTAAACCATGTTGCCTCGGTGGTGGAATTGGTAGACACGCAGGACTTAAAATCCTGTGGCCCGCAAAAGGCCGTACCGGTTCGATTCCGGTTCGAGGCACTAAAAAAAACAGCTTAATGCTGTTTTTTTTATTTTTATAAAAAATTATTTTTGATGTATATGTTTCTCTGCATGATAAGATGAACGCACTAGTGGCGAACTTTCAACAAACTTAAAGCCTTTCTGCAATGCAATTTGTTCTAATTCTTTAAACTCATCTAAGGTGTAATACTTCTCAACTTTAATATTTTCTTTTGTTGGTTGTAAATATTGCCCTATAGTAATAATTCGGCAATTTACTCGAAGCAAATCATCCATTGTTTGTAAAATTTCTTCTTTTCTTTCACCTAATCCCACCATTATACCGCTTTTTGTAATAATTCCTTTTTGTGCAACATATTCTAATAAAAATAAACTGGTTTTATATTTTGCAACACTTCGTATTTGTGGTGTTAATCTCTCTACTGTTTCTAAGTTATGTGAAATAATATCTGGTTTTGCATTTATAATTATATCTATTAGATTTTTATCAGCTTTAAAATCAGGAACTAATACCTCAATAGTTGTATATGGATTTTTATTTTTAATAGCCAAAATTGTTTTTGCCCAATGATTTGCGCCAGCATCGGCTAAATCGTCTCTATCTACACTTGTTATAACACAATGTTTTAACTTCATTAGATGTATAGAATCGGCTACTCTATATGATTCATTTTCATCTAAAGGAAATGGCTTCCCTGTTTTTACAGAGCAAAATTTACACGACCTAGTACAAATATCGCCCATAATCATAAAGGTAGCTGTTCCTGACTGCCAACATTCGCCTATGTTTGGGCAATTACCGCTTTGACATATTGTATGTAAGCGATATTTTTCGACTATTTCTTTTGTTGCAAAATAATTTTTACTTGAAGGAAGTTTTATCTTAGGTTTTAACGGGTCAATCTGCTTCTTCATCATATAAATTCATTTGAGCTCTATCTTCTTTATTTTTAATTTTTATTTTTCCGAATCTATATCCTATATACAAGCTAATATATGAGCGTTGATGTTTTTCAGTTGCCATGATTTGAAAAGGTTTCATAAAAACATCTATAATTGCTCCCAACTCTATAGCGTTTATAGATTCATATTTTTCACTAAATGCAAATGAAAAACCGCCCTTTATGAAAACACCTGGAATAAATTTTGTTTCATTTATTCCTTTAAAAAAAGACGCACGACTATATATATCACTAACTTGATGAATAGAATAATCGAATAATTTGTCGCTAATGTATATATATTGAACATTATTTACAATTTTTGTACTATCAACAACTTCATAATAAATAGGTTTTAACATTGCTACATTAACACCAAACGTATAATGATAGCGAATAGCTATTCCTCCTTTATCGAAAATACTATATATTTCGCGTTGTAGCCCAATTCCAGACCTAATTACAAACATAGTGTTTAATTTCCCAAATACAAATTTCTTTTGAGCTTGATAATATGGATTTTCAACTCTTATTTCTTTTGGATGCCTTACATAAGAGAAACTTGTTTCGTATATTCTTTTACGAAAACCATCCAAACGCTTTCCATATTGATAAGATAAAGAAAAACCATTTGAGTTGGCAGAAATAAAATACGAATGTTCGTTAGTTGTAACTACTCGTACCTCCGGACTAAGCTCTCCCTGTGCAAGGACAGTAAAACATATAATTAACAAAATAACTGTATGTAAAAATCTTTGAAACACTTTTTTTTTGCAAAATTATTCAAAAAATATGATTTTATTAAATTATAAATTCTATTTTCTATTGACAAAATTTGTAACTTTACGAAAAATATTAGATTTATGAAAATTTTTATTTTTTTAATAATTTCTTTAAATGCTTTTTCGCAACATTGCGATGTTGTAAAATCGTTGGTTTCTAATCCTCATTTCAGTCGTCCATTTTTTAAAAACGAACCTTCATTACATTCAAATTACGACCAAAAATTTATTCATATCAACATAGAAGCAAATGATAGCAATACCTACATTATAAGTACTGTAAATTATAAAATTAAAAGCAAAGAAAATGGTTTATCTCAAATATATTTTGAATTTTCACCAAACTTTACTGTAGATAGTGTTAAAGTGAACGGCAATAATTGTAATTTTTACCATAGTAACGACAGTCTTATTATAAATCCTTGTGTACCTTTTCCTCCACACACAGATATTGATGTTTCTATAAGTTATCGTGGAACAGCATCGAGTGGATTTATGTATCGTGGTTTGGTAAATACATATTCGCAAGAGTATCAGCAGCAAGTTACTTGGACACTTTCGCAAGCTTTTCATTTAAAACACTGGTTACCTTGCAAGCAAGATCTAACCGACCGTTTCGATTCTGCATGGATTTTTATTACGGTTGATAGCACTTGCAAGGCAGGTTCAGAAGGAATACTCACAGCAATAACACCCTTAGGAAATGGTAAAGTCAGATACGAATGGAAAGAACGACATCCTATTGTTTATTACTTATTATCAATAGCGGTAGGTAAATATATCGAATACAGTTTTAAAACGCACATACCAGGCGCAACAGATAGTATCCTTGTTATGAATTATATCTATAACAATCCACAGTGCCTTATTGATAATAAAACAGATATAGACAGAACTGCCGACTTTTTAAGAATTTTTAGTAATTGTTTTGGCTTATATCCTTTTCACGAAGAAAAATACGGACATTGTCAGGTTCCTTTGCCAGGTGGTATGGAACATCAAACAATGACATCATTAGGTTATTTCATTCATTGGCTTGTTGCACACGAACTTGCTCATCAATGGTTTGGTAATAACATTACTTGTGCATCATGGCAAGATATATGGATAAATGAAGGTTTTGCTTCCTATGCCGAATACATTGCCCTACAATATTATTTTGATCAGCAAACAGCCGATGCTACTATACGACATTTTCAGTACAGAGCCAGATTAGAACCAGAAGGCTCTGTTTATGTTCCTTTTGAAGACATACATAACGAAGCACGCATTTTTAATTCTAACCTTAGCTATAAAAAAGGAGCCGCTATTATTCACATGTTAAGATACTTGTGCGAAAACGACTCTATATTCTTTACTGGTTTAAAGCAACTTAATACAATTTATAAAGATAGTATATTAACAGGTGAAGATGTTAAAAATTTATACGAAACTCTTACAGGAAAATCTTTAGACAATTTCTTCGATCAATTCTATTACGGGAAAGGATATCCTATATATAACATAATTTGCTGGCAGGATAGCATTAACAATACATGGAGTGATATCAATATAAAAATTCAACAACGTGGAAGTTCACCAGACAATAACCTTTTTACAATTCCACTGCCTATAAAACTTGTCTTCGAAAATAATAGCGATACTATTGTAAAGCTCTCTCCTACTCTAAACATTCAAACCTTTAATATTCCATCGAATCATAAGAAACTAACATCAATAATTGTTGATCCCCAAGATTGGATACTTGACAGTTTGGAAAGTGTTCAGATAAGTATTAATAAAATTCAATTCGATAATCAACAGGTGTTTATTTACCCTAACCCCGTAAAACAAACTTTTAACATTCATTGTGCTAAAAATAATTCTTCATGTACAGCTAAATTATACAATATGCAAATGCAATTAATTGAAAAGCAACAAATCCAATATTTTCCATACATATATCGCCTGCAAAATAATTATGCAAAAGGAGTTTATTTTTTAGAATTATGTTTCGATGATTTACGAATTGTAAAAAAAATAATTATTGACTAATTGGCTTTTTTAACCCAATGTAATTTACTAGTTTTAGTATATACAACTTTGCCATGTTCTATCAGCCACTGCAATACTTTTGTAACCTTTTCTTTTGGAAAAGTAACTTTTTCAAATATCTCATCCATTAGTAATGATTCATTACTTATTATTGCTTTAAGTTGTTCGACTATTAAATCGAACTCATAAGTACTAATTTGAATTTCATTTCTTTTTTTACATACATCGCATTTACCGCAACGATAAGGATCTTTTTCGCCAAAATACATCAATAATAATTGATTACGACATTTATGATTGCTATAAGCATAATTTATCACTTGTTCTATTCGATATTGCATGCGTTTTTTTCGAAAGTCATAAACTTCTTTGCTCAAACTAATGTCTTTATAATCATAACGGTTTGTTATGAAAGTAATAACAGTACCTTTCTTTCTTTCGACATAATCAATTAAATTGTATTTATGAAGTTTATTAAGCCATTCTTTAACCTTTTCTTCTGGTATATTAATCTTTTTTGCAATATAACTTTCATCAATTTTTACATATTCAGTAAATAAACCAGCATAATTTCTTAGCAAAAATTTTATAAACGGATCATCTTCTTGATGTAGAATTTGATAATTATATAATTCTTCGCGATTTATTTTAAAGCTTATTTTTGAAGGATTATCAATATCTTCTGATAACGAAATATATTCTTCATAATCAAGAAGTTTAAGAGCATAATATGCTGTTAGAATATTAAAATTATAAGTAGTTGAAAATTCTACAAGATTAAATATAAAGTCCTTTCCTTTTCCAGAACCTATTGGTATCTGTGCATAATTTCCAAGCGCATGATATACTTTTTTTATTGTTTCTAAAGGTGGAAAAGAAACATCAATTTGTTGAATTAGCTGTAAACGATCCGATGCATCAACAATTAATATTGCAATTGCTTCCTTTTCATCTCTTCCGGCCCTACCTGCTTCTTGAAAATAAGCTTCGAGCGAATCGGGCAAATCCATATGTATTACAAAACGTACATCAGGTTTATCTATACCCATTCCAAAAGCATTAGTTGCTACAATAATTCTTATTTTATCATTTTTCCATGCATCTTGTTTTTTACTCCGTTCTTCTATGCTTAAGCCTGCATGATAAAAATCGGCCGATAAACCATTCTTTTTTAGTAATTGTGCAAATTCAACTGTTTTTCTTCTATTTCTAACATATACAATACCTGTTCCTTTAAATTCTTTACAATAACTTAACAAATCGTTTATTTTTGTATCTGTTTGTTTAACAAAGTATGTTAGATTTTTACGTTCAAACGATTTTTTAAATACATTTTTCTGCTTAAACTTTAATTTATCTTGAATATCATCTATAACCTCAGGTGTAGCTGTAGCTGTTAGTGCTAATATAGGAACACCTGGCAAAAATTCTCTTATCTCGGCTATATTTAAATAAGACGGTCTGAAATCGTATCCCCATTGCGAAATACAATGCGCTTCATCTACAGCAATTAAATTTATTTTTAACGAAGCTAATCTTTCTTTAAATAAAGAAGTTTCAAGACGTTCTGGAGACACATATAAAAACTTCATTTCTTTATCATAAAGAGCATTATCAAGTGTTTTTAAGATTTCAAAATGCGACATTCCAGATATTATCAAAGAAGCTTTAATTCCTCGCTTATTCAAATTCTCAACCTGATCTTTCATCAATGCAATTAAAGGCGATATAACTAAACATATACCGGGTTTTGCTAATGCAGGAACTTGAAAAGTTATAGATTTGCCACCACCTGTAGGAAGTAATCCTAAAGTATCTTTCCCTAAATATACAGAGCGAATAATATCTTCTTGCAGTTCTCTAAAATTCTGATAACCCCAGTACTTATTTAATATATCTTTAAAATTCATAGCAATACTTTCATAGCAAAAATAGTATTTTTTTGTTCTACTTAAATAATTCTCTTTAAATTTGTATTTTAAAATTTCTAAATGAAACCTTTTTTCTCAAAATCTTTTCCTTATAATCTTGAATATTATGCTATAACTGTTTTAATATTATGGTAGTTTTTTCTAATGCTAAAATTAATATTGGACTAAACATTATAAGCAAACGACCAGATAATTATCATAATATTGAAACTATTTTTTATCCTGTTGAACTTTGTGATGTTATTGAAATCTTACCTTCAGAAACTTTCAAATTATCTAATTACGGGCATTTTATTGAAGGTAAAACAGAAGAAAACTTATGTTTTAAAGCATTTAGGCTATTAAAGAAATTATATTCCATACCCAATGTACAAATTATATTAAATAAAAATATTCCAACAGGCGCAGGTTTAGGAGGTGGCTCATCGAATGCAGCTTTCTTACTAAAAGCACTTAACGAAATGTTCCAGATAAATTTAACAAAAGAACAATTAATTAAATTTTCTTTACAATTAGGAAGCGACTGTCCATTTTTCATATACAACAAGCCTTTACTTGCTACTGAAAGAGGAAGCTCATTTAAACCAGTCTTTTTAAATTTATGCGATTATTATATTGTAATAGTAAAAGATAATATTCACATTTCAACATCGTGGGCTTATTCACAAATAAAACCTCAAAAACCAAAATATGATATTATAAAAGTAATAGAAAATGAACCTATTGATAAATGGAAAAATTACTTAAAAAATGACTTTGAAGAACCTATTTTTAAGCATTATCCAACACTAAAAGAAATAAAGAACAAGCTATACAACAATGGAGCTATATATGCTTCTATGACAGGAAGCGGTTCTGCCATTTATGCTATTTACAAACAAAAGCCTGAATTATACTTTTCTGAAAAAATATTTTATTGGATTGGAAAATTAAGCTAACTCCTTGGATGAAAATCTGTTATTATCTGTTTTAAATATGTCTTATCCAGATGTGTGTAAATTTCAGTTGTAATAATACTTTCGTGTCCAAGCATTTGCTGTACTGCCCTTAAATCGGCACCACCTTCAACAAGGTGTGTTGCAAAAGAATGTCGAAAGGTATGAGGACTTATTGGCTTATTTAAACCTATTTTTTTTGCAAGTTGTTTAATTATTGTAAAAACCATAACACGCGTTATATTTCTACCATTTTTATTTAAAAAAACATAGTTTTCAAAACCTTTCTGAATTTTTTGAGTGTTTCTTGTTTGTTCAAAATAATTATTCAATTCTCTAATTGCTTTAGCAGATATAGGAACTAATCGTTCCTTATTACCTTTACCTATTACACGAATAAAACCTTCGTCGAAATGAAGTTGAAAAAGTTTTAATTCAACCAATTCCGAAACTCGCAAACCACAACTATATAAAACCTCTAACATTGCTCTATTACGATGACCGTCGGGCTTACTTAAATCTATTGCCCCTATTAATTCATCAATTTCTTCCACTGTCAAAACAATAGGCAATTTCTTATATAAACGTGGTGTTGAAAGTAACATTGAAGGATTTTCTTTAATATAATCACCTAGTTCAAGAAAAAAATAAAAAGCCTTTATACCAGATATTATTCTAGCTTGTGAACGAGCATGTATTTCTAAATCATTCAAATATGACAAAAATTCTTCTAATTGTTGTAATTTAATTTCTATCGGACTATATGTTGGATATTTAAATAATGAAAAATTTTTTAAATGAGTAACATCGTTTATATATGCCTGAACAGTATTTGCAGATAAACCTTTTTCTAATTTTAAATAATATTCAAAATCTTTTATTGCTCTTTCCCAGTTCATTTTGTAATTTTATGCAAATTTAAAAAATAAATCTATGAAGATATCTGTAATTAATGGTCCTAATCTAAATTTATTAGGTACAAGAGAACCTCAAATTTATGGTACCAAAAGTTTAGAAGAAATAAACAAAATTATACAAAATTATTTTCCTAATATATCTTTTTCATTTTTTCAATCGAATGTAGAAGGAGAAATTATAAATCAACTTCAAGCATCATCAAGTACGTACGATGGTATTATTATAAATCCGGCTGGTTACTCATACACTTCAATAAGCATTGCCGATACAATAGCATCAATAAAAGTTCCTGTTATTGAAGTACACTTATCTAACATTTATGCAAGAGAAGAATTCAGAAGCAAATCAATTACCGCAAATAAATGCAAAGGAATTATTAGCGGTTTTGGATATTACTCATATATTTTGGCAGTTTTTGCAATAATTCATTTAAATTCTATGGAATCCGTTCAAGCATAAGTGTTAAGGCTATTCCCATCCCTGCCCCACTAAAAATATTTACCCAATCTTTTCTACTTAATTTCAAAACATTTAATACAACAATATTTAAAAGAATAATTATACCAACAACAAATATTTGACCAACTTCTATCCCTACATTAAAAGCAAAAAGAGCTATTGCAATGTTTTTTTCATTTAATAATAAACTATGTAGGTAATTTGAAAAACCTAATCCGTGTATTAATCCAAAAACGAGAGCCGAGAAATACTTAACAGCATGCGTCGTTGGTTCTACTTTATCTTTAAAAGATACAATATTCCACAATCCTGTAATAAAAACCGTAAGAGGTATTAAAAACTCTACCAAAGCCGACGATATTTTTATAACATTGAAAGTAGCAAGTACTAACGACGTTGTATGACCAATCGTAAAAGCAGTAATTAAAACTAATATTTGCTTCCATTGATGAATTAAATAAACAGCAACAAGGCAAATTAAAAATAATATATGATCATACGAAAAAACATCAAGTATATGATAAACGCCCAATTTGAAGTAAAGTAAAAACATTTTTTTTGCGCAAAAATAGTAATCATTGTAAATTTTTTCAAAATTATTCTAAAATAAAAACAAATATTTTATTACGTTTGCAATAATTTATGAAATTCGATTTTTTAGTTTTAGGCTCTGGTATAGCAGGTCTTACGTTTGCACTTAAAGCAGCAAACGTTGGGAAAGTATGTATTGTATCAAAAAAAAATCTTGAAGACACAAACACACGCTATGCACAAGGAGGAATAGCATCTGTAATGTACAATCCGGATTCATTCGAAAAACATGTTCAAGATACACTTAAAGCTGGTAATGGTTTATGTAACGAAGAAATTGTTCGCACTATAATAAAAGATGCCCCAGAAAGAATAAATGATTTAATAAAATGGGGTGTAGAATTTGACAAGAACCCTGATGGAAGTTACAATTTAGCTCGCGAAGGAGGACATAGCGAGTACAGAATACTTCACTATAAAGACAAAACAGGCGACCAAATACAACGCGTTCTATCAAAAAAAGCAAGGCAACACCATAATATTACAATATTAGAACATCATTTCGCAATAGATATAATTACACAACACCACTTAGGCATAGAAGTTAAAAGAAGCATGCCCGATATTGAATGTTATGGTGCTTATATACACGATTTAAAAAACAATACGATATTTAAAGTACTTTCAAAAATAACATTTATTGCAACAGGCGGAATTGGAAATATTTATGCAACTACAACAAATCCTAAAATAGCCACAGGAGATGGCATTGCAATGGTTTATAGGGCTAAGGGATATTGCGAAAACATGGAATTTGTACAATTTCATCCAACTGCATTATACAATCCATCTGAACGCCCTTCGTTTCTTATCACAGAAGCACTTAGAGGTTTCGGAGCAAAGCTTAAAACAATAGATGGATACTACTTTATGAAAGACTTCGACCAAAGAGAAGAACTTGCACCACGCGATATTGTTGCCAGAGCTATCGACTTTATGCTAAAGAAAACTGGAGACGAATACGTTTATCTCGACGCAACTCACCTGAATAAAAACGAACTTATAGAACGATTTCCTACAATTTATGCTAAATGTCTAAGTCGTGGTATAGATATTACAAGCCAACCTATTCCAGTTACACCTGCTGCACATTACCTTTGTGGTGGCATAAAAGTAGATATCAACAGCAAAACAACTATTAACCGTTTATATGCTGGTGGAGAATGTGCCTGTACAGGAATGCATGGAGCAAATCGCCTTGCTTCAAATTCTCTGATTGAAGCAATTGTTATGTCGCACAGAGCATACAACGATTCCATAAGTTATATACATTCTATCAATTTTAAAGAAAACATTCCTGAGTGGAATGATGAAGGAACAACACATCCTAAAGAAATGATTTTAATCACCCAAAATTTTAAAGAACTTCAACAACTTATGACCAACTATGTCGGTATTGTTCGTACTAATGATCGCCTAAAAAGAGCTTTCGACCGTCTAAAAATTTTATATGAAG
>Ga0308411_10000051_pt1 | contig 59868 bp, 82 predicted proteins | sample HotsprottomLayer_2_FD_203530 | JGI IMG/M metagenome (GOLD analysis project Ga0308411, IMG submission 203530) | Hot spring phototrophic mat microbial communities from Octopus Spring, Yellowstone National Park, Wyoming, United States -... | ecosystem: Environmental > Aquatic > Thermal springs >... | reverse complement strand
TGCGCCTCGGAATCCCAGCCTACAACCAGCAGGTCGAAGCTTTCCTGACCGGGAATGGCCGAAGTCGTCTGAATCGGATCACTGAGATTGAGCCACGGACTCTCCTCCGATACGGCGGTATGGACGCCTTGATAGAGTGGCACCTGGCCAAACTGCAACGAAAAGAGATGGGCTATGGTGATTGAACCTTTCCTTCAGGAAGGCTACCAGCTGCTCCACCAGGGTGCCATTGAACTGAGTCGAGTCGAGGCGAATGGCATTCGGATTCACCGGAGGCGGTTGAAGGAGGCAATTGAAGAAGCTTCTCAGAGACTCCTGAAGCTACGCCATGCGATCATCACCGATCCGCTCTGGAAGCATTGGCGAAAACGATTCGGTGAGAACGCCAATCTCGCTTCGCGCGACCAACTGGCGCATATCCTCTATCAAGAGCTGAAGTATCCGGTCACCCGGCTGACGGAGAAAGGGCGTCCGTCGGTGGATGAAGAGGTGCTCCAGGAGGTCGACATCCCCATCATTCAAAGGATCGGGGAATACCTGAAGATCGAGAAGATCCTCGGAACATTCTTGCTTGGCATTCAGAAGGAGATCGCCCCGGATGGGCGGATTCATCCGGTGTTCAATCTCCACACAGCGCGCACCTACCGATCTTCATCTGATTCACCGAACTTCCAGAACTTCCCGGTCCGGGATAAGGAAGCTTCGCGTCTGGTTCGATCTCTGTTCATCCCCTCCAAAGGGTGTCTGTTGGTCGAGAACGACTTCAAAGGGATAGAGGTGGTCGTCTCAGCTGCCTACCATCGAGACAAGAATTTCATCAGCTACATTCGCGATCCGAAGAAGGACATGCACCGAGATCTGGCGGCTCAGATCTACTGTCTGGAACCCAGCCAGGTCACCAAAGACATTCGGTACGGTGCGAAGAACAAGTTCGTCTTCCCACAATTCTACGGCGATTTCTACAAGTCTTGCGCCAAGGCACTGTGGGATTGGATTCGGAAAGGAAAGCTGAAGGCACCTGATGGACGGTCTCTGTACGACCATCTCTACGACAAAGGAATTCGTGAATTGGGGGCTTGTGACATGGAGAAGGAGCCGGTGCCTGGAACCTTCGAGTACCATGTGAAGCAGGTCGAAGATGACTTCTGGAATCGTCGGTTCCGTGATTATGGAAAGTGGCGGAAGGAATGGTTCCAGAAGTACCAAGAGCGAGGCTATTTCGATCTCCTCTCTGGCTTTCGAATCCAGGGATTCTTCCCACGGAATGCCGTAGTGAACTATCCGATTCAAGGCTCGGCCTTTCATTGCCTCCTCTGGAGCCTGATACAAATCAACCGTCGGCTGAGAAAGGCCGGACTCCAAAGCAAGATTGTCGGGCAGATTCACGACAGCATCGTGGCCGACGTGGTCCGAGAGGAGCTGCGAGAGTACCTCTGCATCGTCGAGGATGTCACGATGCGCCAACTGCCTCGTCACTTCGATTGGCTGGTAGTGGCACCCCAGATCGAATACGAGATCAGCTACCCTGAGAGGTCCTGGTATGGAAAGCAACCGTTTCAATTTCGGGATGGGCACTTCGTGCATCCTGACCATCCGAAACAGATAACAAGTGAGGTTAAGGAATTCCTTCGATGGAGCTCTACAAGAAATACCGACCCAAACGGTTCGAAGACATCGTAGGGCAGGGCGCCGCGGTCGCCTTCCTGTCCAAGATGTTGCAGGAGGGCAACTTGCCTCACACTGTGCTCTTCTCGGGCCCTTCAGGGACCGGGAAGACGACTCTGGCGCGCATCTTGGCGGAGGAGTTGGAGTGCGATCCAGGGGATTTCTTAGAGATCAACTGCGCCGATTTCAAGGGCGTCGAAACGGTCCGCACCATCCGTCGACATTCTTCAGTTCGACCTCTGATGGGCAAGGTTCGGATCTGGTTGATTGACGAAGCGCACAAGCTGACCAACGATGCCCAGAATGCCCTCCTGAAACTCCTGGAGGACACGCCTGATCACGTCTATTTCTTCCTGGCGACGACGGATCCCCAGAAGCTGCTCCGAACCGTCCTCACCCGCTGTACTGAGGTCAAACTGCGAGCGCTCACGGAGAAGGAGATCTTGGTACTGTTGGACAAGGTGCTCCGAGAAGAGAAGCGCGATCTCTCAGATGCAGTCCTTGACGAGATCGCGAAAGCTTCAGAAGGTTCGGCTCGGAAAGCGCTGGTGCTCTTGGAGCAGGCGCTTCACGTCGAGGGTGAGGAGAACCAGATCGAAGCGATTCAAAGCACTTCGGAGCAACAGGAGGAAGCTATTGAATTGGTTCGATCGCTCTTCGCCCCTCAGAAAGACTGGGCTACCACCGCCGCGTTGCTGAAGAAGCTGGAGATGGAAGATCCTGAAACCATCCGGTGGTTGACGCTAGCCTACGCCAGGAAAGTTCTGCTGAGTGGGGGTCGCGCTGCCGGGCAGGCTTTCAAAATCATTGACATCTTCTCGCGACCTTTCTACGAATCCAAACACGCCGGATTGGCCGCCGCTTGCTGGGAAGCTATCTTCAAATGAAAGACACCGTCAACGAATCACGCATCTACTGGGCCGTGATGAAGGCCTATTCCTGGAGTGTGGTAAAAGTCTTTGGAACGCAGGGCGCAAAGCCCCAGAACCCGGGTCTAGCTGCCTTCATCCCACTGTTTGACAGCTACGAGGCGGCGCTGGGGTTCGCTGGAGAAGAGAACCGTGAACAAATCGCCGAAATGATCTGCCAGGAAACCAGATAACATACCATGGAGAAACTCGAATTCAACATCGAAGATCTACAGAAGCTCGCCAGGATCGATCCCATGGCGCTGGACAAAGAGTGCATCCGGTTGCCTACGAACTTCTTCGCCGTGTCCAACCTCTTGGCTGAGGCACGGTCTATCTACGACCAGGCTCGAATCGAGAGTGAGCGAGTGGAAGCTCAGGTGTCTGGTGAAGTCCGTCAAGACCCGCGAGCTTTCGGACTGGGCAAGCTGACCGAAGCTGGGATTCATGATGTGGTCGTCAAGGACAAGCGCGTCCAAGAGGCCCAGAAGAATCTGCTTGAAGCTCGACAGCAATTTGACGTCCTCCAGGCCGCTGTGGGGGCACTGGAGACCAAGAAGTCATCGCTGGAGATGATGATTAAGCTGCTGTCGCTGGGATACTATTCTACCGTCAAGACCGACCCGGAAGGGAAGAAGGCGGTAGAGGAGATGACCAAGACGGTCGTCCGGCGGACGGCCGGGAAACCTCAAGCTGAGTCCGATGACAATCCTTGACATCATTTTGATTCTTCTCGCGGCGATCCTACTGCCACCGATCATCTCCTACATGGTGATGAAATTCGGGGTGGTAGGATACCTCCGAGGGAAGTACCGTCACCTCAAACCCAAAGACCGAAAAGAAGATGAGAGCGAGTAGCGAACGCCGTTACACTGACGCCCGGGCCCGGGCGGAACAGCAATCGTCCCGTGCCTTCTCGGCTTGCCTGCGAATCCCGGAAGGGGTCAGCATGTTCAAGCCCAAGGCCGGCACCATGTACATCGATATCCTGCCCTACGTGGTAGGAAAAGGAAACCCCTACGCGGATCCGGGTTCACTGCACTGGGAGCGCACCTACTACGCCCACCGTTCGATTGGTGGGAACCAGGACACCATTGTCTGCCCTCGGATGACTCTCCGTCAGCCCTGCCCGATTTGCGAATACCGGGCCGAGTTGATGAAGAATGGAGGTGAAGAAAACGAACAACTTATCAGAGATTTGGCGCCCAAACAGCGCCAGCTCTTCAACATCATTGACCTGAAAGACCCCGATCGTGGAGTGCAGATCTGGGACGTGTCCTACCATCTGTTCGGACGGTTGCTCGATGCCCGGATTCGAAACTCAGACGAGGAAGAAGGGTGGGAACGATTCTTCCACCTCGAAGATGGGTTCTCTCTGCGAGTCGGGTTCACCGAGAAAACCTTTGGCTCTTTCAACTACTTAGAAGCCGAGAGCATCGACTTCAAGCCCCGAAAGCAGGCCTACGGAGAGGAGATCTTGGAGAAGGTCGTGTGCTTGGATGATGTATTCGTCCACCTCTCATACGACCAAATCAAGGACATGTTCTACCAGGGTGAGGCGGTGGCTCATGCAGTGAAGCCGGAAAAGGCAGCACAGGAGGAAGAAGACGAGGTCCCGTACACCTACGAGAAGAAGGAAGAGTCTCCGAAGAACTTCCCGAAAGCCAAACCTGCCCCGCCTCTAGATGAGGAAGACGAGGAGGAAGAGCAACCGGCCCCGAAAGCGAAGACGCCAGCGAAAGCACCCGCCAAAGCGGTGCCGGTGAGTTGGGATGAGGACGATGAAGATGAAGAGCCTCCTACCAAACCCGCTCCAAAGGCGACTGCCAGACCTGCGCCCAAGGTGACGGATGAAGAAGATGAGGAGGATGAGGAGCCTCCGAAGACCCTCAAACCTGCCAAACCGGCTCCCAAGCCGGTTGCCGACGAGGAGGAAGATCTCCTTGAAGAGGAAGGAGATGAGGACGAGGATGGTTGGGCGGAGACGGAGGTACGGTTGAAGAAAGAACCGCCCAAACCGGCCCCGAAGCCCAAGGCCAGCAAGCTGAAGCTGGATGACGATTGGGAATGAGCTTCATTCCCCGCCATACCCAGGTCGAGATGGAGGGTGCTCTCTCTACAGGGAGCACCCTCCTCAATCTGGCTTGTACTGATCACCCTCAACGAGGTTTCATTCCTGGGGGTTACTACTACCTGGTGGGAGATTCAGTATCCGGGAAGACCTGGCTCAGCTTGACTTGCTTCGCTGAAGCTTGCCAGAACCCCAAGTTCGACAACTACCGGCTCATCTTCGATGATGTCGAAGGGGGTGCGCTGATGGACATCGAGCGATTCTTCGGCAAGCGGGTCGCTGAACGGATGGAGCCTCCTGAAGTGAAGAATAAGACTCCCGTCTATAGCGATACGGTGGAGAGCTTTTACGCTCACATCCATGCCGCGCTAGAAGATGAACAACCGTTCGTCTATGTCTTGGATTCTCAGGATGCTCTCAGTTCATTGGCCTCCTTGGAGAAGTTTCAGAAGCACGTTGACGCGCTTTCGAAGGGAACGGAGTTGGTAGGCTCGTATGGAGATGGCAAGGCCAAATACCACAGCGAGCACCTCCGCCACGTCATCTCGGGTCTGCGGCGGACGGGCTCCATCCTGATCATCATCGGCCAGACGCGAGACAACCTCGGGATGGGATTCGAAACCAAGACACGTAGCGGCGGTCGGGCGTTGCGCTTCTACGCACACCTCGAAATCTGGACTAGTGTCGCTGGGAAAATCAAACGTGTCATCCGAGGCCAGGAGCGCACCTTGGGAATCTGGTGTGCTGCGGAGGTGAAGAAGAATCGCCTTACTGGCAAGATTGGCAAAGACCGCACTGTTCAGATCCCCATCTACTACGAGCACGGGATGGATGACGTCGGATCCTGTGTCCAGTTTCTGATTGACCAGAAGCACTGGGAAAAGGCCGAAGGCAAGCGGGGCATCACCGCTCCGGAATTCGAGTTTGAAGGGCCACCAGAAACACTCATCCGCCACATTGAAGAGCAGGGTTTGGAGCCCAAGCTCCAAGAAATCACCGCTCAAGTGTGGCATCAGATTGACGAAGAATGTCGCGTCCAGCGCAAACCGCGTTACCAGTGAAAGGCCTGTTAGACCTCAAAGGACCGGAGCCTGAGGTTTGGACGGATGCCGACACTGACCATCTCCTGGACGCCTTTCTAGAAGGAGCTCATCCTCGGCGACTGGCAGTGCAGCTGCACCGCTCTACCAAGGCCATCTTCCGCCGCCTTCAGGCCCTAGCTTACAACGAGAGGAATCAGGCGGAGCACTACCATCCGAAGGCCCGGTGCAGTCGGAGAGGAAAGCATTTCAACCAGAATGAGAGGTGGTTGATTCGCTGCCACCAGGAGCGCGGTATCTCAACCACGCTGACCGCCAAACTACTTTCTCGTCCAATTGAAGAGATTCTGAAACATGAGACTCCAAATCCGAACTGTCAAAGTCACGCCTGAATCTTGGGAGGCGCGAATCGTCTCTCAAGTGCGAGACAACCACCTTCGGTGCCATGGCGCTTCGCCTGACGAATCAGTCTACCGGCTGGCGGTAGAATATCTGCAGCGCCGCCACACCAATCCTCTCTACCAAGACCAAGTCAGACTCACGCCGGTGTACTACTCAGAGAACTTCTGTTACTACGCCTTCAAACCTTGATCTCATGCAAATCGTCGGCATTGACGTCAGCTACCTGTGCATCCGCAACCTGTACATCGGGAAGCGGGAGGTGGGCATTTTCTCAGCCCAAAGAGCAGTGCTGGCGACGTTGCATGAGTTTCAAGCGTTGGAGAGGTCGTTCATGCCCGACCGGATGGTCTTCTGCTTCGAGCATCCTCACCTCTATCGGAAGGACTGGTTTCCGGACTACAAACAGAAACGACACCAGAAGGAACTTCCGCCTGAAGAGAAAGAAGCTCTGCGTGATCTCTATCGGGAAATCGATAACCTTCTCTCCACCTATCTCCCCAAGATCGGTTACAAGAATCTGGCCTATGTCGATGGCTTTGAGAGCGACGACGCTTTGGCCTATCTGGCTTCTATTGTGACGCATGACGATCGGCTGGTCATCGTCTCCGATGATGCTGATTTGTTCCAGTGCCTCACTCCCGAGGTCTCTATGTATTCCCCGCGCTTGCGTCGAATGCGCGGGGCACGGTGGTTTCGGAAGGAATTCGGATTCGAACCTCCCGAATGGGCTACCGTGAAAGAGCTGTTCGGCTGTCCTTCAGACAATGTCCCAGGCATCCCGGGCATCGGAAAACAGACGGCGCTGAAGTTCGTCCGCGGGCAGCTGCCTGAAGGGCATCGGGCCTTGGAAATCATTCACGGGGCTCAAGAGATCAGGAAGCGGAATCGGATGCTCACCGCGCTCCCGATGCCCAACCCTCCTATGCCTTTCCCGAGGTTGCGATTGGAAGAAGACGATATCTCTTTGTCAGGGTGGACAGAAGTGGTCCGCCATCTACGAAAAAATGAAAGGTGCTCAGTTTGAACGAGACATCAGTCGGATTCTCTCCCTCTGGTGGACGCACGATGCAAGAGACGACGTGTTCTGGAGAACCTCCCAGTCAGGGGGTCGAGCCACGATTCGGAGCCAGAAAGGCCTCAGAACCTACGGTGCCTATGGCGACATCACTGCAATAGATCCTATCGGGGTGCCGCTACTGAAGGTCTTTACGATTGAACTGAAGCGCGGGAACACAATCGGAACCCCTTTCGCTTGTATCGAGAAGAGTCAACAGAAAGGGATCCCTCCTTGGGGAATGGCGCTGCTTCAGACGATTGAACAATGGAAGAATGCTGGATCTCGGAGTTGGCTCCTGATCCACAAACGAGATCGGATGGCCACTATGGCGTACACCGATCTCTGGTGCAAAAAGACCTTCCATCTAGACCAACTGCACACCTTCGTTGAGTTTTCGTTCCCTCTGATAGGGGAGTGGAAAGGGAATGAGGTGAAATATCGAGCCCAGTTCATCGGTGTTGAACTGGTAGATTTCTTGACTTTTGTTGATCCTGAAGATGTCGTCCGAATCGCCGATAACAAGGAAAGCCAAACCGAATGAAAAAGAAACCGTTCAAGGCACTAGGGAGTCGAGTCACGCGGTTCCAGGGGTTCGAGACGTTCCCGACCCCTTCCGGAGTGACTGAAGTTACCATGGTCAGTGACGAAGTCACTGCCGTCTGTCCAGTCACCGGCCAACCGGACTGGTACACGGTGGAGATCAACTACGCCCCTGACCGGAAATGTTTGGAATCGAAGACTCTGAAGCTCTACCTTCAGAGCTTCCGAAACGCAGGTCATTTCTGCGAAAAGCTGGCTTCGATCATCTGTGAAGAACTGTTCAAGGTCCTGAAACCGCACGACATCCGAGTCAGTATCAAGCAGAAGTCACGGGGTGGAGTGTCTATCGTGGCCACGGCTAGAAAGAGCCAATACGACAAATGAAGACCCGAAAGAAAGTTGTCGTTCTGCTGTCGGGAGGTCTTGATAGCACCACCCTGCTCTGGTATGGACTGAATCGAGGGTGGGAGGTGCGTGCTGTCGCTGTCAATTATGGACAGCGTCATTCGGTTGAGCTCCTAATGGCCACCTACCAAGCCAAGACGGCTGGGGTGCCTCTATGGGTTCTGGACCTGGCTGGACTCTCAAAAGGACTGCCCGGCAGCTCCCAGACGGACCTCTCCGTGCCGGTACCTGAAGGGCATTACACTGAGGAGACGATGAAGAAGACCGTTGTTCCTAACCGGAACATGATTCTTCTCAGCATCGCTGTCGGTCATGCTATCGGACACGGGTTTGATGGTGTGGCCTACGCGGCGCACGCCGGTGATCACGCCATCTACCCGGATTGCCGGCCGGAATTCACCCGGAGGCTGGGACGGGCCATTGCGATAGCTGACTGGCGAAAGATTCGCCTCTTCCGACCTTTCGTCCGCAAGACGAAGGCTGACATCGTCCGTCTGGGAGCCCGTTTGGGGGTGGACTATGCCTACACCTGGTCTTGTTACCAGGGCGGTAAAGTGCATTGCGGCAACTGCGGGACCTGTGTGGAGCGCCGGGAAGCCTTCTTCCTAGCGGGTGTTCCGGATCCTACCCCCTACGCCGAGACGGCGAAACCCCTCGAACAGCTACTTAAGAGATCTTAGGTGATGAAGAGATAACAAGGTGTGAAGACACTCCACTCCATCATCGAGACGGTGGGAGTCGAAGCTACCACCGACATCCATCAAACCTCACGTGAAGCCGACCTGGACTGGGAAGTCCTGGAGGCTCCGGTTGTGCTCCCCAACGGAGACACCTTCCCGAGAAAGAAGCTTCTGCTTCGCTCGGACAACGGAGCGCCGTTGGGCATCGTAGGGGAGAACTACACTCCCTCCACGCCGCGCCAGTTCATCGAACGCCAATACGAATTGGCTGGGGAGCTGGGTGGAAGAATTGTTCGGGCAGGGTTCCTGCCTCGGAGTTCTCGGGTCTTCTCGGTTATCAGTTTCAAGGAAGACCTCCGCATCAAGAGCCCGGATGCCAAAGTAGGTGATGTGATCCGGGCTTTCGTTTATACGACTGACGGGTGGGACGGGGCCACACCGATTCAGTCCCGCCTCTATCTGGAGCGGCTGGTGTGCCTGAACGGGATGACGAGCCAGAAGCTGCACTCCTCTATCTGGGTCTCCCACACTCGGAACGTCTCGCTTCGGTGGGACTATCGGGTGGAAGAGTTCAAGAAGAAGGTGCAGGAAGGTATCACCTTCCTCTCAGACCGACTCAACCGCCTGGCGGAAACGCCCATGACGGTAGATGAGGCTCGAGGATTCTTCAATGCGTTGCTCCCGGGTGATCATCCGCATCGGAAAAAGGTCCGGGAGAACCTTCTGAACCTCTTCCAGAATGGGATCGGGAATCAGGGTCGGACTCGGTACGACGCCCTGAACGCCATCACCGAATACGAGACCCATCACCTGCGTTTCCGGGTGCCGCCAGCCCAGCTGGAAGAGCACCGGTTCCTTCGGGTCTTGGGAGATAATCCGCTTCGGGATCGCGCCTACGATGCTCTCCTGACTCAGTCAACGCCATTCGCTCAGAACAACTGAGGTTCGTCTCCGTGCCAGACCGCCTGGGAGTTATTCTCTCAGGCGGTCTTGCTTTTACGAACTCCGAACAACCTGGATCCAAGAACCGGCCAGAAGTGTGAGGGTCCCTACACCTGAGTTATTGGCCCACCGCAAGGTGATATTCCCCGAGGATGTCAACGCGATCCTTCCGTCGACTAGGTGATATCCGGTCGAAGCGGCCGGAGTGTAGTTCGTGAAGGAGGTGAGGTAATTGAACTCGGGACTAGTGAGATTTGCAGTGTGGCGATAGGTGATGAATGGCCCTACCGAAGGTGAAGTTACGTTCCAGTTCATCACCACCGCTGAAGTGGCGTCTAGCTGCCACACCAGGTGGAATTGAACAAACACCAGCTCTGAAGAAGGAAGCGCGATTGAAAGATCAGGGTCGTCTGCCAACGTGCTCGAGGTCCTCGAAGTGTTGGCAGTCTTGATCTTCGTAGCTTGGACTGCGGTGATGGTCGCGTTCAGCTTGGTGCGAACGCTTGACCCGATTTCGCCGTTGCTGATAGGGTTGATCATGAGTCGTTCCAGGTTTCGGTGTCCTGCCACCGAGCTGCTGATTTCCACTGCCCTGCCGCCAGGATCCACGGCAAGGAGACGTCCACTTGCGCCGTCACGTTGTTCAAGATCTCGTTCCCCCAAACGTCAAACACTGCCACCCGGCAGTACTGGTTCGGAGAGACGTTGTTCGAATCCACGAGGGTCTCGACAATAGCTGCCTCAGGAACGTTGGCGTACCCCGGCGTTGGGGCGGTGGAGTCGTACACTGGGGTGACTAGATGAGGATCAAAGCCGTCGGTCTCAGAGAGCCAGACCTTCACCCGCACGAGATCCGCTGCTGCTGGGTTGTCCCAGGTCAAGGAGAGTAGAATGCTGCCGTCACTGTCTTCTTGGTGAGTGTAGGCCAGGTGCAACGGCGCTGGGGGTGGCACATTGTAGAGCTTAATGGAACGAGGATTGCCGTTCGGTTCGTACAGACCCGGAACATCGTCACTCAAGATCAGGGCATCGACCGTCAGTTTGTGGTACCGAGTAAGGTTCCCATCGGATTGCGCCAAGGTGTAGGTGTAATGGAAATAGAGAGTGGTGACGTCGATGTCTCGTTTCAGCACCGGGAGCGAAGCGCTGTCATCGAAGACCTTGCAGTTATACCGGGTTACGTTCAGCTGGTCCCACCAGTCAACCCGCCATTCCAGACCATCCCAAGGGATGGTGACTGACATCCCAAACACTACTCCGACATCGATTGAACCTTGTTTCCAAGGCCCTTGGCCGTTGCCTACTGCCGCCACGCGAACGTAGATGGTGCCAGGAGGAACCTCAACCAACACCGCAGTCTTCTCAGTTCGCGCTTTTCGAGTCCAAGTCGTTCCATCGGTCGAGATCTCAACCAGATAGAAGAGAGCCCCTACCGCCGCCGTCCAGCTGACCTGAATGGTGGTTTCAACGATCTCGACCTGAGAGAGGAAGAGCTGGTTGATGACTGGAGCGTCAGCGGTCTCCGGGAAGTTCGGCTTCACCAAGGACGGAGCGGAGCCGTCGAAGGTGTAAAGGACATCCAGATAAGGAACAGCGGTGATAACTACCCGCTCTCCACCTAACGGTTCGATCCCTACTACCTTCGCCTTCAGCTGTAGCTGATTCTGAACCCCGAAAAGAAATAGCATGGGTTCAGTGGTACCACCCGTCAGAAAGTCGATGGAGGTACCCGTCATGACCTCAATCAGAGTCGGATCGGAAGTGGCGGTGACCACATAAGGACCTAACGCTTGAGCTTTCCGACCCCGCAAGAGAATGACATACGGGTTAGACGAGTCAAACCGCAACGGTTCAGACACCTTCAAGAGATAGATGCCAGTCGACATCTCCTCCGCCGCCAAGACATAACCCGTCTGAGACCAAGAAGGCAAATCGTGAGCAATGTAGATGAGATCTCCGTAGCTTGGGATGAACCCTTCCATTCCTGTCTCAAAGGTGATGACTTCTCGCTGGTACCGTCGAACGGCGGCCAGGTACATCCCTTCTCGATAAGCCTGATCTCGGTTGGCGATACCGGCGAATCGAACGTCTTCAGGATTGTCTGAGGTATCTCCAGGGAGAGTGCAAAGGACCTGCTCGGGGAGGTATCCGGTGGCAGGTTCAGTGTACTCAACGGCGATGGAGTCGTACTCGTTCGGGTCCCACAGCTTGATCTGCCATTGGAAAGATCCCTTGACGATGTTGTCAGGGGTGAAGAGTGTGACCGGGACACTCAACGGCCCATCCCGTCGCATGGTGATCAGCGAACCTGAAAGCAAGGGAACAGCTCTTCCAACTTTCGCGATCATCGTGGCCGCTTGCCAGACCGTGATAGAGTCTCGGAAGATCCAATCGAAATAGTCGCCTCTGGAGGCGTAGAGAGCATCGAGTTCTTCTAGCGTGCCCCAGTCGAAGAAGTTGTCCGAAGGAACTTTTCCTCCGTAAGCTGACTTGAAGAGATCTACGACCGCCCAGATAATAGACCGGGTCGCTATAGGTGACGACCAGGTCCCGTCTGAGTTTCGGATAGGGAGCTTTCGAGTGGCGATGACATTGAATCGGTCTCGGGTCCGGTCGTTGAGGTTCGAAGTGGCTCGAACGCGCATCGCCACCAGCGTCACGTTCCCGTAGTTGACTTCGCCTCCGCTGACGTACCCGCGCAGGCCTTCCCAGACAAGATCGTTCCCCACCTTGTAGTCATCGCTATACTGGTTGGTTCGACGACATCTGACCCAGTATCGATCCGTGGTGACGTTGGCGGAATAGGTCTTGCGCTGGGGGGTAGTCGTTTTGAGCGTCAGTGACAAAGTCAACAACGTCTGCCACGGACCTGTCGGATTGTCACTGTTATCGATAGCCTGATACTGCACCTCCCATTGGACCGTGTGGCTCTTCAGCTTCCCTTTCTTGTCTGCCCGATAGAGCCCTTTCGGAAATACGAAGTCCAGCTCAATCTGAGTAACCTGGTCACCCGCCGCCGAAGCGGCGAAAGGTCCCACCCATCCATCAGGGAGAGGATAGTCAGGCTGATTGGGAGCATAGAGTTTCTGGCCTCCGACATCCGGTGAGGTATAGACGTTGGTCTTGAAAAGAGTGACAGTACCTCCAGGTGGGATGACTTCCGTTGTCACTTCCTCGTAGGAAGAGGTCGGAGCATCCCCAATCCGCATCTCATGAATCTCGTAGTAGCCTTGACCCAAACAGAAGAGGGAGTAGAGGTACTGGTCGTTGTCAATGTAACGGGTGTAGGGACGAGAGGCGTAAGAAGGGTAGATCCGGTTCTTCCCATAACACACCTCAATCGGCTCCCCGAGTCTGATCTGGTTGCTCTGGCCCTTGATGGAATAGACCGGATCAGAGGTAGGAGCATTCTCAGCACTAGGGAGAGAGAGTGCCAGCGCCACCGTAATGGCGATGGAAACGACCGCAACGATCAGCGCGATTATCGTTATAATCTCGCCCACAACACCGATGAAGTTCACGATGTCGTTAGGACCGATCTCTCTATCCCAGTCTTTCCTGAGAACCGGCTCTCCGTTCACTAGACAGATCGTCGGTCGTTCAAACTCTACGAATCCCGGATAGGTCTGTTGCAGCCACTGGCGGATGGTGATACCCCCAGGGTGGACATGCTTCTTCATGTCCGTCAGCGGCTGAAAAGGATTGGGAGTCTCAATAATGAAAGCCATAGAACTCCACGGTTCGGATGCCTTTGGCCCTGAGACCACGCATCGTATCGGCCACGACGGGTTGAGATGACCAGCAGTGCAGCACCTTGCCTCCATCTGCCTCAGTCCAGATACCGACATGGTGAGGTACGGTCCTGAGACTCATGGCCACAGCACAACCTTCTTCAGGTTCACGCAACAGCTTCCACCCCTGCTGCACTCCTTTGACTAGCTCTGAAGAGAGCTCAAGCAGGTTCCAAGTGGCGCACTCAGACAGCTCTGGAAGTAAGATCCCTCGCTCTTCTTTGAAGTAGAGATAAAGAAGACCCCAGCAGTCCACACCGTTCCAGTCCCTGCCCCCTAAGCGGTAGGGAAGACCGATGTATTTCTCGGACCAGTGGGTCATTGGAGGAAAGGAAAACGGAGTCGGGTGTAGAGTTCAGAGGGGAACTTTCGGTTCACCAACTCCATGAACGTGGCTTTCCCCACAATCTGTTGAGGGGTCACCTGAATGTCCTTCAGATAGAACACCAGAGGTGGGTTCATCTGAGGAGTGGAGAGGTCAGTGTTGAGGTAGGGGCGATACACCACTTCGACCGGTACTCGGTGGCTCTTCGAAGTATTGATGAAGTTCAGGACACTCTTCCCAACGTTGTCGATGGTGATGTTGAGTGACCTGAATCCCTCGGTATTCTCAGCCGGCAGCGTAATCTGAAACCCGACTGGGATGAAGAGATGAAACTGAGCGTCTTCGGTCTTGGCGTAGATCTCTCGAGAAGACCTCACCAGATAGACCGGTTCCTGGACGGTGCCTTGGCGAATCTCCAAGGTATCCAAGATAACCTGATCAGCCGGTGCGAGTGCAAAGGCTTCTTTGATCGCGTCCTGATAGGTGATGTTTGGCATCTCACTTCAGGACAAACAGTAACACGAAATGAGCGCAAAGAAAAGCGCCCGCTATTGCCCACATGATTTTCATGTCTCTCTTTGAGGCGTTATCCACCGGAATCTCCAATCTCGGAGGTCTGCGAGTAGTTGATCGAGATCCTGTTGCACTCGTCGCAGACTCCGATAGGGAGGCGATCGTAACAAGATGCGCTTTCGGCGCCGGATGGCAGCGTACCATTTTCCGCCTGCTTTTTCGAAAGAAATCCTGACGGTCGGGTTCATCGAGACTCTTTGGGCTTAGGGTCTTTCTTCAGAGGCGTCAGGTAGTATTCGGTATATCGCGCCTCGGCTAGACTGCGCCTGAGGTTCTGAATCATCGTCGTGGCTGACTTCAGGTTCTTGTAGAACTCAGAGTGCAGCAAGATTCGCTGGCCTCTTTTCATCCGAACGTACCACTGCCACTGCCGTCTTTTTCCAGCGCGGCGTTTGATGTACTCGATTCTGAGTTTTGCCATCGTTTTCATCGGTACCTCAGTCTGAGTGCTTCTTCTTCCAGTCGTTTCTCTTGGGGCGTCCCGTCACCCGTAGCTAGGGCCAGACCTAGAAAGATTCCATCTGCTACCCCCCGGAGTACAGCTCGAATTGCCTGCTCGTCTTGAATAGTGAGGCGTCCGTAGGCCACATCCTCCAGCATGATCACCCCTGTCACCGCAATCACCCCTTCAGGACAGGAGAGCCAAGTCGCCCCAGCTGCGTGAAGCGCCGCCAGTGCCATGGCAGGGGTCAACGGTGTAGCTTTTGAGAGATCGCGAATGGTCTCAGCCGCCTTCTGTAGCGGCTCTCGGTTGTGGACGCCTGCATTCAGAGAAGCTAGATAGGCACTCCATCGAGCCAGCGCTTCAATCCGTTCCAAGGGTGGAGATGCACCATTCGGGACGGAAGCGCATCCGATCAAGAGTGAAGTCAGCATAAGTGAGAGCCAGCGGGGTTTCATGGTTTCGAGAGAGCTGCTCGGACAGCACCTTCAACGATAGCTTTCAGCGCTTCCTCGTTGGGTCGGGTGATCAGGCCTTGGGCCAGACTTCCTGAGACGAACTCAGAAGTCTGAATATCTTCTTGGAGGCGCTCCAAGGAGGTGTTGCTGAAGAAACTTGTCGTCCGAACTGTCAAGACATGCGCTCCATCCTTCCCACCGGCATATTCGAACCGGATGGTGCGGGTCACGCATCCTGTTGATAGCAGGGCCAAGAGCGTGTAGAGAATCGGTTTCATGGCTTGACGCCGAAGTGAAGAAAGGAGCAGGGAGGAGAACCAAACGAACCCCCCTGCTCCTCGGGTGTTTGCAGTCCCCGTCAGTCTCGCCAGGTTCACCCGAAATCGCATCATTGAATCTTGACGTTGTCGAACCAGCATGGTTTCGCCAGGTTGGGATCAGGATTCTCGAGTTCCAAGATGAAGACTCCGTCGGCTGTCGGATTGATAGTCACTGAAAGTGTCTGCCAGGTCGTTTGACTTCCGGCGGTGGCAGTCACATCGGCAGGGATACCGATAGATGGGTTGGCTTTGATCCTCATCACCGGCCTCGCCGCCGCCGCGTCCGGTTGGCGCACGTCCACCTTCACCGTCCGCGCGCCCGCTTTGACGGCGAGGCGGAATTGATAGCGTCCAAAACTTAGTTTCAGACTGGGGGCCGGATTGCCAATTTGCGAATCCAGGCCGGAATTAACCGCTAGCCGGTCTTGCGTGGAGAGAAGAAAAATCATCGGCGGCGAAGTGTTGCCGGCGCGCTCAACTCCTTTGGCCAGAACTCCGTTGTAACTAAGAAATGGCATGTCAATCAGGGTTTGACGTGACCAATGCAACCGGACCGTTCGTCGACAGACTACCAGAACCGGCATGAGTTATCACCGGTTTGATAATCTCAAAACTCTTGCCAGAAAGCGCGCCAACACCGTTGAACGTGTCGCCGTGAGAAAACGCTGCTGGCTGGTGAACAGGTACATAGATAAGCCGGTAAACTCCTTGCCTATGCCAAAAAGTTCCGGTGTAGATTGTCAGCGGCGGCTGGAACAAGTAAATGCTGCCGTCGTTCGGCATAGGCAAATAACCACCAATGGTGCTCATCGTATGACTATACTCACGGATAGCGGAATCAACATTTGGACCGGAGAAAACCCGATAGAGTCTTGAACCGGAAACACCATAGATTCCTTTCAAGTAGTTCCCTTTTTCAATATAGCTAGTCGGATTCAGTCCGAACATTGTTAGCGCAATGTTCCAATCGTTAGACTCATTTTGACGAGCCGCCAGAATCGAAAAATTGCTGTTGCCGGCGACATCAGGAATCCCGTCTCCCAAATAAGTCATGTCCCAGTGTGTGTTGTTATACTGAATGAACAAGACCAGTGTTCGCTCGTCCGCAGCCACAATCCACTGCCGACTCGTGCCGTCCAAAACAGATGATTTGGGGATGCTCAAACCGTCACCGGTGATGTCGCTGGTCAGCGGAAACGCACCAGTGCCGGTGTCCACGTCAGTCATGGTATCGTATCCGCGTACCTTGGCGAAACGATTGGTCGTAGAGTCCACTACTCGGAAATAAGAGCGAGCTATCGCATTCGCGGCGTTGCGGTAAACCGCTTTGTTCGTGCCTGAAAAAGGCTTGGTCCAGCCGGCGGCCGGTTTCGAGCCGTAGCCGTTCACCAAAACCGCGTCCAGCAGTGGAATCAGTGAAGCCGTGTTCCCGGAAAGCGTTGGTGCTCCGGCATCGGTTGAGCGGTAGATGGTGTAGGCCATACTTCACTCCAAGTTGAAAGTGAACCCGGCGGCGGGCGGGCAGGTGGAGGCCGAAGGCACCCGCCGCCGGGGTGGGGGATCCAGCAGCTCTTGCGGACTGCTGGGGTAGGTTGGTGGTAGGGAAAGTTTCATTTTTCGCGTTCGACGACCGGCGCTCCATTCAACGAAACGCCGAAAGTGATCAGGTTTCCAGTGTCTCGATACCCCACTCCATTCAAAGAGTAGGTGAAGGTGAGATCGGTCGGAATCGGAACAATCGGAGGTATCTCTAGCACCGACGAGACTCGAAAGAGGTTGTCAGAATGGTCGAAAGCAAAGCTGGCTTGGAGGAACCGAACCTCCTGCGGTTGTCCGTAGAGGTTCAGAGTGAAAGCCAGCGTCCCGTTCTGGAGGACATCCTGGAAGAATGACCGGAAGGTGTAGAACTGGTCTTCCGTAAAGGTCCACTGGACCTCAGCTGTCTTTCGAAGGTCTTCGAACTGCCGACGAAGGCGCTTTCTTCCAGTCTCCATCTCCGTCGCGTACTTCCGTGACGAAGAAGAGAGTCGATACCCCTCCAAGAGAGGAGCAGGCAATGCAGTTGGCCAGCTCGGCAGCGACATTCTAGGAAAATCTACTGGGCCTCGGGGTTCAAAGCAAGTTCCTTCCCTAAGATCTCACCCATCGTCCAAGGGAAGTTGGTATCCGTCCACCACTCACTATGGTTCCAGTTGGGCTTCTCGACCACTTGAACTGCCGGACTCACAAAGTGTCGAGGACCAGTGAGACCAAGAGAACCGTATCCGCACAGCTTCCCCAAGAAAGACATGGCCAACCGCAGCGCCCAATCTTTGCCGGCGATGTAGATTCGAACTCTGCTCAACCGTTTCTCGCGCAATGCCGCGGCGAATCCGTTGCGCTCCATATCCGCATCACAAGCTGGACTGAACAGAATCACTTCGTCAATCGGATACCAGTCCAGTCGTTTGAGCGCATCCGCAATCACTGCCGCGCCATTGGAATGACCTACTAGAGTGATTTTCCATCCCCGGTAGAATCCAATGGTTCGAATCAATCGGTTGACGCGGCGGCGCTGTCCTAGAAGCCTTGTGAGAGTGGGAAAGGAAAGATACTCTACCTTCTCAGCTCGAGCCTGGGTCAGGAGATGCGTGGCAGTGACGGCTCTCCCAGTCCAGTTCGAACTCCGACCTGGGAAGGTCAGGATGCCATTCACGTAGATGAAGACCCGTCTCATTTCCCTAGAAAGTGCCTGATCCAATAGGACACAATGGAAAGAATCAACGAGATAGCACCGGCCCATCCAACCGCCATCCAGCGTATGGCTTCTTTCTGTCGATCCAAAGCCTCTAAGATCTGTCGAAGTTCATCCTGTCTCTCAATCAACCCGACCTGGTGCCGACTAGTGTCTCCATAGACTTCTCTCCGAATGTCCTCGACCAATTGAATGAGACCCGGCTTGCCGGCGATTCGATCCCCCAGTAGGCACTCTCGAATCTCCTTGACATCCTTCTTTAGACTGATGATGTCTTCCACAAGTCTCGTCTCAAAGTTCATGGAGTAAGATCAGGGGGGCGGTGATCTGCCACAGCTCCTGGTCCAACTTTTCGGCCTGGTATTCTCCCTCAAACCTCACCACCCAATTCGAGAGAGAACTGTTCTTCGGATATCTGAGATCCAAAGTGAACCAAGCTACACCATGCCCAAGGTTCGTCTCCCAGAAAGTCTCGAAAGTGCTGAACTGTTCGTTCGTCAGGACCCAAACAGCCTGAATGACCGGATAGGGTCGAACGAACCGACTTGAACGAAGAATGATCGGAGCCTCTTCAGTACTGACCAGATTCTGGTAGAACGGTTCCCCGTAATAGTCCAACCGAGGAGCCGGTAGCTCAGCAGGCCAAGAATTGGTTGTAGTGACGTTCACGGCTCATCGCTTGAGGCGGTAGGTCGATTCCATCGCCCGCACAAAATCTCCTCGTCCATCTCGGACGTCCGAGCTGAGCTCTTGTTTGATCCGCTTGATCATGACTTCGATCACTCGCTTCTCTCCGATCTGACGCTCTCGGACCTCAGCTTGGGCATCGGTAAAGTTATTCACAATTACCTGAACTGACCCGCCCATCGCCAGCCGGTCGTTGGGGATTATGGACCCGGACTGGGAAGGTGTAAAGAGCTCTGGGCCTTTCTCACCGACGAGATAGGTTCGATTCCTCTGAACTGGGCCACCCATCGCCCGTTCGCCTGAAAACGTCATCGTCACCGACTGAATCGTCGAGATGATGCTCGCAGTGGCCGAGACCACTTGGGCGATAGCAGCTAGGTTGGCCGGGAAGGGCAGCACCAGCGCCTGAGCCATGCCCTGCTGGATCTTGATGATGGCGTCGGCTAAGGCGAAGGCCTTGGAGACAGCGAACATCGCTTTGTAGATGCCACTCTGTTCGCCTGCGAATCCTTTCAACGCATCCGCCAACTCTCCGAAAGAGTTCTCGTACTGTTTGATCAGCAAGACACTCTGGGCGAGAGTAAGTTCCTTGAGTCGCTCGTTGTAGGCTTTGATTGCCTCTTCCTTGCGCTTCTGAATGTCTTCAGTCAGCTCAACCTCTTGATCACCCAGCTGTTTCAGGATATCGAGTTTCGCCTTGTTCTGTTCGATCTCCTCTTGGAACTGACGAATCTGAAAGGTCTCAGGACCTAAAAGTTCCAATGCCGAGGCCCCTCGCGCCATCCCACCGACCGGGATGTTGGCGGCGCGCAGGATCTCGGCCGCTTGTTGTGTGTTGACATTCCCTCCCGACTCGAACGTGATCCGTTCCATCAGCGCCCTCACGTTCGGTGCCACAGGCCGCTGCGATAGTTTCGGAACCCCTAGGAGGTTCAGCAGCGCTTCGACCTTGTGGGAATTGATGACAGCCTGGACTGACATCCTCTGGAAGGATTCGGAGGCCCTGTCCACCGCCTTCTTGACCCCGTCCGCCGCCTGAGCCACCCCTTGAAGCTGCTTCTTGGTGGTGTCCATCAGCGCTTCCGTCTTCCTCTGGCGATCTTCCAACGAGGGGAAGAGATTCAAGACTCGATCAGCATACCGCTCCCACTGCTGAGCCAGATCCTCCAAGGTCATCTTGGCCATCTCGGGGAAGACCTTGAGCAGCTGGTTCCATCCTTCTTTCAGGTCATCCCAGTTCTTCTTCGAGTCTTCTTTGACACCCTGCCAGGCTTCCGAGAAAGCCCCCAAGAATCTGTTTTTGAAGGTTTCGAGATTTCGTTGCGCCTCAAAGATGTTGAACTTGATGAGGCTCCGAACCGCTTGGAACAGGAACTCGAAAGCCTTCGCCGCCTCGTAGATGGCGATGCCCACGCGCTTGAGAATGTCTACCAGGAACAACCCCAAAGGTTTCAGAACCGACCACAACGAGATGAGCGTATCCGCGATGACGGTGGCGACGTTTCTGAGGACTGTCCACACCGTCATGAGTCCTACCAGGATTGCCTTGAGGATGTCCACTACCGTGGCCGCAGCCGCAGCTAGAGTTCCCGTCCGCTGTTCGAAATTAGAGATTTCGTCTGTCACCTCCTTCATCCGGTCGATCCATTCTCGCAAAACCGGTTCTAGCCCCTTCCCGATCTGAATAGCCAGGTCTTGGACCCGATGCCAGAGCGTAGTGGCCTGGTCTATCAGAGAGGTCATCTGCTTCTGGGAGACTTCCTCCGTCGCTCCTCCCATCTCTTTGATCCGGGCCGTGTATTCCTTGATTTTGTCCGAGACGCCAATGATTGAGAGCATGGCGGACAGGGACCGATCTTGGAAGCCCATCATCTGGAGCACCAACCGCTTCTGCTCTGAAGAGGTCCCCGCCAGAACCCCTTCCATGTCATGGAGGATGTCTGCTAGGCTCCGAACATTGCCCGCTGCGTCGAAGACCGATACCCCGAACTCACGAAAGATCTGGGGAGCGTTCAGCGCCGACCGTTGGAGGTCTCGAAGGACGATGGAGAACGCCTCACCGGCCTCCTCTGCCTTGATACCCTGATCGGCGAAGGCAGCCAGAACAGCGATACCTTCCTGAAAGTCAACTTTGAAGGCCCGCATGGCCGCGGCGGCTTTGTTGGTGAGGGCCTTCGCAAACTGCTCTGAAGTGGCGTCGGCCAGGATGTTGGCGGCGGTGATTGCATCCGCGACCTTAGCCATGTTCTTCATGTTCTCAATCGCATCCTTGGACTTCATGCCCAAGGCGGATTGAGCGTTGGCCAAGAGACTGGTGGCCCTCTCCATGTTCAGGACGCCCGCCGAAGCGAATCGAGCCACGATCGGAAGCGCCCTCATGGACTGTTCCGCTTCCAAACCGGCTGAGGTCAGGAAGTAGAAGGCTTGAGCTAAGTCCCTCGCTGAGATAGACAAATCTTTCGCCAGTGAGCGGGCGGTGGTTTCCAAGCCGATCCGCGTCTTGAGAGAAACCTCTCCCATGATCGCAGTGGCTTCTGTCATCGCCTTGTTGAACTTGGCGAACTCGTTGATCGCCACCGCCGTCATGCCGATGATGGAAGAAGACACCGCGCCCGCCATCCCTATCACCGCCTGGGTCATCTGAGCCGCCGCCTGGCTGGTGGCCTGCTGCGAGGCCACCATGGCCCGAATGAAGGAGGACGGGTCGGCAGTGAGACGAACGTAGAGATTACCGAGCGAGGTACCTCCGATAAAACCACCTGGTGCTACGAAAAACGCCATAGGTCAGTTCTTTTCAGGTTGGAATCCCAAAGCAAAGAGCCATTTCGCCTTGGAGAGTTCCGGGTTGGGTTTCGGAGGGGGCTCGGTGGAAAGCAAGAAATCCTCGACCCTCACCTGTTTCGGATGCGCCACCCACCCACGGCGACATTCCGCGGCGATCTGAGCCAAGTAGAAGTCGAGTTTGGTGGTTCGACTCTCGTCGAAGTGGAGATATTCGAGCCAGCCGAGAAACTCCGTGAGAGTAATCCTCTCACGCAGCTCCCCGACTGGGATCCCTAGGTGAGAAGCGACCCGGTACCAGGCCAGCTCCTCACCCTCTAGGCGTTTTTTGGAGGGGAAGCGTTGAGCCGATTCAGGTCCTGGGCGATATCGAACAGTGCTTGGACCACTGAGGCAGGCCATTGCTGAATCTCCTCCACCGGGACGCGCTGGCCATCTCGGTACAGACAGAATCCCAAGAGTTCGGATTGCAGCCCGACAACGTCCTTCATCTGCGTCAGCCGACCATCTGGCCCGACCTCCATCCGCTTGGTGAGGTGGTCCAGATAACGGTCCCGGTCGGCGGCCGTCATTTCGCGGACGGTGTACGGAACCTCTTTCCCGTCCTGCTCGATGGTGACCTGCTCTTGTCGGAACGAGAGACTCAGTTTCATGGGTTAGCTCGCCGGAGTAAAGACAGGCGCCGTCTCGGTACCCGTATTATTGACCAGCGTCGGGCGAATCGTAATCGTCGCCGTCGGCTGTTCTCCTTCCGTGAACCGGCCCGGTGTGAACTCGGCTAGGAACCCGTAGAACTGGAGAGTCGAGTTGTCCGGGAACGTGACGGTGATCTGCTGGTTGACATTCAGCTGAGCCTGAATGCTAGAGAGTGCCTCGGTAGCAAAAGCCACCACCGCAGTCACCTGCGTCAACGACTTCAGCTTCCGCGGCGCTCCCGTGCGCCAGGTGGTGTTGCGCATCGTGGTGGTATCGATGGCATCACCGCCCGACCAACCCGGAGGCGTTACCTCCTTCTCGTAGATTTTGACTGTAGGAATGTTCGCCAACGTGATTATCGTCGCGAACCCGTCATCCATTCGAACGCTGCTAGGCATGTTTTTCCTCCTTCATCAGGTCTTTCGAAGCGTCAGCACCATGCTCAACCGGAACAGGTGCCTTCGGCTCCGGTCATCTTCTTCGATTCCAAGTGCGATCACAGTGCTCGTCCTCGAAACGTTGATCACAACATACTGATCAGACGAGGATGGAGCAACCAGAACATTGCGAACGCCATCGAGTGACTTGGCGATCGCTTCAGCTTTGGCGAAAGTTTCAGGGTAGAGTTGGCCCCTCACCAGGATAGTCACTCCGGGATGTTCAATCTGCTCCCCGCTGGACATGATCCTCCCGTCCTGCTTCCCGTCATCATCGTAGATGGCGATAACTTGGTCCGGGCTATCCGGCATGAAGCTGATATAAGCTGGCCAAGCCGATTCGATGAGCCCCAAGTCTCCGAGGAGCTGATAGATGATTTCGGCAGGGGAGCTCACAGATTCTTCATCTCAGTGGTGATGATCTGCATGATGTCCTGTTGCTTCTGGTTCACCACGTTCTCCAGGAAGCGCGCCTCCGCTTTCCCTTGAGGGTCCCAGTATCGGCCCTTGTGAGGAGGCGAAGGACGACGAGGCTGCCCTCTTAGCTTCATCAGTACCTTCTCATGCACCCACAGCGCATAGGGAGCCGTATAGCCAACGACCACGTCAGTCCGGTTTCCCGACCGAATGGCGCGTGTGAAGGCAGATGCCTTGAGGACACCGAACTCGACCGGGACTCGCTTTTGGCTCTCACGCTGAATGAAGAGACCCGCCTTCTTCAGAGCACGGGTCAGCTTCTGCTCGTTCCCTTGAACTTGTCTCCCGAGGTTGAAGACGATTTCCTTCACCCCTTGAATCTGGTGGACGACAATCACAGATAGGCGGTGTAGAGGGTTTCTGTCACCTTCAGGTTCGGCAGTTGGGTGAACTGACGAATCTCAAAGGTGTCATTCAGCGCCAGCGGGTTGTTTGGGATGGTCGAGTCTAACTCCCCTAACCGTAGGCGATCACCTACAGTCATCGGACGATCGACGTAGACCACCGCCTGAGAGACTAGCTTCTCTCCCTTAGGAGAGAGAAATTCACGGGCATCTTCTTCCCACCGGCAGTCCACTTCTACCGGAAGGGCAAACGTCGGACGGCCGTAGCGATCAGGTAAAAGCCTCTTCCACCAGACCGCCTTCTGCCTCCGCATCTTGGTGATAATGCCCATCGAGCATCGCCCAGAAAGTGTCGAAATCTATCCGCGGGAAGACGAACAGCCTCGAAGATCCGTCGGTGACGTTGAAGATCTCCACCTTCCCTTTCAGTCCTTCGGCCACTGTTCCGAACCCGATCTGAAAGCGGTCAAAGGACTCTTGCGGGATCGTGTTCTCATTGAAGTCGTGCCAGTGCGAACGGTGGTTCTGGTTGGTCAGATCAAACCCCAATAGGAAGATTCGAGAAGCCCCCATCGTGTAGGCGAGATTGATAGACGCTGCGCCGGAGTTGTGATTCCAGCCCAGCACCGGACCCTCTCCGATGCCGTTCAGCAGCCGGTCCATCTTGTACAAGTTGGGGACTTTCCAATCGACCAGCGTCGGGGAGTTCGTCACGAAAGGGATCGGAGAAGCAGTCGCTTCGTCTCGAATCCGAATCCACCATCCAGCATCCCCAAAGAAATTGAACTTGACGATCTCAGGTCCAAGCCGGAAGGCGTCGTTGATGCCGATAACATTTCGACCTTTGAGTCGCTCGAAAGGGAACCCTTTCAAAGAGGGTCCTCCTCCGATCAGAATAGCATCTTGGTCCTTCCAAATGCCAGTTGGGTCCCAGAAGTTAGCGGTCGACATCGCCTCGATCTTCTTCTCGGCCTAACCAGAAAGCCCCTCGACGCACCTTCCCGGCCTCAGAGAGAAGGCGCAACGTCCCTGTGGTGTCCAACACAATGGCCATCTGACCATAGTGAGAAAGCGACAGATTGAGATCAACTTTCGATTGATAGGTCACGCCCACTGATCCGGCCCTCTCAGTCTCCGCCCGCGGGTCGCGCATGGCGTAGAAGTGAGCCGCCAGCCACCTTTCAATCAATTCCAACCGCTCCGGTGTCAGGGTCGATCTCGAGTTCTGCTCGATCTCGTCCACCAACACCGAAGCGGACAGAATGAACGGGTCAAGGTTGATCCTAGGGTCAACCTCAATGATCTCAGCAACGAGTGTAGCGTTGGTCCGGATCACGGTTTATCCCAATCTTCCTCATTGAGAGGAAGCGCCGGTTTACGACCCGGTTTCTTGGGTGGCTTAGCTTCGGCAGCCGGTTCCTCCTGCGACTCCGGCGGTGATTCAGGTTCGTTCTGAACCAAGACCGGTTCCTTGGTCTTCTTAGCACCGGCCTCTCCCAGATCTTCAAACTTTTCTGGGAACACTTCCAGCAGCCGAGCCGGTCCTTCAAACACCTCGCCGGCCACCCATTCCTTCCCACTCTCGTCGTAGTGAGAGCCAATCTTGACTTTGAGTCTGCGATTCATGGTTCGGTTTCGTTGAAGGGAGGGTCCTACCACCCGGCAGGACCCTCCCTTGCTGATCGTTCAGGTGCCTCTTTATGGTCTAGGCCTGTTCCTAGACCTCCCAGAGGACCGCACCGTTCACCTTACGATCAGACAGATCCGTGAACGATACCGGTGTTCCCGTTCGCGTCGGCGCGAAGCTGGGGCACCAGGATCGCCATGACCTTGAAGTGGACCTGCATCCCGCCCATCGTCTCCCATTGGACGGTGGTGACATCCATGCCGACCACCATCCGAACGACATCGGAAGTCATCTGGACCAGGAACAGGTCCCAAGTGTCACCCAGGAAGTCCGCCGTCCGGACATCCTGAATCCCGCTGATCGCCTGAAGGCGCTGGCGCAACGTGTTATCTCCTTTGGCGGCGCTGTAGTCGTCGTCCAGGTACTGGTCCCACTTGGGCGAGTTGTAGAGCACCCACGGCCCATAATGGAACTTGTTGATGGACTTCTGGCGCATGGCCAGGACTTCCCTTACTAGCGTCGCCGGCGTCCAGCCTGAGGTCGTAGCCGCCGTGATGGTGTGGGTGATGCGGCTCGGGAAGTTCTTGAACCCGTAGATGGTCCCACCCCCGTAGGTGAACGAGCTGGCGGTGCCCAACACGAGTTTCTCCGCTTCCTCGGCGACCCGACGCGCTGCGAGCTCCGCCATGGTGGTGTCGAGCGAAGCGCCCAGGTTCCGCGAAGTCGCGATCTGCCGGGCCGAGAAGTAGAAGTCCTTGTGAATCACCGGCAACGGCAAGTTGACGATGTCGTACTTCGGACGATCAGCTTCCCCGGCCACCGCCGGATCCATCGAGATCCGAGCGTTGGTGATGTCGCCGACGTTCTCCGTCTGGAGGACCGTCTTACCGAGGCCGTTCGGAATGTTGAATTCCAAACCCGCGCCCCGCAGATCCGCCACGACGCGAAGGCGTTCTTTGGCGGCCGCGACAATCGCGGTGTCCAGCAGCTGCCACTCTTCCTTTCGGAGCGTGGCGTTAGCCACTGGCGCCGGAAGGGCCACCGGTTTCCCTTCTTGGTTGGCGGTCAAGTAGTGGCGCCCGTCGGTACCGATCCAGGGCCGCAAGGCACTGGGATCGAAGTTGTGGGCCATCAAGGCGGCCGCCACCGACCCGTAGGATTGTCCATTCAAGATGTAGTCACTCATCGTTCTCCTCCTTTTCTGTTACAGAACCCGAACCCGGATTCGCGAAGTCGTTGCCCCTGAAGCCGTCAGGTCCAGCGCCTCCAGCGCTACCGCCAGGCGCGTATCCGTGCCCGAAGCCACCTTCAGCGCCCCGTTGCCGTTGCTGGAAAGGTACGAACCGATCGCCGCGTTCTGCCCGGCCGCCAGGAAGGCATACACCACATCGCCGGGAGTGGCCAGGACGTAGCTGACCCGATTTCCCGAACTGTAGGCGTCTCCGATCCCTTTGCCTTGCAAGGCATCTTCCAGCGCGAACGCTTTCTCCGCCGGACCCCCGGCCGTCGCATGGACGACGAGGTTCCCCGAAGAGTTCAGTTGAATCAAGTGACCCGGCGTGATGGAACCCCCTGCGGTTCCTTCCTCGAACCGGCCACTCCCAGTGAGATGAATGCGTTTGGGCGTCTCAGCCATAGGATTTCCTCCTCAGTTAGTTCTTCTTGAAGCTCAGTCGAGGCACCACAAGCGGTTCCTCTTCCTTCTTCGATTGGTTCACCGGCGCTTGGCCCCGGTAATCCGGTGCCGGTTCCGGAGCAGCCAGCTGCGCCAGGCGTTCCAACTCGTTCAGATCCTTAGCCTTGAGCTCGTCCTCGGTAAAAGGATTCCGCTTGTTGGCCAGGATCGTCTTGATGGTTTCTTGCTTCTTGGCCTGGTAAGCCTTGAAGCCGTTGGCCAGGACCTCCCGCATCCCTTCCGGCGCGGCGGCGATGTACTCCTCCACCGAAGCCGGCGGTTTAGGAGGTTCCGGTGCTTGGGAAGGAGCCAGAGAATTGCGGATCTTTTGGATCACACCTTCCTCCAGGGCCATCAATTGCTCACGGTCCTCCTCCTTCCATACCGAGTTCGCCGCGAGGATCTCTGCGATCAGTTTTTCCTTCATGCTGTTCCTTTCTTCCTCCGAGTTTTCACTCGGCAGATCCATTCCTTCTTGCTTGTAAAGCGCCTTCAGTTTCCGAAGGGCCTCTTGCTTGTTAGGTCCCTCGTATTTGTTCCCGCGGAACCCTTTGTGCAAGGCCGCCCAAGCGGCCCCCATCAGACGGTGATCTAGGTTCCCATCCGCATCTTTGACGCGCAAGTGCCAGGTTGAAGGTTTCTCAGGATCCTCCACCACGAGATAATGGGATGCTGGGTGCTCGCCGTCCGCCTCTTTTTTCATGACGGCGAGCACCCGATACGTCACCTCTTTCTTCACCTCGACGGTTTCACCCTCCAACGTCACCGTCCCGTCTTCACTGATGGTATAGTTGACCTGAAAGAGGCGATCGCCCTCCCCATAGATGACTCGATCTTCAAACAAGTCGACCAACCAAACATCGTTGCCGTACTTCTCGCGGATCGCCTTCTGCACTGCATCGAAACGTTGGCCCAATGAAGTCTCCAATGACGCCAACATAACACTGCACCTTTCGTTGAGTTGAACTTCCTGCCGTTTGCTCTGTTGATTCCAAGCGAATCCTTCCCGTTGAAAGCGAAACGCTCCGACATCTTCTTGGAGTCGATCCCAATGCAATCCTACCTGACGTCCCCACTGTTGGGCTTCTTCTCGACTCCGAATCCCTTCCCCCTTCTTCAGCTTGACCTCGACCACCGCCGCGTTCCGAATGAACCCGGCTCCATCTGCTACACTACACGCCCCGACCCCCTCCGGAAGCAAAGCCAAGTGGTCCGGCCGCAAATTCCGAGCGATCGCCTGGTAGTTCTCCCCATTCCAAGTCCCACTGACGGGCTCTTCTTCCAAAAACAACCCTGTACTTAACTCCATCACCTTCTGATTGGCGATGGCCTCAATGATCCGCGGATCGACTTGCTTCGCCTTGATCGGATCGACCCAAGCCTCAGCCTTGAGTTTTCCCTCTTCCCACTTCGTATTGAGAATGACCCCCACCTTCCTCGCGTTCAAAATGACCGGCTCGCACGCACTGACCGGCACCCCATTCCAAACCGGATGCTCGACCACGATCGGTTTGTGATTCCACACCGCCGGTACCTTGGCCAATTCACTGGCCGGATAGTAGATGGGACCTAACGACCCATTGTGCACCCCCTCGACCAACATCACCATCGGCACCACCCAATGCTCTTTCCCGTCCAGCATTTCCTTTCGAATCTGGACCGTCTTGATCTGATTGGTCGTCCGGACGAACCGTTCCATACACCTAAAGCAAACACACTGTCTTCCCTCCTGCAACCTTTTTCTTTGGAACCGTTACCCAAAAATCCATCTACGAGAAACAAAAACCGATTCCTTTGAAGCGCTGGGACAATGATCTGATCAATCTAGAAGTGCATGGACCGACCGAATCTCCTTCTCTGACTCTTTTTTTGATTCAACACAAAAATCCTCCTCCACTGACTGAAACTTTTTCCGATACAACACAAACTTTCCCCTACACTGACTGAAACTTTTTTTGATCTGAACAAAAAATTGACTCGAAAATCGAGATCGAAAAATTGATCAACACCGAAAAAGATCGAGCTACAGAAGTCTTCAGCCCATCGAACTATCGATCGAGATAGAGATAGCACCATTGAAAGATACTTCTGGCAAGCGATACATCGATCGAGATCGAGACTGAGAGAGACTTTTGATTGATCGAAGAACTGATCTCGAGAAGATCGATCTGAAACTAGTTCGAAAAATCTCGAGAGATTCTTTGGATGGCATTGAGAATCGATTTCGAAAATCTCGAGAGAATTTTTTGAATGATCGAAAACCGGTTCTCAAAAATTGAGAGAATCTCTGGAGGGTACTCTCTACCCCACCCCACTCCCAACACAACAGCAAAACCACCCCCCCCCCCCCACTATCTGCTGTTAACCTTACCGCCCCACTCAACATACTACTATAGTGCTGTGCTGCGTTTATGCGCTGTCGTGCATGTCTGCCCCGCTTGCTGCTGTCATGTTAAGTCACCTGCCCATCTTAGTAGTGTACAGCTGCACAGCTGCGCGCTGCTGCCTTCCTAAGTAACCTGCCCAACATACTATAGTAGTGCAGCCGCTTGCGTTTATGCGCCATTGTGCATCTCTGCAGTTGCGCAAGTGCTGTGCTGCGTTTATGCGTCAGTGTGCATGTATGCAGTTGCACAGCTGCACAAGTCCTGCGCTGCTGTCAACCTTACCATCCTACCCATCTTCCCCATCATCCCACTATCCCACCCCTAATCCTTACCATCCCACCCATCTTACCTTTCTTTCACCTGCTGCCATGTTAAGCAACTTACCTATCTTACCTATCTTGTGCAGTGCACTAGCAGCAGCACTAGCGTTAACGTTAACACTCCGTTAACGTTAACACCAGTACTTGCTTGCTGCTGCTAGCTTGCTTGCTGCAACAGCTTGCTTTCACGCCACTTACAGCCACAAAAAAGCACAGCAGCTGCAAAGCTGCTGTGCTTGTGTAAGTGCTGTAGCGTGTTAAAACGCTACAGCAAATTGCACGTAGTTAGCAAGCACGCGCTGCGCAAGCGCGTGCATTACAACGTCACCAATGCTGCGCGCAAGCTGCTGCGCAGCAGTGCCGTACGCGCAGCTAAGCTGCGCGTAGCTGCGCGCAGTTCGCACTAGCGTTAGCGCCTGCGCCAGCGCTTGCATTGCCTGTGCGTTGCGCAGCAGTTGCGCTGCTGCGCGTTTGTTTGCGCTGTGCGCTTGTACAATTTGCGCAAGCGCTTGCTGTTGTGTGTGTTGTGTTTGCATGTTGCTGTTGCTTTTGTTGTTGTTGCTTGCTGCTTTGCAGCTGCTAGCACTAAAGCAAGTGCTGTGCTAACTTTTGCGCCAGCGCAAAAAAGTTGTAACTTCTTTGCTTCCAACCACTTAGCTTGTTTTTGTGCTGCTGCTGTGCTACTGCAACAGCTTGCACGGTGTAAAAAATTGCACGCTACCGCGTAAAAATGTTGTACGCACTAAGTGCTTTATTTTCAACCACTTAGCAAGTTGTGTTGTAAAGTGTAAAAAGTTGCAGTGCACTGCACAGCTACACAACAGCTGCAAAAGTTGCAAGTGCTTTACTGCCAACAACTTACAACTTTTCAAAAAGTTAGCACGGCACTTGCTATAGTGCTGCTGCTGCGCACTGTGCGCAGCAGCAACAACAACACACAACAACAACAACACACAAAATGAAAATTGGCAAACGTGAACAAAACATTAAGCGCGCAGTACTGGGCGCGCTTAAGGCTGGGGAAAGTGCAGCGTTGCAAAACGCTGCAAACGCGCAGGAACTTGGGCAAGATGCACAGGTTGCTGTGCAGGTAGTGCAGTACATGTGGGACATGATAAGGGAAGGCGGGGAGTTGACGGACTACGTATGGGACATACTTGAAACGCTGCGCGCAAGGGGACAATATTGAAGCAAGTGCTTGCTGTGCAGTGAGTTGCACTGCACAGCAAGCAAAATGGCGGCGTTAACGTTAACGGAGTGTTAACGTTAACAGCAGCTAGCAGCACAGCAGCAGCTAGCACAGCAGCAGCTAGCAGCACAGCAGGCACAAGCAAGCAACAGCGCTTGCTTGTGCCTGCCAATATAAGCCTGCGCTCATTCTCACAACCAAAACGCAATCTACCATTTCTTCTCGCCTCACCTCACTCTTTTCCGTTAACGTTAACGGAAACGCTGGGGAGATGTACAAAGTCTTTACACTTCTTAGCACCTCTACCTTACCATTCTACCTATCTTACTGTGTAAAGAGATGCACGAAACCGGCGTTAAAATGTTGTACGCACTAAGTACTTCAAAATCAACCACTTGTCCACTTTGTGCCGATCGGTGTAAAAAATTCAGCACAGCCGGCGGAACCACGCAGCTAGTGCGGCAACCAAGCAAAAACTGAATTTGGTTGATAGTGAATGACTTACAACTTTTTTGCAGACCCGGCAAAAGTTAGCACGGGGTCTGCTTTACTATAGACAGCGCAGGCGCCAGAAGGTGCTTGCCGGAGACAAAAACAACACAACACGAGACGAGAGATGAAGACGAACAACAGCAACAGTCTGAAGAACATCATCCGGCTGCACAGCAGCCCGGAAGACGCCCGCCTCCTGCTAGGGAGCCGGGAAGGCAAGCAGGTGCTGGCGGAAGCGCTGGAGGCAGTGGATTGCAGCGCCCGCTACGCCCATCTCCAAGCCTGGGCGGAACACGGCCGGCGCCTGCGCCGGCCTATGTACGTCCAGCACGTAGCCACGGCCATTCACGCGGGCCATGCCGTGGCCCGAATCATCCTGGCCAGGCGGCTTAAGGGCCGACTGCGCAGGGCGGCGGTGAAAGTAGTCGACGGCTTCGTAGATTCTCTCTATGCCGCCCTACAGAAGTCAGCTGTTTGACCTTCCAGCACGAGGGTCGGCGCAAGCCGGCCCTCCTCTGGGCGGTCAATATGGAGACTCGCTCATTCACACCAACAAAACAACACACAACACAGGAGAGAGAGAGATGAAGATCAGAACCAAAACTGCAATCCGAAGGATGACAAGAAGGATCGTCTGGTTTTTGCTGTCAGACGATGCCACCCTGGAGGACCTGGCCGAAGTTGTCGGCCAGCGGGAAGCCAAAGCGCTGCTGAATGCAGCGCGAGACGCAATGTTGGGCGAGGAAATCTTGGATCTCCTCTCCCGGCATCTCCCCAAAGGTTAGCGTTGACCCCCCAGCACGAGGGTCGGCGCAAGCCGGCCCTCCTCTGGGCGGTCAATATGGAGACTCGCTCATTCACACCAACAAAACAACACACAACACAGGAGAGAGAGAGATGAAGACAAACAACAGCAACACTTGCCAGGCCTACTACGTTGAGGCCTGGACGAACAATGGAGACGAGGCCACGTTTGACGACCTGGCTGAGGCGACGACGTGGCTTTGTGAAATGACGAAGGACGGCGGAGAGGGATGGGTGCTGGTGCACGAGCACGAGGAAGGCGAGTGCGAGTGCGTCCAGTACCTCTCATCCCACCTCCCCGTCGTCGTTAACGGGGTGGAAGTGTGACCAATACAATACGCAGGCTCCCAATACGAAGACTCACTCATTCTCACAACCATTCCTCGCCGACGTCCGGCGGTCGGCGCGGAAGAAAACCAGCCGGCCCGAGCCAGCGGGTAGCCTGGCCAGGCGGGAGCGGTCCCGCAAGCGTTCGTATGTACAGCGACAGTGTGTTTGCAATCCTCTCCGCCATCAGGCGCGACAACCCCGCGTTTCCGCCAACCCGGAAACAGGCGGAGGCGGCGGTTCAACTTGCCTCCCGACTGAAGGGCGACTACAACTACAGGAAAGCCTGCGCCCGTGTGGCGCTGGACGTAGAATCGTCCAGCGCGGTCAGGCGGGTAGCATATTCTGCGGTCTTCCTCTCGGATGATGAACAGGGTAGACTGATGGCAATCGCCTTCCCTGCCCTGGCGGAGGCGATTGCGTCTTCAGTGGGAACCGACGTGCCTGCCTGGCACGTCTTCAACGCGGCGGTAGAGGAGGGAGAAGTGGACACTTCTGAGGTGGCGACTTCTCCCTAGCACCTCCCCCGCTGCGCATCGCAGCGGGCCACCTGACCCCCCAGCACGAGGGTCGGCGCAAGCCGGCCCTCCTCTGGGCGGTCAGACCGACCAGCCGGTAGCTGGTCGGGCCTGCCAATATGGCAGGCCGCTCATTCAGACGAACAAAACAACACACAACACAGGAGACGAAGAGATGAAGACGACCAAAATGACCGGAAAACAAATCAAAGCCGACAACGGCTCTGGCTATAACTTGGCCGGAGCATTCCCAGGTCGGAGATTCCACGACCGCACGGTGTACGTCGTGCGGTTCAACGGGGTCCAACTGGATCGATCCACGGTGGTCAGCATCACCAGGAGCCGGAAGGGCTGGTGATGCCAGAACCAATTGAATCTCAGACTCATTCAGACAAGCAAACACGACAAAAGACAGGAGAGAAGAGATGAACAGCAACACCAAAACCTCACAAGACCAAGTCTCCGTCATTGACCAACTACGCCAAGCGGCCCGTAGTATGCGGCTCGAACTGGACTATCCGTTGAAACCAACGGAAGAATGGGTGCGACGTCGCTACCTACTTCTTCAAGCGATCCGTGAAGTGGGCTTCGAAGTGCCTTACGGAGCGCCACCGTCTCAATTACTCGCCGCCGCGGACGCGATTCTGTTTCGTTCCGAGAAGTGAAATCCTTTGACCTTCCAGCACGAGGGCCGGCACAGGCCGGCCCTCCTCTGGGCGGTCAATATGGAGACTCGCTCATTCGAAGAACCAAACAAAACAACACACAACACAACAGGAGAGAAGAGATGAAAATCAAAGTCAAAGGCAACCCCCAGGCTCAGATCCTCAATGGGATCGAGCCGTGGGAAGAATGCGAAATCGAGGTCCCCGTGGCCTCTTTTCCTGAAGAGACCCGGGAGCTGTTGGTGAAACAGTGGCGCCCGGTACTCGATAGCCTCCCCACCCCGGAGGCAGTCGTGGCCGCGTTCGTCGCTGAAGCCCGGCGGCTCCGCGAGGAGCAAGATCGTCGCCGCCAGGAGGCGGACGCGAAGATCACGGCGGCGCTGACCCCTCGCACCGAGGTCCACCGCCAAAACGTATGTGGGATAGAGGTGGAGTGGGTAGAGGCCGAGATCCCATACATCTACGAGGGTACTCTGGAGGCCGCGACCCCCGAACTGGCGGCTCAGTACCGCCAGCTTCAAACCAAACTCCAGGCCCAGAATACGGCCGCCAAGGAGGCCGCCTACGCGGCCAAGGCGGAGGCCATCAAGGCGGCACGGGACGCGGCGGAGGCGGAGTACAAGCGGCGGGAGGAAGAACGCAAGGCCGCCGAGGAGAAGAAGCGCGCGGAGACCCGAGCCCGTCGAGCCCAGCTCCAGGCCGTCGAGATCGAAATCACCCGGGACTCTCCCCGCGATTGGGGCGAGCCGTGGGGAGCCATCGTCCGCGGGAAAGAGTACGACTTCTCAGCCGGGACCTACGATCCGGTGAAGGAAGTGCTCACCATCAGGTGCGCTCCTGGTGATACCATCGCGTGGGGTCAAAAGTGCTATAGAAAGCCGAACCGCACCATCAAGCAGAAGGCGGTAGTGCTTGAGAATTGGGGGCTGAAATACTTGGACTGAGAGGGGGATAACATGACCACCACATCATCCTGGCTGAAATGGCCTACGTTGGAAGAGCTGGTTTTCATCCCTTTTGACGAGGTAGAACGGTGGGCTCGGAGACGGGCCCGAAATGTCGTCAAACATTCAGCTGGCTGTCCCTGCTGGCTCTGTGCTACTGTTCGAGTCCGCGTGAAGCGGGCCTACCGATCTAGGTTCTGTGTGCCTCGTTCGCGTGTTGTGTTGCTGTAGGTGGTGCTGACCGTTCAGCACGAGGGGAGGTCGCCAGGCCTCCCCTCCTCTGAGCGGCCGGTGCCGACCCGGTAGCCGGTGGATGGCGACCAATAGACACCACCGCTCATTCACACAACGAAAGAACCATGAAAATCGATGCCGACGACCTGGAGAGGTGGGAAATGATCATTCGGTCAGCTCTGACCACCAAATCTCACCCGGACGATCTAACCTTCGAAGACCTCACACGGGCTGGCCTGTCCGAGGGGGAAGCTGAGCTGTGCTTTGAGGTCTTGACGGCCATTGACCCTTCTCCCGAGAAGGAGAAAGCCATTCGGCAGTGGCTTAAGGAGATGGCAACACTAGCGAGCTGAACCACGCTCGCCAGATAACAATGCGTCACGCCTATGGCTGACCTTGCCTCCTCCTTCTATGGGGCTCGGGTGCTGAAATGCCGGGCTACCCCGGCCGCCATTCAGACCCTCTTGCTCTACGGCAACGTGGTGGTGCCCGAACCTCCCCTCTTCAGTGTACACCTCCGCCACCCTCCACCCATCATCTTTGTGGCGATGACGCCTTACTCCGACAACAGCGCTCTGGTGGTTCCAGCCATTCGGGTCTGTGGCGAACCCAAGTTCACTGATGAGATGCCCGCACCGTGGCACGTTGTCGGCGACTGGCAGCCTTGCCCTGTCTGCGGGGCCACACTGGCCTGGGATGAGGCCGGCCATGTCCCAGGCGCTCGGGTCTGCTTGGGGCCCGCTGGCCACCGGCTGGTGCTCCGGTCGGACGGGAGGCTACCCTGAGGCACTACCTTCGAGCCAATAGGACACACGCTCATTCTCACGACCAAAACGATGTCTGACAAAGAAGAAAGGGATAGTGAAATGAATGCCAGCGAGCCGCTCAAATTGGTAGAGACGAAATCTAACCTTCACGAGCTTAAGAATGTCTTGTACGATGCCTTTCATAAGGAGACAGACATACCGAAGCGACAGACCATCGCGAAAACATATTGGGCCGTCCAAGAGACAGAAGTCCTCTTGGAGGAGCTTCTTAACCTCCTGAACGATGATTTGAATAGTTGAACAAGACCAGAATGAAAGGATTCAAAGTCGTCGACAACATAGGAAACCAGTTGGTCTCGCTCAACTGTCCGGCAGAAGGTCAAGTCGAATACTCGCCGGACCGCTGGACAAAGCCAAAGAAGCACTGCGGTCCGCTGTTCGTTTACAAGACCCGAAAGGCTGCAATCTTGGCACAGAAGATCTTTATAGGAGAGGTCTGGTTGTGCGAATATGTCCCCTTCAAAGGTCGACTTCGCCGGACCCGATACGGCCCCCTCGCAGGTTGGGCCGGCAAGGAATTTGGCGTACTCCTCGCCCGCCTCCCGAAGACTGTTCGGTTGGCAAGTCGAGTCAAACTCATCAGGAGAGTACCCCAAGACGATACCTTCAAACCAAAACGATGTCTGACAAAGAAGTGATTACCTGGTTGGTCCGTCTGGGGATGGACCCACGGAATGCTGAACATGCTCTCTATCATGGGAGCCTTGATGACCAGACTGAACTGCGAATTGTCGCGGCCTTGGCCACGGTCCTCTCTACCAAGAGAGGTGTTGGTCTCAAGACGTTGCTGTGGCTCGGGCGAGTGATTCGAACCATTCTGGAAGGACGACCATGAACTGGATTCACCGACCTTCAGTTTTCGACCCGATCGGACGGATAACAATCTGGACCATCCCAGTGTGGTTCCTGATCCTCTTTCTGACCGTATGAAAGACCGAAACCAAATCATCGACGCCCTGAAACGCATCCACGATTGTCAGCAGAAGCTGACCCGAGATGCTATCGCCTTGCTCCAGACCATTCAGGAGTGGGAGCCGTTGCCTTCAAATGTGATCGAACAGATTCGTGATTTCTCTCGAGTCTGGGTCTCTGACCTGAAGGCCGAAATCGGACGCCAGATCGCCCACAATGTCCCGCTCGGACCGATCGGGTCAGTGTATCGGACAGTCGAAGGCCACCTTGCCACCCTGGAAGTGAACATGAACCACCTGGTGGTTCTGAAAGAAGATCTCTGTCGAGAGATCAAGATTGATCCCGGTGTCCTAGACCTTGAGGAATCGATCACTGAAGCCTATCGAAAACTGGGTGAGACACTGTTGACATGAAAGCACCGGGGATTGTCCGGTGGTACGGAGGGAAAGGAAATCTCAGAGAGAAAATTCTACCTCTGATCCCTCCTGGAGGCCGTCCCTACTGCGAGCCATTTGCCGGCGCTGCGTCGATTCTCTTCGCTCGGAAGCCAGCCCCGGTAGAGGTGTTGAATGATCTGCACGGTGATTTGATCAACCTCTATCGGTGCTTTCAGGACCGAGAGAAGTTTGAAGAATTGAAGCATCGTCTCTCCTACACCCTCTATTCTCGGGCAGAACTAGGACGCGCTCTGGAGATTCTGAATTCAGACGAGCGTGATTCAATTCTCCGAGCTTGGGCTTTCTTCGTAGCCTCAAACATGAGCATGAGTGGCGTCATTGGGACAATAGGCTACTGGTCTCGGACCTTCCGAGAAAGAAAAGGAGAGCAAGGAAGCGAAAATGCTGTCGCTTTCCTGAAGAGGCAACGGTGGTTTGATGTCTGGCATCACCGACTCCAGAAAATTCAGATTGACAATCGAGACGCAATTGAAGTAATCAGGTATTGGGACAACCCTGACGCAGTCTTCTACCTTGACCCACCGTACCACCAAGAGACACGGAGAAGTCGAAAAGTGTACCGACATGAAGCCAGTGATGATTTTCATGTCCGACTAGTTGAAACGATTCTCCAATGTCGAGGTGCAGTGGTGCTCTCAGGTTACGATCACCCAGTGTATCAACCTCTCACTGATCGAGGGTGGGAGAAAATTGTCTTTGAAGTTTCCTGCCATGCACCCCGTCCACTTCGAACCGTTGATTGTGAAGAAGGTCCTGAGGAAAGACCCCCTCGGCAGGAAATCGTCTGGCGAAATCCTCAGGCGGTCCAGAAGTGCCAAGGCGGCGTGAAGAAGCAAGGTCTAGTCTTTTGAAAGTTGCTCTGACGCGCTCGGAGGCGTAAATTGCTCCGAACGATGGAGAACAGAAGTTTGATCAAAGCGGAAGAGATCCGAGCCCGTCGGGTTGAAACTATTCAGCACTGGCTCCAAAGACGTCTCTGGTCTCCGGGTGAACTCCGCAAAGCTGTCCGAGAAAAGTGGCACCTTGACCCTGACGAAGCGACGAGTCTGATCAGTCAGGCCCGGAAACAGCTCCAACTCGCCATTGTCCGAAAGAAAGACGAGCTCCGGTGTGAATCGTTTCAGTTCTACCGGAGCGTGGTGATGAATGACGAGGTGCCCTGGAGCGATCGGATCTTGGCGCAGAAACAGATTGACAAGCTCCTGGGTCTGGAGGCGCCGACGACGATTGACGTGTCGGTCACGGCGCAGACTCGCCTAGACGAAGTCCCCATCGAGGTCCGGAAGCGTCTGCTGGAGGAACTGCGGAGGATGCGTGATGCTCAATCTGAGCCTATCAACGGAGAACGCCTCCTCCAATCTTGACCATTGGTGGCAGGCAGTTGACGGTGTCACCGAGACCCAGCTCGAAGCCAGCATCTACCGGAGCGACTTCTACGAGTTCCTCCAACATTTCTGGTCGGTCATCGTAGTCGAAAGACCCATCTTCAACTGGCACATCGAGTTCTTGTGCCGGGAACTCCAACGCCTGGCCATGCGGGTGGCCAAGGAAGAGGTCAAAGAGTACGACCTGATCATCAACATCCCACCGGGCACCACCAAGAGCACCATCTGCTCCCAGATGTTCCCGGCTTGGGTCTGGACCTTCTTACCGCAGGCGAAATTCATCTGCGGGTCTTACTCTCACCAAGTAGCTCTAAAGGATTCCCTCAAGACACGTGACATCGTCTTGAGTCAAGAATACCAGCGCCTCTATCCTTACGTCACGCTCCGTGAAGACGAGAATACGAAAGGCCTGTTCACCAATCGCCAAGGTGGATTTCGTCTCTCAGTAGCTACCGGAGGTCTGGCTACTGGGTATCACGCTCACTTCATCATCATTGACGATCCGCTAAATCCCGAAGAGAGCTATTCCGAAGCCCATTTGGCCGCGGCAACTCGGTGGATCCGTCAAACGCTGCTATCGCGCAAGGTCAACGCGATGGTGACGCCCATGATCCTGATACAACAGCGCCTCCACCAACACGATCCGTCTGGAGAGCTCTTGGCCAATGATCCTTCAGGGTACCGGCATATCTGTCTCCCTGCCGAACTGACCGACAAGGTCAGTCCGCCGGAACTAGCTGAGAAATACCAAGACGGTCTTTTAGATCCGATTCGCCTTCCTCGAGAAGTGCTTCGACGGTATCAGGTAGATCTAGGCCACTACGGTTACTCTGCTCAGATCCTCCAAGATCCGGTACCGCTGGGAGGCGGGATGTTTGAGGTCGAGAAGATTCAAATCGTACTGACACCGCCTCTGAACATCGTCCGAAAGGTGCGAGCTTGGGACAAAGCCGGCACGACCGACGGGGGCGCCTATTCGGTTGGGGTTCTGTTCGGAATGGACGATCAGAGGCGATACTGGATCTTGGACGTTCGCCGAGGACAGTGGAATTCGGCGAAACGCGAACAGATCATTCGAGAGACAGCCGAGGAGGATGGGGAAGAAGTTGAGATCCTAGTCGAGATCGAAGGCGGTTCAGGTGGGAAGGAGTCCGGGGAGAATACCGCCGCCAATCTCGCTGGGTTCTCGGTCCATCTGCTCCGACCTACAGGCACCAAGGAGGCTCGGGCCTATCCGTTGGCATCCCAGGTTGGAGCGGGGACAGTAGGTATGGTAAAGGCGCCTTGGAACCGAGAGCTCTTGGATGAATTCAGAGCTTTCCCAGCCAGTCGTTTCAAGGATCAAGTGGATGCCTGCTCGATGGCATTCAATTTTCTGGCGAAGAAGAAGAAAAGGATCGGTGCGTTATGGTGAAAAATCCCTGGTTGGCGTTGAATGAGATCGTGAGCCGTCTCAGTCTAGTCCGAAGACTGACTGACCCAAGACGAGACATCGATGCGGAGTGCGGGCATCCGACCTCCGTCACCGTGCAAGACTTCCTGGAGAAGTACCAGCGCGGTGACGTAGCAGCGCGGGTGGTATGCGTCTGGCCTGAAGAGTCTTGGTCTCGTCCTCCCATCGTGTACGAGACCGAAGATGGGATTGAGACAGACTTCGAGAAGGCCTGGAACGCGCTGCTCCTTCGCTATCCCATCTTCCCCATGCTCTACCATGCGGATGTCCTGAGTGGCATTGGGCGGTACGGAGTGATCTTGATTGGGATAGACGACGGTCGAGACCTCTCGGAGCCCGCTGACCTGAATTCCAGAAAAGAGCACCAACTGCTCTACCTTCGAGCCTTCGACGAATCAGTCTTGAGCATCAATTCGCTCATCACCGATTCCAGCCATCCGCGATTCGGTTGGCCTGAGTATTACACCATCCAGTTCAGCGGGGTGGACGGTGTCTCGACGATCTCTCAGAAGGTGCACTGGTCGCGGATCATTCATGTAGCTGACAATCGCATCTCGTCTCAGATCTACGGTGAACCGAGAATGGCTCGCGTCTTCAACCGCATCTTGGATCTGCACAAGATCGCTGGCGGGTCAGGCGAAATGTTCTGGAAGGGCGGGTTCCCAGGCCTGTCCCTTGAGGCGACGGAAGCCACCACCGATGCTGAGGTCGATCTAAAGAGCACTCGGGAACAGCTGGAAGCCTACATGAATGGACTCCAGCGGTACCTCGCCACGGTCGGGATGAAGGCCAATCCGCTTCCGGTCGAGGTAGCTGACCCGGCACCTCACATCGATGTCCAACTTCGACTCATCGCTGCCGGTATCGGTGTCCCGTGGCGCATCTTCATCGGTTCGGAGGCTTCGCAATTGGCCTCAGAACAAGACACTCGGGCTTGGATGCGCCGAGTCCGGGGCCGCCAAGAAGGCTATCTGACACCCTACCTGATTCGACCGTTCGTGGAGCGACTGGCCGCAATGGGTGTCTTGCCAGTGCCTGAAAAGATCCTTGTCTATTGGCCGGATCTGGAGAACCCGTCTGAGAAAGACCGAGCTACTATCGCCGATCTCAAGGCGAATGCCCTCTCCAAATACCTCAATGCCGGTGGAGATCAGGTCATGCCGCCGTTCTACTTCCTGACTTTGATCATGGGACTGAGTGACGGCGAGGCGAATGCGGCCTTGCAAGAGTCGCTGGGGATCGTTCGTCGGGAGGAGCAGCTTCTCTCACCAGATAATAGGACATCGTGAAGAATCCGCTTCGGGTCGATCCTACTCGGACCACCACCCTTCGACAGCGCTTCATCAACGAGATGAAGCGGCGGTTCAATCAGCTGGCCAAGGCGGTCCAGCAGTATTGGGCCGACCAGATCAGCACCCCTCGAATGGGTCGGTTGGCTGATCGAAACTTTGTCTTCGAGACTGACCCTCAGAAGCTCGAAGCCTTCAACCAGTGGTTCAGACAGCAAGTCGAGCGCGCCTTGCTGTTTCCATCACCTGACGCCCCATTTGATACGCCTTGGGTGGCGATGTATGTCGACACCGCCTACAAGCGTGGGATGCGGAACGCATTCCTGGCCACCCAACAGGCGGGGATCCTCACTCCCTACGACACCTCAGAAGAATTCATGCAGCATGTTGCCTTCGCCCCTGAGGCGATGAGCAAGGTGAAGCTGCTCGCGACAAGAGCTTTCGAAAACCTGAAGGGCATCTCAGAAGGTACCGCCACCCGAATGAATCAGATCTTGGCGGAGGCAATGATCGTCGGGTTGCCCCCTCTCGAAGTCGCCAAGCAGATGGTCTCAGAGCTGGAGAACATCTCGTTTCGACGCGCCTTCACGCTCGCACGGACTGAAATCATCTTCGCTCATGCTGAGGGACAGCTGGATTCGTTCGAACAGTTGGGGGTGGAAGAACTAGGCATTCAGGCAGAATGGAGCACCGCTGGGGACGAGAGAGTCTGTCCACAGTGCCGCCCTCAAGAAGGCAAGGTTTTCACCATCGAACAGGCTCGGGGAAAGATCCCTCTCCACCCGAACTGTCGATGCGCTTGGATTCCACACCTCAAAGAGAGAAAACGTAAGCACACCGCCAACCCATGATCTATATCCGCGGGATGCTCGGACTGGGCGACAACTTCTATCAACGTGGCATCGTCCAGATCCTATCCCAGAAAGACCTATGCGTAGTCGAAACCCCTTGGCCTCAGATCTATCTGGATCTGCCTCGGGTGATCTGCACTCCAGCACCTTCTCGTCTGCGGACGCAGGCGAAGAATGTTCGACGGAGTCTGGCTCTCTTCAAGGATCCTCCTTACGCCGCCTCGCAGCGCTTCTTGAGGCTCACCTACGTCCCTTGGCAGCGACAAGGCATCCCCCTCTACCAAGGCCTGTGCTACTGTGCCGGAATCGACCCGAAAGAATACTTCCTCCAGCTGCGCCCATCAGCCACGGAGAGAAAGGATCACGTCATCATCCGCCCCCACACTCTCCGCACTGAATGGATGGCCAAGAACCGAGGTCCTGATCCTAGTGCGCTTCAGTTCGCGATTGATTGGTGCAACGCCAAAGGACTGAAGACAATCGTGGTGGCCGACATTGACCCGCCTCTAGAATACTACGACGGGCCCAGGCCTCTTCGGGCTACGGAATACTGCGAACGAGGCGAGCTCCCGATTGAACGGCTGATTGACCTCTTCCACACCGCCCGATTCGTCGTCGGCACTGTCGGCTTCGCTATCCCACTTTCGATGGCAGTAGGTGTCCCGGCCATCATTCTGCATGGTGGAGCGGGCGGACTGAATGGTCCTAACATGGTGGACGCACCCTGTCAGATTCCTCTTCGCCATGTGACACCCAAGAATTTCTGTCGGTGTGTCTCGTACGAACACAACTGCGACCGATTCATCCCATTGGACCGATTGGAGACTGCACTCAATGAATGCTACGAATCGACCCGTCCCGCCCCACGGATGGAGGTGGGAGAACGGCATCGGATACCTGCCTCCCAGACAGTCGTTCCCGTACGATAACGCCTATTGGGCGAAGTATCGCCAGATGGCGTACACTCCTCAGGGCCAGACTCTTCTAGACCTACGATGCAAGATGTTGGAGCGATGGATCTTCGATCCGTCGCATGTCAAGCTCGTGGATGTCGGCATCGGAGGTGGGATCTTTCTCGAAACGCTCCGCGAGCGAGGCTGGAGCGCCTTCGGGACTGACATTAACCCTGTCGCTCTAGAGTGGCTGGCCCGGCACGGCTGGAGCTGGCAGATGGGAGAAGAAGTGGACATCTTGACCTTCTGGGACAGCTTGGAACACTTCCCGGACCCGGCCAAATGGATTGTCCAAGCTGACCCGAAGTGGATCTTCGTCTCTATGCCCATCTATCTCAACGAGACGCACTGTCTGACCTCCAAGCACTTCAAGCCCGACGAACATATCTGGTACTTCACTGAGGACGGGTTGGTTGCCTTCATGGAGGCGATTCATTTCTACTGTTTGGAAGTGAACGATCACGAAACTACACTTGGAGGGCGAGATAACATCAAGTCCTTCGTTTTTCGACGCCCATGAATCCTCTCGACGTGGCCTACGTTTCAAAATACAAGCAGGCCGGATGGTCTGATCACATGATTGCCGCCAAACTCGGGATCACTGAGGAGGAGGTCGAGACCATCTGGCGGTGCCTTCAGAATGCCGAGAGAGAACTGGCCGCCTCCGGGTACAAAGACCTCCTCGAACTCGTCAATCTGACTGCTGAACAGTTCAGGAACCTGGGCCTGATGCTTCGGGTGGTGGTCGAGAGTGTTGGTGATCTGATGGATCCTATTGAACTCTCTTCTCTGATCACGGACGACAAGAAAGAGACGCTCAAGAACCTGATGGAGAAAGCCATCGTCCTGAAACCCTTCGATCGAAAGCGATTGGAGGCGCTTCAGGAGAAGACGCTCCTCAACCCGGAGCACAATTGAGATTACAAAGTGTGAAAGGCGTCACCTTCAGTCGACCTGACTTGATTTCAGGTGCCTCGTACGAGATGGAGCCTCAAGTCAGGTTCCGAGCCTACGTTTTCTTCCTGAAAGGACAGCGAAGACAGGCCCTTGAGATCTTTTCTTGCTACCACATAGAGAAAGACAGATCCTTTCCAGGTCTGGTAATCTTCAAGACCAGAGATCAGAGTCGAGAGGAACTGCTACGAATTCAGTTCACTGAACTTGAAGATTGGTATGTCCTCTGCTGGCAGTTCGACCCTCTCGAAAGAGACGATCCGGTCCTCTATGTGGTCCTCTACTCAAGATGAACCTCGACATCATCATTCTGGGATTCTCCTCCCTGCTGCACGGTGTCTTCATCTGGCTGCTCTGGCGATCAGCCTAGTCGCGCAAGCTGACACCTTCGACGACTTCTTCCAAGCTCTAGTCTGGGTTGAGAGTCGAGGGAAGACCAACGCCATTGGAGACAACGGTCGGTCTTTCGGGCCGGCTCAGATCAGCCGGGCCTACTTCCAAGATGCACAGGCCGTCGAACCTGATCTAAAGTGGGACGAAGTCTTCACTGTAGAAGGGTCCAAGCGCATCTTTCGCGCCTACATGCGCCGGTGGAAAATCCCGGAGACGGATTTTGAACGGATGGCTCGCGTCCACAATGGCGGGCCGAAAGGAGATCAGAAAGATGCCACGCTCCCTTATTGGCGAAAAGTCCAGGACGCCTACCAAGTCCGAACGAAGAGAACGCTCCCGTCTCGAGCAGGAGCATGAGAGGCTGAGAAGGCGACTCCGACTGCATCCGATTGGTTCAGAGGATGCAGTGTCGCGATACCTTCGCCTTCGGTTGGTAAGATTGCAGCGTCGCCTTTACCCGGCGGCAATCTGATCTCGGGTGACACCTACGAACCTGAGGTTTCGGTACCACCCCACTTTGTCGAGGCCATAGCCTACCACGAACCGATTCGGGATCTGGAATCCGACATAGTGTGCTCGGATCTCTACTTGGCGACAGGCCGGCTTGTCCAAGAGGACACAGGTACGAATAGAGGCCGGCTTCTTTGGCCGCAACGTGCTCACGATAAACCGCAGCGTCCGCCCCGTGTCTAGAATGTCGTCCACCACGATGACATGGCGGTTGCGGAGGCTGCAACTGGGCTTCTTGGTGACCTTCAATCCGCCAGGTGAAGTTCCGTCTCGGTAGCTAGAGACACTCACGAAGTCCAGCTGGACAGGCATCTCCAAGGCTCGAAGCAGATCAGCCAAGAAGATGAACGATCCGTTCATCACACCTACCACCACCGGATTCTGACCGAGGTAGTCTGCTCGAATCTGCTTCGCCAACTCTTTCACCCGTCGGGTGATCTGGCCTGGGGTAATGATAGGCAACACCTCCCAGCACCAGTTCTTGGGAGGTCGTCCTCTCAGAGGTCGGTCTAGATTGACAATCACAGGTTTCATTCTTCTTCGAGGTTCAGAATCACTCCGGTGGCATAGATGGGATTGTGCGTCACCATCACCACCTGCATCCCGGTTTTCTGGGAGACTTCTTCAAGCATGGCTCGGATTCGCGGTTGGTACTGCTCAGAAACAAATCGGAAAGGTTCGTCTAGAACCAGAATTCGAGAGAGCGGAGGGCGGTGAAGTGAGAGAGCAGCGACACGCAGGGCGAAAGCGGCCACATCAACCACCCCGCCGCCCGAAGCGGTGAGAGGATCTACTTCGAGATCTCCACGAACAAAGAGTAATCGAGCCTCAGTGCGCCCTCGTTTCTTCTCGAAACGGATCTTGAAGGTATAAGGCTCTTCAAACACCGCCTCGAGACAAGCTGAGACCACCTCGACGATACGCTGATGGACCTGCTCCTGAATCGACTGCGAGAGGCTCTGGAGGATCTGGAGGGCCTGGGTAGCGGCCTCCCATCGCTGCTGGATGGCGGTTAGCTTGGCTTCTTCTTCCCGCAGCTGCGTCTGGAGCAAGGTGCGTTGAGCGGCCCAACCTTCTAGCTGGCGCTTCTCTAGCGCCGCCCATTGGATTAGGTCTTCCATTTCTGAACGAACTCTTGATAGGCTTTCTCGACCGCCTCACCCGCTTCCTTCTCTTCTTTGGCCAGCTGGTCCAACAGCTTCATGGCGTCCTCTAAGCCTCCGACTTGAAACTCTTCCCGGAGGCGAGTCAACAGTTCTTGCCAGGCTCCTTTGGCGCGTTCGTAGGCCGCTTGGGCTTCTTGGACCTCTTTCTTCAACTTCAGGTATTGCGCTTCAGTCATTTTCAGAACTCATGGTGTTTGAGGGATTCCAGCAAGATCTCACCTACCTTGGGTTCCAGGTCAGGGCGGTTCTTGACGTACTGCTCCACCGCTTCTCGAAAGTTCAGGCCATGTTCACCTAATCCTTCCAACCCCGCGATGAAAGCATCAAGATCAAGCGGTTCAGCATTCGGTTCGCTCGAAGCTACTTCTCGAAACTGGTCAGAATGGGTGTTGAGCTGGAGCGAGAAGAATTCCAAGTCCTCATCAATCACCGAGACACAAGGACGCAACGGAATCTCATCCGACTTCCGACGGATGAAGGTGCCTGAATTGCAGATTACTAGACCTTTCTGTCGAACCACAAACCGCTGGTGGTTATCCCCGAACACGGCCCAGGTATAACCTTTCAGATCAAGGCGGTTGATGTGGTGCTCCGGGGCAGCTCCTGGATGGGACCTCCCTTCGCGCCAGACGTACCGATGCGCCAGCAAGACGGTCGGGATGTTGGAATCGGCCGGCGGGATAGCTTCACCCCAAGCACACCCCTTGACTCGGATCAAGTCCCCCACCGCCACCGTGTTTCCACCTGAAAGGTCTCGAATCCGACCCGCTGCCACCAACACCCCATAACCGCTCCGGTGCATCTGGTCTAGGCGGTGGTTCAGAAGGTCGTGTTGACCCGGTACCGCGTAGCATTCCTGAGGGAGGCGCTTGAAGGCGAAGTGGAGGACTTCGGGTGGAGGGTTCCACCGATCGAAAAGATCGCCCGCAATGAAGACCGGAGACCCTTGAGCAATCTCCTGAAGCTGTTCGAGGTATCGCTGCTGCACGGCCAGCCAGTCTTCTTCAGCGCGACAGGCCGGCGGGTTCAGCGCGAGGTGAATATCGCTGACGAAAGTGGCAATCGGCTTCTTCATGGGAGAGGTTGACCGCACACCGGACAGGGTTGACCTCGGACAGCATGAAAGGCTTCTTCCGCCGCTTTCAAGCGTTGTCTCGACTTCTCCAAAGTATCTTTGGCCAATATCAGCTTGGCTTGGAGATTCCAAAGGCGCTCCTGGCGTTCGGCGGCAGTTCGCCACCGCTGGTAGAGACGTTCCAGGGTGTCCAGTCGAGGGGGCGGGGTGGACCATTCAGCCTGTCGTTTCTGCAACTCTTCTACCAACGATCGGAGACGGTTCAGACGGACGTTGATCTGTTGCCAGGCCTCGATCTGCTGGCACAGCGCCATCCCTTCCTTGGCCTTCCGCTTGTACGGCATCCCGAGGTTGGTGATGCGGTCAGCTTCTGAGGTCAACTGTTCCAACCGCCCTCGACGCGCCGACAACCGCTGCCACTGGGCCAGGCAATCTTGGAGGCGCTTGAAGTCCTCCATCCGCAGGTCCAGATCCGCGAAAGTCTCGAGAGATCGTTTGACGGATTGAACCTTCTCCTCCTGCCAGGCTCTCTCTTCCTGGGCGCGACGAATCTGGCCCCCTACGTATCCGAGGGCCTCGTCCATCAGGCTGAGGTCCACGATAGCGTTCAGACGGCGAGAGACTTCCCCTGCCGTCTCATTGAACCAGAAAGGTGGGTCGTGCTGGTCCTGGAAGTTCAGAGGTGACAGCGCCAACAGCTTCTCGATGTCTTGCGGGACGCCATTTCCGAAGGCGCGAAATTCGCGCTCATCTAGATAATAGACGTTGGTCGAGCTACCCTTGGCACGCATGATCTCGAAAGTCTTGTCTCCGTGAACCCCCGTCAACTTGACCTCAGCGCGCTTCGCGCCTTGGCGTACGAAATCGTCCCCCGCGAAGTCATTCAGACAGACCCACCTCAAGGCCCGTAGGATAGCCGATTTCCCAGTATCGGTAGGCCCCATGATGGTGGTGATGCCCGGCCCGAAGCTCACTTTTCGGTGGGCATGAGCCTGGAAATCACGAAGCACCAGCTGTCGGAGCTGCATGGTGTATTATCTCTTGACACCGTGTAAAAAATTGCCAGGGCTTGGAAAGGCATTGGTGCTGTGGGCGTTGTCAATGAAAGGGCGTTTTTGCCGTTTGTTCTTTTTACATTGCAAAGTGCACCCGATGTTGATTTTCAATCACTTAGAACTTAGCACGGGGCCTGCTCTTAGGGTGTTGACAGGCTCCAGTAAGGCCTGCTAAGAAACAACGCACTGAGACATGAACCACCAAGACGTCGATTCCCTCTACAAAACGGTCGAAAAGATCGTCCACAAACTGGCCTGGGATACCGCCCAACGGTATCCCATCTCCTACGAAGAATCGCTTTCCGAGGCCCATCTGGCCTTCATGAAAGCGGTCCAATCGTACAACCCTGAACGAGGCACTCAGTTCTCAAGCTGGTGCTATTTCACCGTCTGGACTCATCTGAAAGACGTGGTCATGAAACGCTCGAAAGAGCGAGTCTTCTTCATCCCGGAGGTAACTGAGGAGATGGCCGGAGAGGCTCCGCCTACCGAGGCTCCTTCCGTCCAGTTGGCGAAGGAGCTCGGGGAGGATGCCAAACTCCTGGTTGAGATGTTGCTTGAAACACCTGAGGAGCTCATCGGGCGACCGTTGACGCCCAAACGGCTCCTGACTGAAGTCAAAAAGATCCTTCATTCTAAAGGGTGGAGCTGGAACCGGATCAACGACACTGTCGAGCAGGTCACCACGGCCCTCAGAGAGGCCTGGGCCAGATAACATTTCGTGGTCCGGCTACACCCTTTCCAAGAGGAGGGTCTGACCGCCATTGAAAGGTTCGGCGGTCGAGCCCTCCTCGCTGACGAGATGGGATTAGGCAAGACGATCCAGAGCCTTGCCTACATCTATCGTCACCCCGAGCTGCGACCGGTGGTGATCGTCACTCCGGCCAGTGTGAAGTTCCACTGGCGAGCGGAAGCTTGGATGCACTTCCGGACCCCGCTCGAAGTGTTGAGTGGGCGACCCGACAAGGTGAAGCAGCTCCAAGGCGAATTCTTCGTCCTCAACTACGACATCTTGGCCGCTTGGTTGCCTAGTCTCTTGGCGCTGAAGCCTAAGTGCGTGATCTTGGATGAGGTACACTTCATCAAACATGGAACGGCCCAGCGGACCAAAGCTGCTCTACACTTGGTGAAAGGCGTTCCTTCAGTAATCGGCCTGAGCGGCACACCTCTCTCTAACCGGCCGATTGAACTGTGGACGGTGTTGAAAGCGATCCGACCTGAACTCTTTCCATCGCGTGAGAAGTTCGCCTGGCGGTACTGTGCGCCCCGCTGGACCCCTTGGGGATGGCAGTTTCAAGGCGCCACGCACCTCAAAGAACTGCACCGAATCTTGAGGCAGCAGGTAATGATTCGACGCCGAAAGGTGGACGTCCTTCAGGAACTGCCTGAGAAAGATAGACGAGTAGTGTTCGGCCAGCTGCCGGACATGGAGACCTACCGCCTAGCTGAAAATGATTTCTTAGGCTGGTTGGCGACGGTTCGTCCTGATCGGGTGGAACGCGCCGCCCGGAACCAGGCGCTCACACGCATCGGCTACTTGCTCCGATGGGTAGCCAAAGAGAAGCGCCACTGGGTGCTCCAGTGGATCCGCGATTTCCTCGAAGCCAATCCTAACCTCAAGCTGGTGGCTTTCACCGGCCACACAGCAATGATCGATTGGCTGAAGGAAAAGCTCGGATCACCTCTCGCTGTGGTGATTGACGGTCGCACTCCCCAGAACCTCCGGCCTGAAGTGGTGCGGCGGTTCCAGAACCATTCTAAGACGCGAGTTTTGCTGGGGAACTGGATCGCAGCGGGAGTCGGTATCAACCTGACCGCGGCCCACCATGCCGTAGCGATTGATCTCCCTTGGTCACCTGCCGAACTGGTTCAAGCCGAAGATCGGATTCATCGCATCGGCCAGCGTCACACTTGTCAGATCACCTATCTCATCGCCCACGGTACCTTGGAGGAGAAGCAGATGCGCCTCCTCCAGAAGAAGGCGCGGATCCTGGAAGAGGTGCTGCACGGCACCGCAACCGCTGACAACCTCGACCTCCTGACCGCCCTCCTGGAGGACCTCCGCTCGAAGACGCCAATAAAGACCGGCGCTCATTCGCACCAGGAAGTTGGCGATGGAAGCATTCTTCAGACAAGCCGGCATTGAGATTCGCCTCGCCGGGCAACACCACCACGCTCGGCCGGGGTGGATTCAACTGGACTGCCCTTTCTGCGGGAAGGATTCTCACCGGTTCCACCTAGGATACAACCTGCTCTTCCACTACTTCGCCTGCTGGCGGTGCGGCGGATTACCGACGCGTCGCGTCTGGGAGGCCCTAGGTTTCCGATGGGATCAGGTGCGCGCCTGGATGGAGGAGCACCAAGTCGCGCCTCCTCCACCTGCGCCTCGAGCGGAAGGCGTCTTGCGGGAACCTTCCCACCGCGGCCCTCTCCTCCCGGCTCACCGAAACTACTTGATCAAACGCGGGTTAGATCCGGATGAGATGGTGAGGATTTGGCAGATCGAAGGTATCGGAATCGCCCCGCGACTGGGCTGGCGCATCTATATCCCCATCTTCTTTCGAGGCGAGCGCGTCAGCTGGACCACTCGAGCCATAGGCGACGTGGCGCAACGGTACCTCTCGGCTTCAGCGGAAGAGGAGAAGATTCCCCACAAGAAGATCGTCTATGGCCTCGACTTTTGCTATAGTTCGGTCGTGGTCGTTGAAGGTCCATTTGATGTCTGGAAGATCGGACCCGGAGCCGGAGCCTTGTTTGGCATTCAGTACTCGCTGGCTCAGGTTCGATGTCTGGCCGCCATTCCTTTTCGAACCATCTGTTTTGACAATGAACCAGTGGCCCAGGAACGCGCTCGAGAGCTCTGCCGATATCTCTCGACCTTCCCGGGCCGGACGCAGAACATCGTTCTGGACGCCAAAGACCCCGGATCCGCTTCCCCTCGCGAGATCCGGCGTATTCGGCGTTTATCGGGCTTGGAGTCATGAACCCCCAGGAAGATACCTTCTGGATACTTCCCGCCGCTCTCATCCGGGATTTTCGCACGAGAAGGCTTAACGCAACGGAGACTCTGGTGCTGGCCTACCTGATCAACCTGGCACCGCCCTACTACAAGACCGAGGAGGCGGCGACTCTCGTGGGTCTCTCTCGCCGGCAATGGTTCTTGGTCGTTCGGCGCCTGAAGATGCTAGGCATGGTGTCGACTCATCCGGTGCGTCGACCGGGCTGGATGCACGTCCGCGTCTTCCCGCCCTACCGCCTCCCTCGACCGGTACGCGATGCCTGGCAACCGATCGACACTCCCGTCCGGTTTCATCCGACGTACATCGGAAAGACGGAAGAGGCCTTGCGGATGTTCCGGCTGAAGCGAATGGTCCAGCGCGATCTCCAGGCGACCTACTCCAAACCCGAGGACGAGACACCCGGAGAACTCCTCTGAACTTTTTGTTGAAATGAAACAAAAACGATTCCAGTCTAAGTTGAACTTTTTGCCGGAGCAAAACAAAATGTCACTCCGGTCTGAGTTAGACTTTTTGTGGAAACAACAAAAACGCGGGAGAGCTCATGCTCATTTACATTCGCATGACCTCTCGGTGAGAGGGAGTGAATGTATAGTTTTCTTTTGAATCAACACAAAAATCAAGTCAGCCAAAGACGAAACTTTTTGTGGAATAAAAACAAAAACAGAACATCACCATCTCCAGACTTTTGTTGAAATGAAACAAAAAACAGCTCGAAGAATTCAGATACCTCCAACTTTGATCGAGAAGTTTCGATCGCCATTCGGTTACTCGACCAGTACGATACCTGACCTGATCACCCAACACAACTGGTCCGATTGGGGATGCTGGATTCGAGCTTACCGAGGATTCGCACAGAATCACCAGCGCTTCTTTCGAAGTCACCATCCTTACCCAAACAGTACCGAAGATCTGGCCATTCGAGCTTTCTTGAAGCTGCTCCATCCTCATTCAAGTGTTCGAGAAGATGTCCCCACCACGAACAAGTTGATTTGGGTCGACCATCTCATGCGATGGTACTTCCAGAACTATCGACGCCCCTTTGTGCCTAGCTGTCTGACTTTGCCATCCTTCTGTCGGAAGTTCCCCCAGATTGAATCTGCTTATTTTAGAGATCACCGAAACTACCCTCAACCTCCCGCCCAAGTGTACGAAGAATGGCGCCTGAAGCTGGCCCAACATGACCCGGAATCTCTCCAGTGGTTCCTGACAGGAGGACCCCTCGAGGTCTGGCGATCTCTCATCGGAGATAACCTTTGAGAATGAAAGTCCAAGACTTCACCGTCTCGGAAGAGCACTGGATTTTGGCGGGGGCTGCTCTTCACCCGGGAGTGCTCGACCGGTTGGTGACCCACTTGGGTGAGGAGAACCGACCTTTCCGAGCCCCTTGGTCCAATCGGTGTTGGCGGTGGTGCCGAGAACATTGGGCCAAGTATCACCAACCTCCCAAAGAAGCCCTCTGGACCTACTTCCAAGAGTGGGCCGAGAAGAATGCCGATCCTGATCAGGTTGAGTTGATGGAACAGTTCCTCAACCTCATCAAAGAACAGCCGCCTGAGGAACTGAATGAAGATTTCATCGTTGACAAGGCCGGCCAGTATTTCAAGCGCCTCCGCCTCGAACGCCTCCATGAAGAGCTGGGCCAAATGGTTCAGAACGGAATGCTGGCGGAGGCGGAGGACAAGGTTGTCAACTTCCAGCGGGCTGATCTCACCGCGGATACCTGGCTGAACCCGTTCGATAAAGAACTGGTCTGTCGGGCGCTGCGCTCCGAACAAGAGGAAGACGTCGTCCACTTTCCGGGCCCCTTAGGCGAGTTCTTTCACCAACAGCTGCGCCGCACCAGTTTCGTAGCTTTCGCGGGTCCCGACAAGCGCGGGAAGTCTTTCTGGTTGATGGAGATGGTATATCGGGCTCTGAAGTCTCGGCGCCGGGTCCTCTACTACGTCCTCGGGGACATGTCGGAATTGGAAGTGGAAGAGCGGTTGATAGCTCGTATTGCTCGACGTCCTATCAGTCCCGGACATATTCGCTGGCCTAAGGAGATCAGGACAGTAGGGAAAGAGCGCACCGTGATGGCCGAAGATCGAGAGTTCAAGGAGCGCCTATCGGCCAAACAAGCCTGCGAAGCATTGGCCCAGTTCCAAGATTCGATTGGAGCCAAAGAGCTGCGTCTTCGCCTGAAACGGCAAGGCGGTTACATCGTCTCCGCCTCTGCCATTGAATCCGACGTCCGAGAATTCATTCGTCGAGGTTGGGTCCCCGACGTGATTGTGGTGGACTATGCTGATCTTTTGAAGCCTGAACCGGAGACAAACCGACAAGATGCGCGTCACCAGGTCAATCGCACTTGGATCATCCTGCGTCGAATTGCCCTTGATCTGCACTGTCTAGTGGTCACCGCCACCCAAACCGATGCACCGGCCTACTCGGCCCACCTGATCGGTCCCTCAAACTTCTCAGAAGACAAGCGCAAGAACGCTCACGTGACTGGTATGATTGGTATCAACCAGACTGAAGCTGAGAAATGGATGGGTCTCTACCGCCTCAACTGGGTGGTAGCCCGACGGGGGCGCCATAGCACTTCTCGGGTGGTGTACACAGCCTCGGAATTGGCCGTCTCCTGTCCTTGTGTCATTTCGTCCTGGTAGATCAGATAACACACCATGCAGATCCTTCGGAGAAAAGCTATCATCTTTCTGAAGGGGATCGGGTTTCAAGATCCCCACGATTGGACTGACGAGAAGATCGTCAAGTATCTGAAACAAGCACCTCAGAAGCTGAGTATCGAGCAGGTTCCGGTTCGACTTCGAAGCTTCTTCCGAATGCTTCAAGAGACGCCGGATTTTCGGCTGGTGAAAACCAAACAGTCCACCTCAATCGATGCGTTTGGTTTCCGGAAAGGGTCCTACGCTTCGAAGGTAGCCGGAGCTCTCTCACCCGAATGGAAAGATGAGGATGCTGTCGCGCGGGACGCCAATCTTTCCCTTGACCAAGTTCGGCCTTGCCTGTATCGAATGATGGTTAGGGGCCAGCTGCAACGCCAGGTCCTGATCATGTACCGGCTGAAGCCTAACCCTGAGAGTGTGGACACGACGCCATGACAACGATCAGAAAACGATTCGGGCCGTACCCGGCCGCCCATCGCCAGCCAAAGCACGATGGGCACTGTGCTCAGATTCACGGGCACAACTGGTATTTCGAGGTCACGTTCACCGCGGAGACGCTGGACAAATGCGGATTCGTCTTGGACGTGGGTAAGATGCACCACATCAAGGCGTGGTTCAACGAGAGGTTCGACCACACTGTCCTCTTGAACCTTGACGACCCTCTCCTCCCGCAATTTGAGAAGTGGGATGCTGATTTCCGAATGGCTACGCATTCCCACCTCTTCAAGATCGTGAAGGTGCCTGACTGTTCGATGGAAGGGCTGGCGCAGTGGGTTGGAGCGAACCTCCAGGCTGTTCTTGACCAGAGTGACCATAACTTCAGTCGGGGAGTAGCTGTAGTCTCAGTCACCTGCTACGAGGACGAAAAGAACTCTGCCAACGTCATCTTCTGATGGAGTACTTCGTTCATGAACGGTTCTTCACCATCCAAGGTGAAGGAGTTCACTTGGGGCGTCGAGCTTTCTTCATCCGGCTTTACGGGTGTCCAGTAAAATGCCCTTGGTGTGACTCGGCCGGGACCTGGCACCCGGACTTCAAACCGACCCACGTCCCGCGGATGGATGAGAAGCAGCTGGCTAAGGAGGCCGCCAACACAAAGGCGGAGATAGTGGTTATCACTGGAGGGGAACCCAGCATCTACGACCTGCGTCCGCTGGTCGCGGCGCTCAAAGCCAACCAAGACCCCATCCCACGCATTCACTTGGAGACGAGTGGAGCTTTCCCGATCAAAGGGGAAATCGATTGGATCACCCTGTCTCCGAAGAAGTGGAAGCTCCCGCTGGAAGAGAACATCAAGAAAGCCCATGAGTTCAAGGTCATTGTTGAGACTCCTGATGACCTTGAGTTCTATCGGAGAGTCTTGTGGGAGGCTCAGTTCTACCTGAATGCCAACCAACCTCCGATTTGGATTCATCCCGAATGGGGGCATCGAAAAGAGCCTGAATTGCGTCAAGCTATCGTCCGATGGGTCTTGCAGCGCGGTGATCCGTTCCGAGCTGGGTGGCAATTGCACAAGCTCTACCGAGCCGACCAGCTTGACCCTCGTTCCCAACCCCCAGTGCCGCTGGGTGGAGATCCTGAGAAGGGCTATTGATGAAACAAGCCGAGAAAGCTATCCGAGATCTGCTCCTCTTTGTAGGGGAAGATCCGCAACGCGAAGGGCTTCGAGACACGCCGAAGCGCGTGATCAAGGCCTGGCAAGAATGGACCCGGGGCTACCACCAGAACCCTGAGGAAGTCCTCCGGGTTTTTGAAGACGGGGGAGAGAACTACGATGAAATGGTTGTCGTGCGAGATCTTCCTTTCTATTCCCATTGCGAGCACCACCTGGCTCCGTTCTTTGGGACGGTGACGGTGGCTTACATTCCGAATGGGAGGATCGTTGGTCTCTCCAAGATGGGGAGATTGGTGGACATCTACGCTCGGCGACTTCAGGTGCAGGAACGATTGACCCGGGAGATCGCTGATGCGTTGGATACGCATTTGCAACCCAAGGGGGTGGGGGTGGTGGTTCGAGCGCGTCACCTCTGTATGGAATCGCGGGGCATCTGCAAACAGGGCCACCATACTGTAACCAGTGCGCTCCGTGGGGAGTTCCTGAAAGATGGCAAAGTCCGTCAAGAGTTCCTGTCGCTCGCCTACACGCCACACTGATGGAATTCTACTCTGACTCGCTCTTCATCGACAGTGGAGCGCACTCCCTCTATAACATTCACGTCCTGAAGCTCCGAGAACGCATCGGAAAGCATGGGCGGGAATTGGAAGCCCCTCCGGGACGGTGGACCCAAGGGGACTTCTCGTACTACACCCTGAAGAAAGGATCGGCTTTCAGGGCCTACTGCGACCAATACTCCTATTTCATGAAGTGTCTTCGAAATGAGGACCTTCTGTTCGCCACGGTGGACGTGATATCGCACCCCCAGTTGACCTGGGAGGTGCAGTGCTACTTCGAGCAAGAGCATGGGCTTCGACCCGTGCCCGTAGTGCACTTTCAGACACCGCTTGGGTTCGTGGAGCGGTATATCGAGAAAGGCTACGATCTGATCGGTGTAGGCGGGTTGGGCCAAGGCGTAGCCAAGCGCGGATACTACAAGTGGGCCGACGGACTCTTCAAGCTGCTCTCTCCTGCCTCAAATCACTACCGTCCCATCGTACGGACGCACGGGTTCGCCATGACTTCCTGGGAACTGATGATGCGGTACCCCTGGTGGTCGGTGGATTCGGCTAGCTGGATCAAGATCGCTGCCTATGGCGGAATCCTGATTCCAGAACGAGATCGAGAAGGGAGGTGGCGGTACGATCAGCCTCCCATACTCGTGGCGATCTCAAATGATTCACCCCAGCGCTCCGAGAAATGGTCCCACTACACCAACGTCCCGAAGATAATTCGTAGTCAGGTCGATGCTTGGATGCAACAGGTCCAGACCTGGGTGGATGAAGATGAGATGAAGATGAACGTGGCCCAAGAATGTCCGACCGATTATGCGGCCCGCTGCATGGTGAACCTTCATTACCTGAAACAGCTGGAGGGTTTCATCTCCTCACGAGAGAGCCGATTGGACCCAGCTATCGCTGAAGACCATGCGATAGCTTACCGGCAAGGCTTCGGATTCTGAAAGATGCGTGTCTATTTCTCAGGAGGGTGTGTCTGGCGGTCGTTGCCTGAAACGCTGATCCCTAGACGCAAACCTCACGTCATGTTGACGTACAAGTTCCTCCACGAGGAGACTCGAGACAAAGCCTACCCCAAGCGCTTGGCTGAACACCTTGAACACAAACATGAATCCTATAACAATTCAACGCGAAGAGCTGATCAGGGATCTTGACCAAGTCAAGCCTGGTCTGAGTTCCCGAGAATTCATCGAGCAAAGCTCCTGCTTCTGCTTCCAGGACGGTATCGTCATGACGTTCAATGACGAGATCGCCTGTCGAAAGCAAACCGTCCTCCCACTCAATGGTGCCATTCAAGCCCAGGTCCTTCGGGACATCCTTGACAAGCTCCCTGATGCTGAATTGACAGTAGAGGAAGGAGAGAATGGAGAGGTCGTCTTCAAGGGGAGGCGCCGGGCATTTGGCATGGTGAAGGATGCGGAGATTCACCTGCCTATCAACCAGGTCGAGAGTCCAGCGGAGGACCAGTGGAAGCCCCTGCCCAAAACCTTCTTGGAGGCGCTGAAGCTGGTGCGTCACTGTGTTTCGACAGATGAATCAAAGTTCCTGCTGACTTGTATTCATCTGACTCCTAAAGGGATGGAGAGTTGCGATAACCTCCAGATGATTCGCTACCGGTTTCCGACGGGTCTAGCCGAGAAGGTACTGGTGCGAGGCTCTTCCCTCTCCCAGGTCTTGGATCTAGGAATGGAATCGGTTTGCCTCACACCCTCTTGGATTCACTTCAGGAACGAATCAGGGTTGGTGTTGTCGTGTCGGCGGTTCGCTGATGAGTATCCGAACCTCTCGGCGCTGACGCAGTTCGAAGGCTACCCCATCCGCATCCCGCAAGGCCTGAAGGACGCCAGTGAACGCGCGGCTGTCTTTGCACGGGACAAAGCCGGTGACCCGCTGATTGAAGTCACGCTGAAGGAAGATCGCATCCGCCTTGAAGGTCGAGGTTTGAGTGGCTGGTATCGTGAGGTGAAGCGTGTTCAATACCAAGGTCCGGAGCTGCGATTCTTCATCTCTCCTGATCTGTTAGCACACCTCTCCGAGCACTACTCGGAGGCTCAGATCAGTGATGAACGGTTGAAGGTGGTAGGCGAGAACTGGGTGTACGTTACCGTCCTGGGGAAACCGGGTGCCGAAGAGCAAGAGAAGGCTGAATGAGGGGTTTCTTTCACACTCCTCCATCTTCTCAGGCGGCTCTCCCTGCTGTGCCTCGGTGCGGAGCCTGTGGGCTCTATCGGCATTGCCATTCCCCTAAGATGCCGCCCTACGGGGAAGGCAAACGTTCGGTTCTGGTGGTAGGAGAAGCCCCAGGAGAGACTGAAGACGAGAGAGGTCGGCCCTTCGTCGGCACTTCAGGTCAACTGCTCCGAACGCAGCTCCAGGAGATCGGAGTGGACCTGGACGAAGATGCTTGGGTTACCAACTCAGTCATCTGCCGGCCGGTTCGCAATGCTACACCGACGCCTGACCAGATCCTCTGTTGCTACCCTAACCTGAATGCCACTCTGAAGAAGCTGCGCCCCAAAGTAGTCATCACCTTAGGGCGCTCAGCGCTCCACAGCGTTCTGCTTCCCTACTGGCAGGATGTTGGCGCTCTCGAACGCTGGATCGGGTGGCAGATCCCGTTGCCCGATTTCTGGCTCTGTCCTACCTATCACCCGGCCTATCTCCTCCGTACCAACCAACCGACACTGGACCGAGCTGTCTTAGATCATCTCAGGAGTGCTTTTGCACTGGTAGATCAACCCCGTCCCCAAGTCGATACCCGGTCTATTGTTTGCACCTTCGATGAAGCCAAAGTCGAGCAGACGATCAAGGCAATCGTAGAGGAAGAAGGCTGGGTGGCAGTGGACTACGAGACCAACTGTCTGAAGCCTGAGACGCCAGAAGGTCGAATCTTTTCTTGTGCTCTTTCCAACGGGAAGCACACCATCTCCTTCCTCTGGACTCCTCGAACGCAAGCTGCGACTGCTGCAGTTCTGTTCTCAAAGCACTGTCGCAAAATCGCGGCCAACCTGAAGATGGAAGAGCGTTGGACTCGTCACGTCTTCGGGCGCGGTGTAGTGCGGTGGGGGTGGGATACGATGCTGGCAGCCCATGTACTAGACAACCGCCAAGGTATCTGTTCCTTGAAGTTCCAAGCGCTGGTGCGCCTCGGAATCCCAGCCTACAACCAGCAGGTCGAAGCTTTCCTGACCGGGAATGGCCGAAGTCGTCTGAATCGGATCACTGAGATTGAGCCACGGACTCTCCTCCGATACGGCGGTATGGACGCTTTGCTAGAGTGGCACCTGGCCAAACTGCAACGAAAAGAGATGGGCTATGGTGATTGAACCTTTCCTCCAGGAAGGCTACCAGCTGCTCCACCAGGGTGCCATTGAACTGAGTCGAGTCGAGGCGAATGGCATTCGGATTCACCGGAGGCGGTTGAAGGAGACAATTGAAGAAGCTTCTCAGAGACTCCTGAAGTTACGCCATGCGATCATCACCGATCCGCTCTGGAAGCATTGGCGAAAACGATTCGGTGAGAACGCCAATCTCGCTTCGCGCGACCAACTGGCGCATATCCTCTACCAAGAGCTGAAGTATCCGGTCACCCGGCTGACGGAGAAAGGGCGTCCGTCGGTGGATGAAGAAGTGCTTCAAGAGGTCGACATCCCTATCATTCAAAGGATCGGTGAATACCTGAAGATCGAGAAGATCCTCGGAACATTCTTGCTTGGCATTCAGAAGGAGATCGCCCCGGATGGGCGGATTCATCCGGTGTTCAATCTCCACA
>Ga0308411_10000049_pt1 | contig 60198 bp, 45 predicted proteins | sample HotsprottomLayer_2_FD_203530 | JGI IMG/M metagenome (GOLD analysis project Ga0308411, IMG submission 203530) | Hot spring phototrophic mat microbial communities from Octopus Spring, Yellowstone National Park, Wyoming, United States -... | ecosystem: Environmental > Aquatic > Thermal springs >... | reverse complement strand
CTGCTCTGAAATCCGAACAGCGGTCTTGGCCTTTTGCTCCGTCGCAACACCTGACAGCGTGGCATAGTACCGGGCCATGCTGCGCGCCTGGCGCAACTCAATGGCTGCGTCACGAGTCTCAGAGACCGCACGAACAAACGGCGTTGCAAACCACACATAACGCGTCAACGCCTGATAGGAGGGTTCAAAAACGTCGCGAATACGGTTCTCAAATGGCCTCTCGGATGTTACCAGGCTGACTAGGTTTTTGCCCGTGTTGAAAATTGTGCTGAAGAAATCGTCGACAAGCCGAACGGCCAAGACGCGGTCAGTCAGCGTCCAACCACGGTTGCCAAACACTACGCCGGCGGCTCGAGCCAATAGGTCTCCAACCAAAGGAAGGCCGAGGAGTACTGAGAAGAACAGAGATCGCTTGGCCAGCGTCCAGTTCTTCCAGAAGTCGAGATCAAACACGGTTGGCACAGTCGGCGGATCGCCAAACACGAACTGCTTGACCTCGTTGGTCGTCTTGATCGAAACCTGGCCAAAGAACAGTACCACCATGGCCAGCCACAGAATCTTCCACAGGGCCAGCAGCAGTTTGTCTGGAAGCCTTGTAGCAGGCTTGCCAGCAATAAACGCAATCAACTGATGCAAGAAATTGATCGAATACCCCATGAAGGTTAGGATGGTGCGCTTGGTGGTATCGAGAATGGCGACAATGGGACGGTTGACAATGTCGCCCTGATTGAACCTGCGCATTAGTGCCCGCATCAAATCAATGCGTTGCTGCTCGTCCAGAACACTCAGCTCCAGCTTCTGCGAGCCCGGCATAATCCGCCCGCCCGATTCTTTGAAGCGGCGCGCCTCCTCTATGGCCATGCGCTTGACTGTCCCAAGAATGAGCGTGTCCAGATTGATGCCGGCCTCTTCCATCAAATCACGCAACTCAGCCGCATGTTCGGCCCGATCAGCCGGAAGACCGCGATCGCTGATATCTTCATCCGTGATTCTGAAGCGTGATCCTCTGGCAGGGATAATTGGGAGCAGTCCTCTGGCCAGGGTTTGAACTTCATCTACATCGCGGTTGTTGGTAAGCCGGTTGTAAACCTTCTCTGCTATCTCCTCAAGGTGCCGTTCAATGGCAGCCGCACTGTCAGCAGCCATAGAGTTCAAATAGACGTCAGCGATCTCTGTGCCGATAGAACGCAGGATCTGTGTTGCTGCGGATGCGCCAGCGCGAAGGCCGCGGCCAACGCGATGGGCAAGACCGCTGATCCCTGGCGAACGCCACATTGCCTCATCAGCCAATGTTTTGTGAACTTTGCGCATGATCCAGGTTAAATAGGCTAGGTGCGCTGTGCGCCGGCTTAGCGAGAATCCTGTAGCGCTGACGTTCCGGACCAGGTCTGTTACAACAGCATCCGACAGGTTCTCAAGGAAGGATTCAACGGCCTCGCGGACACCCTTGCGCCGCCAAAGCGCCCTGAATACGGAGGCCGGCAGACCCATGAGCACCCTGGCGCTTCTGGCGCTCGATACCGACAGGTCACGCACAAAGTGGTATGTTGCCGCTGCTGCCTGTTTAATCGTAACCCATGTCGCCAGCGCCCTGGACACATTGAGCAACTGCGCATTGTGAATCCACGCCAAAATCGGCCCCAGAGTTAGGTTGCGCAGCGTGACCACAATGTTTGAGAGCAGAACGGATTTGACCATTGAGAGGAAAATCGGATCACGAGCAGACCTGCCTGTCCAAGCCAGAGTCGCCAGAGAGATGACAGATTCTTCCAAGGCTCTGATCAGTGGCACCAATTGCCGGATGCGTTTGAGGCTAGCGGTGTCAAGTTGGCCGGCAGAACCTACGCGTTCCATTTCTTCCACGTGAGCACGCGCACGCTTGATCGCCAGCGCAAATTCTACAAATGTATAGGCTTGCGCCCGAAGCGTTGCCATCTGCATCTCGCCATCCGTAAGAACGCCATAGGTGTATACTGCTGAGGGCAACACCAGTGTCCCGGCAGGTTTGGTAAACTCATTCAGGAAAGATCGGCCCGCTGCTTGAGCAGCCCGCGTTGCCATGTTCTGGAACCTTTCTGCGTTGGTGGCCGACACGGCAAACCGCGCCATTCGATCCAAGTCTTCAAACACTTTGAAGGCTGCATAATAGTAAAGCGCATCCTCGTCATCCTGTACCTCCTCCGGCAGGTCGCCAATTTGCTCCAGCGCCTGCTCCACATAGGGTATAATCTGCCTCCACTGGGCCGGTATCGGTGGAAGCATGGAGTTCGGTTGAAGCCTCTTGTTCTGTAGTGTTGCGTCTGCCAAATAAAGCTCTGCCGCTTTGCGCAGCACTCGCAGCCACCAATCTGACCTCTCCATTGCAACATCAGACCGATGGCGCAATGCGTCCGTCAAATACGCCTCCGCAATGCCTGTATACTCTGCTGCCAACCATGGCTCAATCAACATCTGGAATACTGGGATAGGCTGCGAGCCGCCTTCGAATCGCGCGCCAGTCGCAGCAAGAGCCTTCCAGCCACCTTTCATCAAAGAGCGGTACTCAGTGTTAAGCTTTTCGTCATCTCGAATTCTTGAGTACGCAGTGGCAAGGCGTTCTAGCAGCGCATAGCCAGCATCGTTCAACCTCCGCGGTAATCCGTAAGTACCAACAGATCCTGCATACCGTGCATAGGTGACGCCGCCAACACTGAACATCGTTCCAACCACAGCGTCCACAACGCCCAGGTTGGGATCATGGCCGTGAATCTTCTGAGATAAGCGAAGCAGATCGCGCTCAAATGAATGGACCAGCTTTAGGAGCTCAAGATCTTCTTTCGTGATAATGTGACCTGTCCGAAGCTTAATACCTGGCTCCACACGAACACCATGCTGGCGGGCATATTCTGTTAGAGGCGCCCACACCAGAGTGCGATACTCAGGCTCACTCATGGTGCCAAACGCCTGCATCGCTTTAAGCCTGGCCTGATTGATCCGTGGCAGGTATTCTGTGTAGATCTTCCCAAGTTCCAGCCGTTGATTAGCCCAGCGAGCCAGCCAAATCTTGACTGGCGTTCTGAACGGCTGCGGGATCCACGAGATAAGCTGCTCTAGCGTATGTGTAAACTTGGTGGAACTGATGAAGCGAAGCAGCGAGCTTTCGTGCTCGGGTGATTCGATATCAAACGGGACTTCGCCGGCGAAATACGCGGCGTGTGTAATGAGTGCATTTTCCAGGCCGTTGGCAATCAACGGATCGTAGCCCAGACTCTCCGGCGTCTGGGCTTCTTGAATCTGCCCTGTCTTGATCATCTGTGCGATCTCTTGCTCAGTCTTGCCACGAGTCGCCTCAATAAACTTACGGTATTTCCGCTCTAGCGCCCGCGTTGTGGCGATGTATGTCACGGCAGCCCTCGACCAATGACTCAACTCAACCAGGATGGTGTCATGGGGATACATGTTCCACGGGCTGATTATGACTTCACGAGCGCCCGGGAAGCTCTGGAATACAATGGTGCCGGAACCCGTCCTGTCGTCCTCTGGCCCCACCGTTACCATCACGCGGGACAAGCCTGAGATGCGCATGGCATCGTTCCACACTTCCCAGAAGGGAGTATCGCCAGTCCCGTCTGCCCTTGGGAAGGAGCGACTGGTGACGCCATTCCAGATCGCAACAGCGTTCAAAAGCGCATCCAGATCAGACTTGGCTTCGATGAGTTGCCTCTTCAGCTCGGCTATTTGCGGGTCCAGATCGTAGTCAATCCACGTCAGAATGGTCTCGATATGCTGCTTAAGCAATCGGATTTCATTTCTGTCGAGCTCCTTGATGGGTTGCTGCTCATCCGCCTGAGGAGCCGGTTTAGCTTGCGCACCTGCTGTGCCTGCCTTCTTGCCAGCGGCCTGCGCTTTACGCTTTCGAATCATGCGCCGCTGCCTCAAATATCGGTTGATGTCTTCCAACCGCTTTGCGATGGCCTTCACCAAAGAGCTGATGCGCTCATCACTGCGGACCATTGTGGCTACAAGCCCAATGGTGGCCCGGCTGATGGTGGGATTGGTCGCCATCAACTCCATGATCACAGCCAGCATTGCATCAGATAGGCCGATAAGCCTGGAGACCTTTTCAGGGGCGACAGCAGACTTTTTCGCGGCCTTCTGTTCCGTCAGGAATGCATTCAACGCAGAAGCGGCAGCTTCACGATAAAGCGCTGCTTTAGCCTGCATCGTCGGAGCTGCCTTGGCCCGTGTTGCAATTGCCTGAGCCGCGCCCACAAGCCCTTTGATGAGTGAAATAGCCTGTGAAGGCTCAGACTCCTTGATCGCATCCTTCATCCACTTGGCCAACATGGTCGCCATTCGAACAATGCCATAGGCGATCTCTGCATTTGAATATGGCTTGCTCTCAGGCCACTTCGCTGCCTTAAGCGCCTCAGCCAGCTTCTGCGCTACCACCTGAAGTCGCTCTTTCGCAAGCAGGTCGTAGGCAATCCAGTCTACTTTGTTGGCCAAAATGTTGATCTTGGTCATGTATTCATTGAAAGCGCGGTCTCTGGCATAATTGAATTTCAACACTGCGTGTACGAATGAGGCCGCAATCGCGCGCCGCTCCTCCTCTGAATAGTCCCCTCTGTTCTCATACAGCGCAGCAAGGGCACGCTCGGTGATCGAGACCAAATCTGAGAAGCCAATTTCCGCAATTCGATAATCCCCTCGCGCGAAGGCTTTAAGGTGTTGATCGGCAGCGGTCTTGTACAGCACCATCTGCTGGTATCGGTTGCTGTCGCTCGTGATCGCCAGCTCGACCAACTGGTTGACGCGCTCAGTGAACACGGTGCGGAATGTGTCCGGGGCCCACCAATCGTTGTCTGGAATCTCTTTAATGCGTTGCTGCTCAATCAAGGGCTGATACAAAGACTCAAGCGGCCAGACTTCACCAGAAAGCATGGGCTGCGTCAGACCGGCAGCGTGGCGACTGATGAAATTCTCCAGTTCTTTCTCGGAATCCTGCACCTCCTTCTCCCATTTCGCCACCTCCTCTTCCAGCTCTGCAATGCGCTCTTTAATGCCAGGAAGAGCGATGTCATAAGTTGGCACGTCGCCAGCAATAAGCTCAGCAGCGCCTGGCTCCATGAGCTCCTCGTTGTCACGTAGCACCCGCAAATAGGTTAGCTGGCGCACTGCCGCATCGCGCATGACGATGTTGTCTGCAAGATCCTTGGCGTACAAGTAGGCAGACCACGTATAGAAAGCATGACGGAATCTCTGCAACGCCTGAATAGCCTGGCGGTAAGCATCTCCACTGACGGCATTCTGGCGGTCCTGAACAGCCTGCACCAGCCTTGCAAAGCCTTCGGGCTCGTAGGGATCAAGACCAGTCTCGGCTGCAAAGCGCTCAAGATCGATTACCGCATCGATAGCCGCAAGCACAGCGCCAAAATCGCGGTTTGTGTTTTTTTGGCGCTCCATTTCGCGTTGCTCTGCGATAGCAAACTCGTCCTGTTTGCGGAGCTTGTCCAGGCTACCAGCCATGTTCTCCAAGGCGCCCCTGATGTAAGCCGTGGCGAACCGCCGAGCCGCTTCAACGTTGGCAGACATCTCTGTGCTTGTTGCAGCGACGTATGGAGCAGCCCATCCGTCAGGGTCCAAGGCGAAGTGAATCACGGGCTCGCCACTCGGAACAGCCATGGCACGCTCAGGCATCGCAGCAACGCCAGGATTCTCAATCGCCTCCAACAGGCGATCCCAGAAACGGTTTATATTGCGTTTCAGCTCATCGTCCCAATCCGGACGCAATCTGGCCATCAGTCCCTTGGCCCAATCGACGACACGCCTGATTGCGCTCAACACGCGATCCCACAGTCGCTGCAACAAGCTTCGTTCTGTCTGGCTGCGGGCAAGATCCAGAAGGGCCGATTCCAGCCTGTGCTCCAGCATCCATACGAAGAACTCCGTGTCGCTCGTTAGATGGTAAATTTCGCGCGGTACATTAAGCCTGCCATTTAGCAGCGGTTCTGACCCAATCCCCAGTGCCGTCAGCGCTAACAAGCGATTCCAAGGACCGCGTTCACTCCTGGCTCCACTTGCCAGCCAACGCTCGATAGCCCGCATGCGCAACTTGTGCACCAGCGCCTTCTCCTCATCTGGGAGGGCTTCAAAGATGGCGTGCAGCAACTCATGCGCCGTCAGCCGCCACGGCTGGTTGAGCGCTCGCACGGTGTAAACCACAAGATTGCGCGCAGGGTCGTAGTAGGCCAAAACGCGGCCATCAGGCATTTTGCTGATGCTGAACTGCAGGCCGGGTAAAATCTTGAAAAGCCCCATCTGCTTGGCCATGCGCAATGCTGTGGCCAACTCAAAACCATCAGGCAGCTGTTCAACAAGCGTGATAAACTCGTCGACATCCTTAGGCTCGAACAAGTCTTCGGCTGCAGGAAGGGCGCCGCCCGGAGCAGGACTCGGCACTGCCACCTCAGGGGCTGCGTAAATCAATTGACCACGCGGCAGAGGCGTCCTACCGGACGAGCGAATAACCTCGTCCAAGATCGGCAGAATCCCTTCCGAATAAAACGCACGCTCCATGCCCCGCAAGTCCGTGGGCAGCTTGTCCTCAATATGAATGGAGTTGTACGCCCCCGTAGCCGCGTCGATAAGTAGATCAAGGAATTTCGGGAGCAGGTCGATATTCTTGGCCAACTCACGCGTGATGTATGAAGCACGCAATCTGGCAAGCGTCTTTGTCCACTTCCCCAAGCCCTCCATCGGTTCCCACACTCCAAACAGATCCTGAGATGGGCGCATCTCATCCGGAAGAGATTGACTGAGATCGTAGTCGTTACGCAGCAGTATCGCAGCAGCGATATAGTGGAATGGCCACCTTTGATCGTCCGTCCATTTGCCATCAGCTAGGATGTTGATCAGCGGCTTGAACCTCGATAGAAACTCCGTCAGCACGTTTGCGTATTTGCCCGATTGCACAATATCCCACAAACGCATGACTGGATCGTCAGTGGAGCCGACTTCTGGCGCAGCAGTAGACAGGCGAATGTGCCCGCGTAGCGAAGCGACAAGAATCATGTGCCTCGCTACATCATTCGCTAGATCCTTATTCACCTTGCCCGATCGGTCAATCAGGCCAATTGCGAATTGCCTGCTCTCAGAGCCAATCAGATTCAAGAACGCACGCAGCCCTTGCCGCGTGAGATTGCCATTCCTGTCGAATTCAATATTGCGAATGTCCTTGTTGTAGTATGGGAGCGAAAGCGGAATCGCAATGTTTTCAATCGCGTCTAAGTAACTTCCTTCCTGTTGCAGTATCGGCTGGGCGGGCGGCACTTTAGGCGGAGCTGCCGTTGCGGGTTGTACTTTTTCTTCGGCTGGCTTCTCGGCAACTTGCGCTGCTTCGGAAGAAACACCTGCAGGAGCCGGCTCAGCAGCAGGTTGTGGCTGGATAACCTCTGGCTCTTCTGTGCGCTCTTGAGCAGTTTGCGGTGGCGCTGCTTCAGCTGGCCGTTCTTCCTTAGGGAGCGCAGCTTCTGCGGCCAGTTGCGACTGTAATTCCTGTGTTTTGCCAGAGAATGCCCGGGGATCAACCGTTTGTCGACGGATTTTCTCGCCTGCTGGAGATGGAATGAACAACTTAAAGTCGCGGACCAGACTGCCGACAGTATACAGCATGCTGTCATTAATGATGCCACGATTGAATGCTTCAATCAGCGCAAATGTGTCGCCATTCTGTGCAGCAAGCACTAGTTCATCATCATATACTCTGATGTAAGAAGGCCTATAAATAACATTGCCGTCTGGCAGCCGATCTTTGACAATTTCTGCGTTAACAACCGGAGCAATTCTGTTGCCTACAGACTTTCCGGCAATAACGCCAATCGGTTTTCCAGAGCGCTTGTTTGTTATAAGCAAGTAGCGACTTCCACGGCCAAAATCCGTCACGTGAAGATTATAGGGTACACTGATGTCATTTAGGACTTTGTAAAGACCAGCTGGGATGGCTACTGTGTGTTGCCCATCTGTCAACACAACACAAATGGGAACACGTTTTTGCCATACGCCTTTCCCCTCGCTCTCATCAACGGCAATCCCAATCGGTCTGGCAATAAGGCGCGTGTCTGTTATCCGAAAATAGCTGTCGAGAAGATTCTTGTAGTTCGGTATGCCCTTTGTGATGCGCTGCTCCTTGATCTCTTTGAATTTCGGATCATTCTTACGTCTGACCTCGATTTCTTTTACAATAACAGATGCAACATTCTTATCAATGACGACAAATAGTTGCGTTACGGCTGCGTCTTCAAACAAAGCAGCAGCGTATGTAAAGGGCTTCAGGTCTTTATATTGATCCGTGGCCGTGGACAAATAAGATGGCGTAGGAATTGCATTTAACAGCTCTTTAGTAGCAACGCCGATGTAATGGCCTTCTACAAAGACACTCCTCAGTATTCTGGTTTTTTCGTCAGCGCGAATGCTGAGGAATGTTGGAGACAACAGCGTTGCCAGCGCGGAGTTCGGATTGACAACAAGCTTGGTATCCCCAAGAACATTTTTCTCATGCAGGGCCCTTTTAAGATTGTTGAGGGAGATCGCTACCTTGCTGACAAGCCTTGATATGATTGGGGGCTGGCTGCGCCTTTTGACGGCTACGTGCCGATTGTCATATACAACTACCACACCACGTTTAAGCGCCTCTATCGCGTGGCGTTCTGCCTCCTCTTTCAACTTCCGTTCCAGACGCCCAAAATCAGGCGACGTAACAACGGCAAGCGCGGCGTCAGGATACCTAACCCATGTCTGAAGCCTTGCGTGTTCTTCAATCGGCACATTGTGCCAATCGGGCAACCGATAATATTTACCAGATTGTATATCGTATACCCTAACGAGTTGAATGCTGGGAGGGACTCGGAGCCAAGTATCATATGGGAATTTTATTCCGGGCGCTAGTAGCCGTAGTTCACGTGACGGATGTGCGCCGAGAACGGCTAACAGTTCGCCCTGCCGGCTGTGTATGACAAGCGCATCATACTCAAGATAATTCGCAATCTCAGGTTTCCAGACCCGGATGGTACCGGCTTTGAGCGTTGCATCAGGATAAAGGTTGAGCACAGCGCGAAGATGAAATATGTGAATTGGGAACAGGGTTGTGCCCGTTGAAAATACAACCTGCGTCCGCGAAAGAGAGTTGTTGGCGATGTGTCCAATGCATTTTACATCAGACAAAGTCGCGGAAGCCAGTGAATCCCAAATAAGTGTTTTGAACTCCAGTAAGTGCGCTTGAATTTCCGGCAAAGGCGGAGCGTCAAGTTGAGACTTTGGGTCAGCCTTGTAGATTGCATCCCTAATCGCTTTCACCAATGACCGATCGAAGTACGCTGTCCACGTCGATTTATCAACCAGCAAGTCCTGGTCCGGGATCGCTCGCAATCCTTCTAAATCAAGTAAGGCCTGAGAGTACAACCACGCTTGTGACTTAATGAGGCGCTCCAAGCGAGAGCCAAGAACTACAAATTGTGCATCAGATTCAGGCTGACCAACAGGCAAATCCGGCCATGCGTTAAGCGGGTCAGATGTATCTTCTTGGAAAGGTAACAATTGTGACAAAAGGCGAAGCGCCTTCTCGTCTTCCTTAGACCAATGCTTTTTCTCAGATTCAGCGATAAACGGTATATGCGTCGAACTTATTACAACACTAACATTTTTCCCGAAAGCGATGTAACGCTCGAAAGTCTCATGGCTATCGGCGTCTCTGGCCTGGATGTTGTAATCAGGTAGTTCTGCTACTGCTGCTGGCGTCTCAACTCTTGCGGGCAGTTGAGGCTGCGGTGGCGCGGGCTGCTGTGCAGGAGGCTGAACAGCTTGCGGTGGTGGCACTTCTTCTTCTCGGCGCTGTGCTTCAGTGCTGGCAGCTTCTGCCTCAGGCTGCGGCTGCTGTTCTGCCGCCTCTGTTGCTTGCGGCGTGGGCGCAATGGGCTCCTCAACTCGGGCTTCTTCGCGCCGTGGTTCTTCAGGTGTCGCTGCTGGCGCGGCAGGCTGTTTGGCAGGAGCAGGCTGTGACGGTGGAGGCTGCTGCCCCAAACGAATCATTTGGCGCCGCTCTTGCTTCGTGAATGCAACGTGTTCGTAGACGGGCTCAGGCAAGACGCCTCGCAGTACAAAAGCCTTGTATTCCTTTTTGTTGAGGAACTTTTCCCAAAGTTTGCTGGATTTGGGGATAATGGTTACACCTAGTTTCTTTTGCGCGCGCCCGATCAAAAGCAAGAATTGCCGCGCAGCGCCAGGGCCATATTGATTGAGAATCTGCTCGATGTGATTGCGAATCTCCTGCGCCAAGGTTTTGCGCATCGTGGCCGCGGCCTTGGTCGGCTGCGTTTTGGACGCTTCAGCGTAATCGGCAAGGTCGCTCTGCAGAGGCCACCAGATGCTGTCCAGGTGCTCCTTGAATTTATCCTGCACTTCGGGTTGCACCTCTTGCTGCAGGGGCGGAGCCACTGCTTCTGCAGTTGCCTCTTGTGGCTGTGGCTGGGCAGTCGGCTGTTCTGCAGGGCGAGGAGCCTCGGGCTGCTCTTGCCTGGGGGCCGCTGCTTCCTGTTGCGCGGCCTCAAGTTTCGTTTCCGCACCTTCCGCGACCGGCTGGACTGCTGCAGGCTGAGGCGGTGGCATCTCTTGGACCGGCTGCGCAGCAGGTACCGCTTGTGTGGAAGGCTGAGGCGCTGGTTGGGCCGGAGCCACTGTGGCAGGCTGCTGTTCAGGCTGATGGGCTGTAGCAGCAGTCTGCTGTTGCGGCTTGGCTTGCTGCACCTGCTTGCGGGCCTTTTCCAATAACGCAGAGACGCGCTTGCGTAAATCCTCAGGCCCTATCGCGGCGAATACTTCCTTACTTTGGGCACGCGGCGCTTCTGCCCCGCGCCGCCCTGTCGGCCTTTCGGTCGCTTCACGATGCGCACCTCTCCGCTGCGCAACTCCCTCTTTAGCCTTTCCTTCTGCGCGTTGGTCAACGGACTCGCCCGCGACAGAAGGAACCTTACCTGTTTCAATGTCTTTTCCTTCATAGATCCTCTCGATCGTTTCTAATACCTGTTTGGCTACATCTGAGCCGTGTCGCCCAGCCAGCCGGTCGGCTGCCTGCAATTGGGCGAGGCTGCGAGAAAACCTTTCTAGGATTGTTCTCCCATCGTCCGTCAATCGCGTCTGTGGAGCGAGTACGCCGGCATCTATCAACGCATTGTATGCATTCCACAGCAGGGCCGCTCCGTCTGGCCGCTGAGGATTGGCAAACGGATCGGGCGCACGCCCTTGCGCAATAGCAGTGCGATTTGCATCTGTAAGGTAGGGCTGCAGGTCTTCTCGTCGTGTGATCGCTGGCAGGATTTTCTCGGCGTCTGCTACAACATCGGCGGCCTGCGAAAACAATTCCGCAGCGGACGAGGCATGGGCTGCCTCAACACCGGCAGAACGAAGGAGCTGCTCGACTGTGGTTTCAGGTTGTCGACCTGTAATGGCCGCTCGCAGCCGTAGTGCACCTCGAATTCCGTGCTTGCCCAGCAAGACCGCAGGCGGGCCGATCAGGCCACCCATGACGCCTTCCTCCACAACGCCGGGCGTCAGTTTGCCTTCGACAATGATGTCCTGAAGCGCGCGTTGAGACGCCTCTTCCGCAAGGTTTTCCACCACAGAAGCGCTTAGTTCTGTGGCCATCCTAGCTGTGGCCGCAGAACCAGAAAACCGCCTTGAAAGGCGATAAAGAGCATCCGATGGGCTCACCCCGGCAACGTGCAGGCCCTTGCCAATAAATAATTCCAAAGCAGTAGAGCCAGTGCCGTACAGAGCCGCCTTGGCAAGCGCCTTGTCCTTGTTAAAACCGCCTTCTTCTTCTTTCTGCCTCTGGAGTTCACGTTGGTAGGCGTCCCAGGCTTCTGCTAAACCCATGACGCCAAGGCCAATGCCAGCCGATACAGGGGCGCTGACACCAAACAATGCCCCGCCTGCAATCACGGCAAGAGGCGCCAACGCAGAGCCCAAGCCGCGCCCGTATTGACCGTAAATACTGGTAGGCTCGACGTCCTCAATACGCGGTGGCGTGCCGACTAGGGCGCCCAACATCTGCCCTGCTCCGCGGTAGGTTTGCAGAGCCCCCTCTGGCACACCCAGGAGAAGATCGCGTAAGGATTGTAAAGCGCGCCCGCGCCTAACCTCTGGCTGCCAGTGAATACCCTCTTGCTGCAAATCCTCATCTTGAGGAGGCGGCGGCGCTTGAGCCTCCATCAATGGAGACCGAACAACCCCTCCCTGCAGAAGAGGATTGCGTCTCAGGCTGAGTCGTTCTTCTGCGCCAAGCTCATTCTCCAATGGATCCTCAGCCCCCAGCTCCATGAGTGGAGACCTTATGACCCCGCCTTCCAGAATACGATTCCGTTCCAAAACGTCGAGAGCCATAGGCAATGTGAATCCACTACCGAGTTGGTGACAGAGACTGCAAGGCGCTGGGCTGTCTCATCGACTCTCTGGGCCTCGTTTCTTCGGCCATTATCATTCGCCGCATGTTCTGCAGCTTTTCAAGCTCCTTCAAGAATGGAGACGAAGCCTTCTCTGATGCTTCCTTGGCAATCTTGTATTTTTCTGACAATGGCTTGCTGGGCACAAGAGGCTTAATTTGCAACGCAGACTCAACCCATTCATCCACGATTGAAGGCGATGGCGGTTTGGCCAGTCCCGGCTCGAACCCTGCCGGTCCCAGCTGCAAGAATCGTCTTGCCTGATCGTCTAATGTTGCCTTCACGCGCCGCAGTGCTTCCTGTTTGGCAGCAGTCACAGAAACTCCAAGCCCTGCAAGCTCCAAGAACCTCACAAGATCAGGAATATGCCTTGTCTCCATGGCGCGCTGCAGATCATTCCTGAGTTTCTGGATTGCCTGTGATTTGTTCGCGCCCACCGTCGCTCGCTGTTCAGGCGACATGTTCAGCCAGATCTGTTCAGCAATCGCCTTTGGGCCAATCGGTTCGATCTGGCGTTGAAGTTCCTGGGCCAGAATCAGATTGGCCTCGTTGGCTGAATTGGACACAGAGTCGTAGAGACGATTGAATTCATCAAGCTGTGCCTTTAAATGAGCTGCATAGGACTTGAGTGGCGATCGGTCCTCGGTTGTTGCGGCAATTTCTTCAAAAAGCTGTGGGATTGTGTCCAGGTAGGGCAGCGGATTTTTCTGGTTAACAATGCTTTGCAGAGCAGAAAGTCGCGATGCCGCTGCTTGTTTGGCCTGATTCTCCGCTTCTTCGAGGACGCCAACAGCAAGATCTGCGGCTTCTTTTTCTGCCGTCAGCGCCTGTTGTTTGATTTCGCGTTGGCGCTTGTCGAGTTCGGATAAAAGGTCTCGCTTGAGGCCGTAGTCCAATGCCTGCTTTCGGTATTGCTGTTCTGCCTCAAATTGGCGCTGGCGTTCCGCCGCTTCCATTGCGGCCAAGGCATTAAGTGCCGCAAGCTGCTGCTGCTGCGCGGCGCGTTGTGCGGCAAGAAGCTGCTGTTGCCTCAGTGCCGCTGCCAACGACTGCCGCCCAATCGCGTCTGCCTCGGCTCGCTGCGCGGCCAGTTGCTGCACCTGCTGAATCGCCCCGAAAATGCTCGGGGCTGCTACAGGGACCAGCATTCTGTCCTGATAAGGCAGTTGGCTGGTCGGATTGTAGATCAGGTCAAGAACCGTCGCCATATGTTACACGAAGTAGGTTGGAATGCCGATGTAATTGGGGAACCGAGGATAGACCACGTCCTCCACACCAAGCCCGCGCAATTGCGCCCAGGCGGCGATGTTCTGTAGCGCGCGCTGATAAGCATCCTGTTGAATATCACGCTGCTGCCCTACAGCCTGCAGTTGTTGCTCCGTAAGGCCAAGATCCATGAGAAGCCGCTGCCTGGGCAGGTCAGCCAGTTGGGCTCCATATCCCAGCATGCTCTGATAGAAGCCCGGTGCCATGCGGGTTGTGTAATCGACGATGCCGGCCCCACGACTGTACAGGTCAGCCAGTGTGCCAGCCAAAGCTTCTGTCCCATAGCGGCGCGCGTCAAATGTGGCTCCAGCGACATTACCACGACCACCCAGCACGTTCAGCATCGTCTGCGCCCATTGCGACTGGAAGGGCAGGGCAGCCTCTGTTGCAGCCCTTGCGGCCAGTGTCGCCAGGGATGTCCCAGCCCCGCGTGCCCCCTGCGCAGCACCCCAGATGTTCACATTGCGCAGAGCGTTGGCCATTGCAACTTGAGCAGCTTGGTCGGCAATCTGTCGCATTTGGTTGGACGCAAAAGACTCTCTGGCCTGTTGCGCTTGGTTCAGTTGCTGAATCAGGTCGGCAATGGCTGCCTCTCTGCGTGGCTGAACCTGTCCAAGAAGCCCCTGTGTATAGGCCTGATAAAATGGGGCGATGCGTTGCTGGAACGACTCCGGTGAAGCCCATTGTTGTGTTCCAGCCATTGCCCCGCGAATTGCCCCTGCCAATTGGTCATAGGCGGCCATAATCTGAGGCCGCTGGGCAGCAACAGACTGAATCTGCTGTTCAAGTAACCCACCAGCCCTGGCAGCGGGGCGCGCATCCTGCCCCAATAGCGTGTTGAGCCCCTGCTGCATCTGTTGCGCATAGCCTGCAAGCGCAGGAGAACGGACAAACTCCTGTGTGGCAAACAGGTTAGCTGGAGTCCGCGTCTGCCACCATGCCTGCTGTCGCAACTGTGGCCCAAGCGCATTCATCAAGGCTCGCCACTCAGACTGCCGATACTCAGAAGATCGACGCAGCCAGTCGCGTTCAGCAGGCGAGCGTGTTGTGGACAGCGGATCCTGCCACGGCATATACGACACAGGTTGTCTTACCATCAAACTGGGCATATATCATCCTCCCTCCAGCGCGGAAATTCTGGCCTCGTGATCGTCCAGCCTGTCCTCGGCGTCATCCATGCGCCCTTCTAGGTCTTCAATGCGACTCACAAGTTCTGAGATTTGCGTCTCAATTGCATCCATACGCTGCAGCAGTTGCGCAAGGTCATTACCCTGCAGATTGTTCAGCGCCGACTGCAGCGAGCCAATCCCATTCTGCAACTGCTGGATTAGCAGCGCCGTGCCTGACAGATCACCATACAACCTGGATACTGCCTGCGCTAGCTGATCCAAAGAGATGATCAACCGCTCGCGCCAGAGGGCCCACTTGTTCTGTTGGTCCTCGTTCCAGAGCGCCAACGCCGCCGGAGCATCCGACGGCATTGGCGTCCGAGGAGTCTCAGGAACATCAACGTGTAATGATGGTATCAGTGGCCCTTGCATGGCTTCTGGCCCTCATCAACAAGCACAGGCGGTGTGGTCCAAAAGACCTGAGCCGCCCGTGCAAATGCCCCAGGCCACTGTCCACGAAGCGGGCCGCCTGGATAATCCGCAACACGGTCCTTATCTGAGACAAACACCACCCCGCCACTGCAGTCCGGACACTCAGTCGGCCCAATGAAGTCCGTACCACCAAGAGTGTACAAGGCTACAACGCCTCGACCATTACACGATGGACAGGCCAGAACTTTCCATTTTGCCATCCCTTGACCTCCCACTTTCTAGCTAAAGACGGAGTGGGGCCGCTGGGGAACATCGGAACACAATTCTGCCGGAGAGGCACGTTATCAACTCCGACAGTAGTGTCTGACCGTATGGACGTGACTAGTGCGCACCATACACCCGTATGGCCGCAAGTGCCCAACAGATCGGCCCACACTCCGTCAAACTCATTCGCTTTCAGGGCCCGGGCCGGCATACCACCCCTCCGGTAGTGCCGCCTTGCCGATGGAAACCCATTCCCCATCGCGCAAGACGTAGATTTCGCCCTTCACACCCTTGCCAAGGCGCACCACATCCGAAGACCGGTCAATCACCACAACGCGTGTGGTGCACCCGGCCAGCAGCAGGATGATCGGCAACAAAAGCCAGACGTCAAGGCGGTTTTGCTGCCGATCCAATTGCTTTTTAATGTTGCGCGCCACATAAGCCTTCCACTGTCGGGTCAGCTTCGCTTGCGTGCCGGCATCCTCCATCCTGCGCCGACTCGCTCGCACAAGCAGTAACACGCCGTATCGCACAAGCGCGGCCCCAAGGATGGACAACAGCTTGGCCCAAAGCTCACTCATTCCTGCGCTTTGACAGAGGACGACGGCTTACGATAGACGTGATGGTAGATATCGTACAGGCCGGATCCGGCCATGCCGTACAGGGCAGCCATTGCCGGATTGCTCTCCGACAATAGGCCGCTGAAATGAGCGAGAATGTCTGCCAACGCACCCACGATAGGAGCCAGGATCGGCAACCAACGCTTCGGGAAGCGCGGCGCCAGCACCTTCAGCACCTCAATAACGATCGGCACAACCAACGTAATCAGTGCGGTCTTTTCCATAGGCTACTCGCTTTATTGTTTGTCCAACATTCTACTGTCCATACGGGATTGCCGGTTGACTATGCTCGTCAACACGGCAAGATTTTCCTTCATAAACCACGACAACTTGGTCAACTCGGCCACCGCTGATTCAAGCGCCACAATGCGTCGCTCGTGCTCAGCCAGGATCACTTCAACACGTTGTGATTGCTTGGCCGATGTGACCACCATGGCGCCTACGTTCATCAGGAGTCCGAAAAGGACCACCAGATGCCCCAAATTGATGGAACGATCAAATCGCAACCCAGACATAGATCCCTCCGCGCACGTCTATGGCTGTCCAATCCTCAGCCTGATAAAGCCTGCGTTGGTCCACAAACGCATGTCCGGCGACACATCAACCGCCACGCGCACCATGTTCGTTGGAGGGCCGGGAATCCGCACCTCCAACACATTACTCGGCTCAGACCAGACGTTGCTCAAAACGGCGTAGCACACGTAATACCACGTGCCAGTGCTCAGGGGCCCCGAGATCATCAGATTCGTGCTGGCCGTGAAAATCACAGTGTGCGCATTGCGGGGCTCGTTGGTAATGACGGACGGGTTCCTGTCACCCACCAGCACATACTCAAGCCCCGGCATCCCATGCCACGGATGGTCCCACGCCAAATGAAACATCGCGCCCAACAAGACGCCTGTCGCTGCAAACAACGTCCAGAGAGTCATAACCCTACCCATAAGCTTTTGCTCCAGTTTCATAATGAGTCGTCTAGTCGTTTAGGCAAAATGCTTGCCGCTGGCGGTAGATTCCAAGGCCACCGCAAATGGCTGGAGGCCCCATTTGTCGTTACCCACAGCAAAACCGGTGGCTCAATCTTCTTTGACTCCGGTAATGCTTGGCGATCGCACTCGATTCGATCGGCCTCTTGCTGTATATGCAGAATGCGACGCTCACGTTCAGCCGCCGCCCACTTGCAGCCTCCGCAGAAAAGCCAAGCTGCATTGGCCAGTAACGCCAACAGTACAATCTGAAGACGCATGTCGCGAAGCAGTTGTGTCATGGCCAAGGATCAGGCATGTAATCGATTTGACTCTTGAACCAGCGCCATGTCGTGGTACTGCCGGTTTTGTTGTAAGACCAGATCACCGGCACCATGCTAGTATCTTCAGTTGGCACCGCCCCCGGCCCCACCGTCGCAACCAGCCTGTTGTTGATGTAGAAACCAAGGCTGGCGTCAGCATGCCTGATCATGCTCAAGCGGTATGCACGCCCAGATTCAATTGGAATTTCGGTTGCGATGAACGTCTGGTCGCCATATAGACTGCGCCGCACGAAGATGTTCCAGTTGCCATTGGTGGCAACGAATAATGCACCGAGTTGTGTAGCGCCTGGCCAATCCAATATGCCGCCTGTGTTCGGTGTAATGGTGCCGACGTACATGTTAAGATCGTTCTGCGTGTCAACGGCAAGAATATGCGTAATCCGATGCAAAGCCCGATAGGCCGGCGCAATCGCGCCGTTATAGAAGACGCAGCCACCTGTGGCTATGGCGTTGGTGCGCAGGAGCAGGTTGCCAGCAATGGTTTGCCCACTGGCGTTGGTCAACGTGTTGGCAACTGCGTTGTGCGCCGACCATGAAGCCCCTGGCGAGGCCGCTGGGGTGGTTCCACTATCCGGTGCCTGCGCCCACATACTGATGATTTCGGATCCCGGGGCGACGGCGGTCCGATACCAGGCCCATTGATTGGTGTCATGGCTGGCCACAGTAAGGCTGGGCATCGGCGGGTTGCTGAGCCCCCCACTCGAGGGCTGCGCCCAAGTACCATCCCCCCGCAGGAACGTTGTGCTGTCGCGCGTGCCCGTGGCCGCAATAGAGCTCACGGGGATATTTGTTGTAACAAGATTGGTCCCGACAAGCATTAGCCCGTTCGTAACATGAACGTCCTGTGCCGTGCTGTTGCCATCAAGACCCAGCAGCCTTACAGAACTCGATCCGCCGGCGCGTAGAAAAGGGCCCGATAGGCGCGGTTCGAAGAAGGGTGCGGTGTATGTCTGGCCATTGGCTACATTGGAGATTGTGACGGGCATTCCCGAATAATGTGGCAGTGCTTCCGTGTGCGGATTCACCCAAATCGGCGGGGATGGCGATAGGTCATCGAGAAGGTTAAGACCATGGACACGCAAATATTCGCAAGCGCCGTTGAAGAGAATTACCGGGTTATAATTGGTGTTCACCCTCGTCACGCGGACCCCGTTAATATCCACGGCAAATGGCCTATGAAAGACAAACGCTGGGCCGGTTGCCATAAGCTCAAGGTTTCCGGCAGAGACTCGCACAGTTCCGTTGGTGACCACCAGGATGTTGTTTACTCGGCGGCCTTCAAACGAGCGAAGAGTCAGAACCTTGCCGGCGATACCATCTAGCGGCCGCCAGACAATGCCAGCGCTGTGTGGCGCTTCAAACAGATTGGTTCGGTATGTAGAATGCTCGGCGTCGCCAAGGTACACGTGATTTAACTCGGCATTATCGGCGTGTGCAAGGTAAAACCCGTAGTTGTTCCCATACATTTCACATTGCTCAGCTAGCAGGCCGACGCCATGCCCGATGTAGACGCCGATATAGAAATTATCGACCTTGATCCTGCGCAAAATGAGCCTGGAGGCTTTCTGTGAACCAGAAACACCTGACGCGAAGTCAAATGCTCTGCTGGTGGAAACACTGATCGGTTCACGCGTCTTCGCGATCCGCATATTGCCGATTTCAGCCCACCAAAGCTGGTTCGTGCCGCCGTAGTTACCCGTCACTCCATGAACGACAAAGACTGGCGCAGTGGAGGATTGCTGGATGATTAAGGTCCGGTCAATGCCGCTTCCCCACACTGTAATGCCATGGGCCCGCAGCGTTAGCGCCTGTGTTATGACGTATATTCCGGGCGGAATGATTACGTAAGTCCGTGCTCCATACAGATGTGTGGCGTTTGTGGTCTGATCGAGCGCAGCTTGCAAGTTCGGCCAGTCCTGGGCTCCGTTCCCGGTGGCCCGAGGAGCAACGATGAACACGTCGTTAGGGCCGGGCACAGCCCATTGGCCATCCCCGCGAAGGTAGGTGGTCCCATCCCTTGTTCCAGAGGCCTGCAGTGCGACCAGTGGCACTACGTTGGTGCCGATCAGGTCTCCTCCCAGCCTCAGGCTCCCGTCAATCCGCACGTTGCCGCTGAAGTAGTTGGAGGAGCCGAGGAAGCGCACGTTGCCAGTGTAGCCGTTGGTCAGGGGATCTGTAAGCGTGGAACTGATTCGCCACTTCTGCCCGCTCTGAGACATCGAAATCCACTGGCCTGCATCCATGTAGAACTCTAACGCCTGCCATCCGTTGGGCGGCGTATTGGTTGTGTAGGGATTGCGGACCAGTGGCGGCGGCATTTGGCTCCACGCCGTTGCCGCGCTGATCGCAATGACAACCCAAATCAGCCTATGAGTTGGTACCATCCTTCAGTCGAAAGTTCAGTTGTGCCTTTGGCCCATACGGTTCCATTAAAGCTGTAGTAGAGGGCTGGCGCTGCAGCCAAGATGAAGCCATTTGGGTTGTCGTAGCTCCCGGCAAAGACGGCTCCGGCGCCTCTCTCACCTCCGTAGACGCCAACTTCTTTCCAGCCGAGTTCCTGGACACCACCGATTTTGAGCCACATTCGCATTGTGTTGGTGTTGACGTAGTACTGCCCTGGCGCTCCTGGCACCACCCCCTCCGGGTCCTGCGTGCCGAATACAATGGGCTGTTCAGTGGGCCGGCTTGGCAGGACCAGTTGAAACGGTGGGGTAAAATTGGGGATGTAGCCGCGATAGCTGCTCATGGTGATTGAGTGGGTTTGTCCAGCACCACTTGGTTGTTGATCATGATGGCGCCTGATGGAGGAGGCTTGTTTGAAGCGCCTGAAGCCTGGAGGGCTGACTGCTTGGCCAGAGATTCCAGCTGACTGGCCAGCTCTGCGACCGATCTGGCGACCTCGCTGGCGGCTTTGGCGGCTGCGATTCTCTCGTTTGGGCGCAAATCCTTATCGCCGGTCATTTCCTTGAGTTGGCGGAGTTGATCGACGAGAAGGGACACAGTTTCAAAAACGGCCACCTTGGCCACACCATCCCGCAGCCTGGGCTCCAGCCACTGCGCGTAGTTGGCCATTGCCGACACAACATCGCTCCGCAGCACGTCTGGGGCGCCCCATACTGAAGGATCCCCAGGGTCATCTGCCGGGCTTGCAGCAGCTGGCGTTGGTTGCTGTGTTGGCAGCAGGGGATCTAAAACCGCAGGCGCCACAGCAATATCAAAGCCAACCTCGTCTTGTAAAACGTCCACCGACATTGTCATTCAGCCAACAGGTCGCTTCCTGGTATGCAACCTTCGCTTCCATGTTACAATAACACCCCAGGCCACGCAGTTCACTCTTTAACGGCGTACCACATGTACGCAGGGGTTTGTAAAAAATAGGACAGGAAATGCAACTTCTGTAGCGTCGCATGACAACCTCCCTGGGCGCATGCGAACGCAGAAGCCTCCAAGATTGAAACGCGGCCAAAATCTTCCAGAATGCGACCTTGGGTTCTCGCCATGAAACCACCGCAGCCACCAAGAGTGCACACGCAAGGCGCAAACACCTTGCCGACTTTCGTCTGAACCTGGCAATGCTAATGCTCATATCAGCACCGGCACATAGCTGTCTTCCTTGAATCGTTTGGTCGCCACCATCCTGGCGATCTCATCGTAGCATTCGGATGCTACGGCATACATGAGCGCGTCAAACACGTGCTTGTACTGGCTGGCTGTGTCTATTACGGACAGGGCGGTTCTTCCTCGCTTGATGCTTTTTAGCATTTGTATGCATATTGGGGCCTTGTACCGACTGAAGAAGATTCTGCGCTGGAACAAGAGCTGTCTAAGCAGCTCAACCTTTTGTGCTACGCTGCCCTTCCCACGTTCGGCGGCGATGAGCGTAATCGGCCCCCCCGGAGTGTCAATGGGCGACTCGTCAAAAATAATCTGATGCAAATAGCGGTTGCCCATTGGCTCTTTAACGTCAAACGCGTATCTGTCAGAGTAGTGCTTGCATGAGATCGATTTGCCGATAACAGACTGCCAATACTTGAGCTTTTGCGCAATCTGATACACAAACCCAGATATATCTACCGTCTGGCCGATGACCACCAGTTCGTCCAGCACCTTGAAGTAGCTTGTGGGCTCGCCATTTAGATTGGCGATGACCTTTTCGACGATTACGGTTGCGCAATTGCTGACGCCAGGATCCCAGCCGGTAATGAGCTCGCTGCACTCAGGCTCTGGGACCATGATTTCGCGGTCGTCGCCAGCACCAGTAGGGATTGGCGGAACCACGTGAATCGATTCCTTGAATACGCTGTAGAAAAGTGAATCTGTGGTGGCCGTGACCCATTTGCCCAGGACATATCGTGCATATTGGTCTGGGTCGCCTGCGTAGGCGGCCTTGAGTCGCTGGATCCGTTCCGGCTCGATGAGGATGTTGTCTTCCAACGTGAACTCCACCTTGCCGACGAGGGGTTGCAGGTACCTGTAGGCCTTGAGTTCTTCGGATTCTTGGTCATGCTGCTGCCTGTTAAAGTCGACTGCGGGAAGGTCGTACCAGATTTTGTAGATCCAGCTATTTGTGCCTTCGTCAGACGGGTTTGTGTCGGCCAGGAACAAGTGCATCTGTGGCTTTAGGCCGACCATACGCAAGCACTCTGCCCAGGTCCTGAAGCTGGCGGGATTGCGGAAGTTGGAGAGCTCGTTTACAAGCAGCATGGAGTAGCGCTTACCCTTGAATCGCGCTTCCGCTTCTGTCTCGTTTTTTAGGCTTTCGAGCTGGATCTTGACGTTGTGCCCGTATCGGTTGTTGACGATGCAGTAAGGCTTTTTTGTGACGCCGGATACACTTGGGCGGCGTATCCAGCGCATGCCAAAATTGCCCTCCTCGATCCATTGTGGCAGGATCATTTCGGTCAGGTCCGTCCAGATTCCGGAGTCCATGCCGGCGCTTTGTGTAACGGTGACGATGCAGATGTTGGCATTCGGTGTATTCCACGCGTGATCACAAAGCGCATGTAAGCAAGCCAACGTTTTGCCGGAGAGTCTTGGACCTGAAGCAAGGACGAAGGTCTTCTGCCGGCTCCGGCAGAGATTAAACAATTCGATCTGCCGCTGGGTCATCAGCGGGATCCAACTACCATCGGGCAAAATCGGCATATGAAGGCCTTGACTTGCGCTGCATCTTGTAGGTATGGTTGCTCCGGCAGTCTGTACTGTCAACAACTGAAAGGGAATGCACTATGGCGAAAGATCCCACCGTTTTCGGCATGCGGGAAGATGAACCCGGCGCATACGACAATCGACTCTCATTGGATCCACACGATGAGCGCTGGCCATTTGTATTGCAATGGGAGGACGGAGAGGAGTACACCTTGAGCATTCGGGTCCGTCAAATTTCACCCGGAGAGTTTGAGGTGCTTGGAGCCGAAGAAGTTGGCGGAACTGAAACTGAGGAAGAGTATGGCGAAGTCAAGAAAGTGCAAAAGCCAAGGGAAGAAAAATCGGTAAGGAAGCCCGGCGGAAAAGGGCAACCGATTCCTGCCATTCTGGCGGTCATTGGCAAGGGCCAGTAATCGGTCAACCAGGTGTCGGCATTCCATGTGCCGACATTTCGTTTTAACAAAGCCGAGCGGTCATGAGACTCAAGCAGCTCGCACAACTGGGCGTTAGCCCGGCGACGTACAAGGCCGTTTTCACAATCCCGCCACAGGACAGGCCCAAGCGGCTCAAGGCCCTTTATGAGGTCATCCGGGAGCGAGTTCGAACAGGAATTGCTGAGCGACTGGCCGATTACAAGACGTATGCCGCAATTGACTATTCCTACGAGCTCCCCGCCTCGCAGATTTACATCCCGATCATTCAGCATGTGCTGTCCAAGCGGATGGATGAGGAAAGCACTCGGCGCGCCCTCGAGGCATACGGGGTTAACCCGCTTTCGGTGTTTACTGAGATCGATCGAAACGGGAAGAAGGCGTACGCGCTGAATCCACCGCTGTTTTTCGAAGTTTTCGTGCCCATCGTTAAGGCCTATACGACGCTGCGGGCTGCCAAACTTTTTGCCGACCGAAGAAGGGACCCGCTGCTCACCTATGTGCCGATGCGCAGGCGGCTGGAGGACCGTGTGCGCACAGAAGTGGTGCAAGAAGTGGTCAAGCTGCTCAGCACATGGTGGGGCTACGAAACAACGCTGCGTGAAGCCATTGGGCAGGCTGCGAAGTACGGCATAGCAATTGTGTTTCCGCGTGAGGAGTGGTTCAAGGAGCGCAAAATCAACGGCGAAACCGGCAAAGCAGAGGTGGTCCGGCAGGGGCTTCGCTACATGATCCCTCACCCTACGCGGGTGTTCTGGGATCAGCGGCATCCGTTGAGTACGCTCAACACAGATTCAGGGACTGAATGGGTGGGCTGCTGGGAGGTGTACCGGTGGGGCGACATTTTGAGCAACCGTCTGTTCTGGAATCGTGATTCAATCGTCACGTCCCACAACTGGTTTGAGACTGTAGCGGCACGCAACTACTTCGCCGAAGTCTACCAATGCGCGATTCGCCCGCCCGTCAGCACTCTTGCGCCGCTTACGCGTGAAGAGTCCGTGCTGGTTTATAGCCCCACCACCACGCGCGATGCCAGCATCATTCTGACGACGCTTTACATGAAGCTGGTGCCGGCTGAATATGGCATTGGCAACTATCGTCACCCTGTCTGGCACAGGTTCATCATCGCAGGCGATGACACTGTGTTGTGGGCAGAACCGTGCGGCTATACGCCGGCCTGGTTTGTTGGCTACGACTACGATCCACACACAAACCTGCAGGGCTCCATTGCTTTGGAAACACTGCCGTTCCAGGATCAGATTGCAAACCTGTTGAGCAACATCATCCTAGTCTGCAAACAAAACCTGTTGACAATCATCTACTACGACAGGAACGCGGTATCCGAGAACGCGATCAAGCAGCTTGAGCAATCCGGAGACCGCAAGTACCGGTCGCTGAACTTTCTGAGCTTTGACGGTGCCATGTTGCCGCGCATGGGCACGGATATTACCAAGGCCTTCCAAGTTGTTGAGCTGCCAAAACAAAGCGTGGCTGAGCTGGTGCAGACGATGGGCTCCGTGTTGAACATCATGGAGCGCGTCCTGCAGATCAGTGCAGCGGAGCTGGGCACGGCGGCCCATCACTACCAGAGCGCCGAGGAGATCCGTACACTGTCCATGTACTCCAACACGCGCCTGCAGTACATCGGCGCACACATTGACGCAGGATTGGAGGCCTGGAAACGACAGTTGTATGAGGCGCTCATGGAACATTTCGAGCCCGGCGAGATTATCGCTGAGATTTCCAATTACGGGGAGCAGGCCGAGCAGCTGATTGAAGAGATCGGCTTCAAGATTCTGGAGCGAGGAAGCCGGCGCTGGATTGTGCGGACATCCAAGGAAGCCCTCCACATGGCAGCCTTCGCCGAAGCGAAGAGCGAGATTGATCAACAGCGCAACAATCAACTTGCCACCGCCATGTTCCAGGTGGTGCAAGTCGTGGCATCGAAGCCGGAGATTTTCCAGGCCATTGGTGTTGAACCCATCATTAGGGTTATCGAGGAGGCGGCCAGACTCGCCGGCGCGCCGCAGAACTTCAGGCTTTTGAGCGATGAGCAAGAGAATCCTGAAACGGTCCGTGAAATGATACTTCGTACGGTTGCGGAGGGGATGCAGGTCCTAACCCAGCAAATCGGAGAATCGGTGGTCGCCCCCATCGCTCAAAAGATGCAACAGCACGAACAGGCCATTGGGGAAATGGCCCAAGCCATTGGCGCGCTCCATCAGGCGATTCAAGAGCAGAAGCAGATGGATGCCGAGACGGCAATCAAGGTGCAGAAAGCCCTGGCCGACATTCAGATCAAGGCCATGAAAGCGCAGGCCGAGACCGAGCTCATGCGCCAGCGCACAGAACAGCAGATGCGCCAGATGCAGGATAAGCACCGCGCAGAGATGGCGTTGAAGCTTGCCAAGACATCAGCAGAGTTGGCCAAGCGTGAAGCAGCAATGGCTGTGGCGGAGGCCGCACAGGAAGGGCGCGCCGGAGGCAGCGGAGGCGGTAGGCGACCGGAAGAAACCGAGCCCAATACGACACCGACAGAAGCTGAAGAGGCTGGCGAGCTTCCATGAACCAGCTTTTCCCAGTCCAGGAACGGCCCATCACTCCGGATGCACTCCAGCGATGGGATGCATGGCTCGCTTCTGAATGTTATGACATGCTGCTCGAAACGCTGCTGTCTGAGGCGCGCAAGGTTGCCTCGCAGGCGATCGAAGACTCCATCAAACTCGCCGACCAAAACGGTAGCCCGTGCAGCTCTTATCTGGCCGAGGCACTTGACAGGCGTGACAAGTCATGGCTAGAAGTGAAGTGGATTTTGAACGCAATTAGGATATTGGAGGCCATACGGCAGGGTCAGATTAAACCGACGAGAACCACGATTACGGTACAAACGCCATGAGCAAGCAAGCCAAAGAACCGAAGGGCGAGAAGAACTTCGAGAAGGAAGAGCCCATGCCGCCTGGGCATGAAACCGAGGCGGCTCTGCTGAAGCAGGACAACGATGATGAATTTGGCGATACTTCAGAAGCGGCAGACCCGCCTGAACCACCGCGCGAAAGTGAGGACGAGGACGCGCCGGATCTAGAGGGGTTCTTCCGTCTCCAGTTTGGGCTTGATAAGGCACAGGAACGGAAGCGGCAACAAAAGGCCGGAGAAAAGAAGGAGAAAGCCGGTGAAGAGCCCGAGCCCAAAGAGAAGGCTGAAGAGGAAGAGGAAAGCATCGCCAAGATTGCAGAAAGAGCTGCAGCCAAGGCAGCCGAGCTGTTGCGCCAGAAGCCCGAAGCGCCGGAACAAGCAGGCGAGCCGCCAATCAAGCCGGAACCGCCACCCAAAGACACAACCAGCCCGGAAGAAGCATTCGTACAGCAGCTTGATGCAGCCGAAAAGCACCGGCTGGAAGTTCTGGCCCGGATGGAAGCCATTTATCCCGATAAGTACAAGGGCATCCGAGATCGTTATCTGGCATCCCTGAAAGAGGCCGAGGAATATGCAGCCAAGTGGGAGGCCGAAAATCCTGGCGAAACCTGGCGCGACGAGGACCATGAGGATGAGCTCGCTGAAATCGCCAGGAAACACAAAATCGCCTGGGAAGACGATGATTACAATGAGGCGCTGGTAGAGCTCAAGGCTGAAGAGCGGCTCAGCCGTATTGCAGAAGACGTTGAAAAGCGACTAGTCGAAAAGCAAAAGACTGAGGCGCAGAAACAGCAAATTGCAGCGTCCATTGCCACAGACACGGACAACCTAATCCGAGAGACCGTTGAGGAAATTAAGGAGACGCTCAGCTCTGACGATGTCGACCTCGACATTTACGACAAAAACGGCAGGCTTAACCAGGAAAAGCTGGCAAAGATTGCCGAGGAAGACCCAGTTGCCTATCGGACGATTGTAGGCACGATCGCCGGCGGCCTTGCGCCTGCAGCCTTTGAGCTCATGCAGATCTGGCGCGGCCTAAAGGCTTACGACCCGAACAATCCGACGCACCAGTGGCTGGACAATTTCATCATCGAAAAAGAGCAGCAGATCGCAGCTTTGCCAAAGGAGAAAAGGGTGTACAACGGCAAAGACTTTGCACCATTGGAGAAATACGCAAAAATGAGTCCTGCAGAACGAGAAAAGTACTGGACGTTGCGCGAGGAAGACGCCCTGTTGATGCTCCGGCATCACTTCGCTGAGACAGCCAAAACAGCGTACCAAAAAGAGATTGAGGCTATTGAGAAATGGGTTGCCAAAAGGCGCGAGCTAGCCAAGGATCCGAACAAGGGGGCACCGCCATCGGGCCAGAAATCTTCAAAACCCGCAGCTGGCAGCAAGCCACTTCAGGCATCTCCGTCCAGTATCTCTGTGCCACGCGGTGCATCTAAAGGCGCTGGGACTGGTCATGCTGGTGCGGACCCAGCCGAAGAGTTTCTTCGTGAGCTTCTTGCAGAGTAAAGTGTGGCAGGCACGTGACATAGTTGAGATATGCCACTGAATCCTGAAACTTTTCAGCGTTGCGCGCCAGCGCTGGGGACGAACATCAAGCAGTGCGGCACGGTCACGCTCTGCGATGCCAAGCCGCTAACTGTTGATGACCTAGCGCTTTTCAAGGACGGAGATCACTACCGCGTCATGCACGGTCTCTTGTTTCATGACATCGAGATCGGCATGTGCGAAGCCAGGCAGTACGGGCTTTACGAATTTCTCATGGCCAATCGCGTGAACCTGTCGCGGCGGCTGATTACGCGGCGGGTGAACTCGGGCTTGATTGAGATTGCGCCCTTTATCCTGGCCCGGCAATACAGCGCGATTAACAACGAGTACTGGCGGGTGAGCGCTGGGCAGGCTGATACTACGAAGAGCTGGCGCGGATTGACGTCGAGCTGGCGTGTTGACGCAGAGTCTGTCACCAACATCCCGGTGAGTGTGGATTCGTTCCCGCCCGGCCTGCGCGTATCGATTCACGGGTACAATGCCACGGCACAGTCCGCCACTGAAACCGGCTGGGTTATTGTGGATTCGGCCATTGTGGCCGGCAAGGTCCGCATCTGGCTGGCCGCTGAAAACACATTCCTGCCCACCGCCAAGGCTCAGGCTCCAGTAGACGGATTGCTCCGGCGTGGCGTTCCCAACGTCAGCGACTACGAGCAATGGTGCGCCGAGGCTCCGGCCTACATGAACTGGAAGGATGTGCCCTTCTGGATCGAGACGAGCCGGAACGCCCTTTGCAGTTCCAGCCTCTACCGCAAATGGCGGAAGCTTTTGCTGGAGGGCAACCCGCTGTATCGCGAGTACGGAGATTTGGACGAGATTGCGAAAAACAAGCAGATCATGCTCGACTGGCAGAAGCGGTGGACCAACCAGTTCTTCTGGGGCAAGCCTCTGCCGAATCAGACGTTGCAGGATTACGATCAGCTTCCGTCCATTACCATTTTTGCCTCGACGACCGGCCTCGGCGTCGAAGGTGGCCGATGCATTGGAAAGCGGGCGAACGCCGTTGGGATTTACGAACAGTTGGCCCAGTGCGGTCGCATTCACGACTGCCAGGGCCAGAAATTGAATCTGCCAGCCCTCTTCAGGGTGCTGTATCAGATCAAGCGTGTGCGTGAGGGTCTGGGCGAGAAGGCCGATCAGATCGACATCTTCACCGACAGCGCCACTGCGGAGCGCATTAACACCGCCATGCTGCGCTACTACAACGCCAAGAGCGACAACATGGCCCGGTTGAACATCCAGGTGGACGGCGCCGAGCCGCCCAAGACCGCTCCGTTTGGGTTCAACTACCGGTCGTACAAGCTGTTCTGGCCGGCGGTTACGATGAACATCGTCACGCACAACTTCTTCGACGATTATCTGAGTGCCGCGGCCCGAATCAGCACCGCGATGGAGACGAGCGCCCGATCGCTGTGGATCCTTGATTTTGCAGGGATTTATCCCGGCATTATCGCGTCCAAGCGTGTCGAGCTGAAGTCTGGCGACCTGAAGACGCTTGCCGCTGTCGATCCGGCCTACCAGTGCGTCATGGAGGTTGAGAGCGTCGAGCGAGTTCTCCATTCGGTTACCTGGACGGCCATTCTGGAGTGCCCGATGGGTAACGCCATCATTGAAAACTTCAGCGCTGAGGTGCCTGAGCACGCCGTTGAGGGTGCCACCTATCTGCCTCAGTAATGACCAGCAATAGCTGACGAGCCATGAAGTACTTCCTCAAGTACATGGCCTCGAACGTGATGTTCGTGGCCGGTAAGCCAGTTCCGTTCGAGGTTTTGGCTGATGATCTCGGGGTCATCGCGCTGGATGAAACAGACGAGACACCCGAGAATCAAGCGCTGTTGAAAGCGTTGACCGCAGCGGCGGTGAACAGGGTACTTGGGGTGCATGAGATTGACCGAACTCAGTACGAGGACCTAAAAAAAAATTCGCCATCTCTGAGATTCGGTCCATTGTCAACACCATATCCGCCGCTCGACGCAGGCCCGGTGCAGCAAACCGCGCGCCCGCGGGAGCCGGTGCTGCCGCAACAGCCCGGTCCTACGGCGGAGGAGGCGGATGCATCCCCTGTGGCGCAAGAGCCCACATCAGCCCCCACAGCTACGGAGTCTGATGAGGCTGCCCGTGTGGTTACGAGTGCGGGCGGGTTTGTGCCGAAAACCAAGCGTGTGCGTGGCTGATGAATGACCTTTGCCGAGTTTAGACGTGCGGTTCGCGCGCTTGCGTTTCCCGCGGGGGAATCGCCGTACACCGTTGAGGCTCACAACCAGAGCATTGCCGATGCCCTCTCGGACCTACAAACCTGGGTTCCCTGCCTGAGACAGGTAAACGTCGAGCTGGTCCCGCACTGTGCGACCTTGTACAAGTGCGGGACCACTGCTTTTCAGGCCCCTCTTGGCAAGGTACTCGAGGTTGGGGTGGTTTCGGAGCGCGCCAAAACGCTTCCTGAACGATCTACGCCTTTTGCCACCGGCCTGTTCCTTGGCAGGCGCGAGTTTCGTCCGCCGTCGAACGAGCCGCGCATGAAGATGTTCCTGTCCTTGATCCACACAACCACATGGGAATACCGTGTTGGGATTCGCGTGAGGCTCTCCGGCTTGGTCGAAGGAGCTTATCCATTTACCCCTGGCAAGATCACCATCAAGGGGCGCACGTGGTGGAAGGATTCGGACAGCACCAAGAACGTCTACATTCAGCCAGCGACAGGATGGCTGATGAATCGGACAGATTGGACTCTGACGACCAGTGTTGGCCAACACGCAACGCTGGATCTTGACCTGCAAGTGTCGCCTCGTTCGGCCATTTACTCAGAGGTGAGGGAAGTAACGACATCCGATGATGCTCTGCCGCAGATGTCGTATGCGCTGCAGTTTGACATGTATGGCCCGCCATACTCACGAAATCCTTCCCTGCTGACCGTGGACACTGAGTGGTGCGGCTACATCAAGTATCGCTACGTACGTCCGGAGGTATTCGAGACCTGGTACAAGGAGGTTGCAGAAGCGGTTAACGCAAAGGATCCACGCACTGCCGGCAGAGGACTTCAGCCCGGGCTTTGTCAGGTCATGTGCCGGCGATTCCTTCTACCAAGCTGGGTAGCGCAACGGCTGAATGAACTTCCCAATCCTTTGGCTGCCACGCGGCAGTATCCTCTGGGCTACATCCGCGCAACGCCCGACACTGACAACCCTTCTGGCCGTGCCTTGGCCGGTGTTTGGACGATCATCAACGGCATGATCCACATTGCCCCGTGGGTGCAATCGTACGAACACGTGGTTGTGCACTGGTCAGGGGTCAAGAAAACGTGGCAGGACACAGACGTGGTCCCCAATGATCCGCTTGTGTTGCGAGCTGTGGCTGCTGCAGCAGCACGTGACCATGCCAAGTTCTACGACAAGAATTACGCCTACGCAGCTATTCAAGAAGCAGATTATCAGGACGCGCGCACCAGTCTGTACGTCAATTGCATCCAGAAAAATCGGCCCACACCATTGGAACAGCGCGGTGATGCGATGGCGACCGTGCAGTCCATATTTGGATTGCCACAGGTGACAGCAGTACCAGTGGTTCCGACACAACCCCCAGTGCAGCCCCCGGGTGATGGCGGTGATGGCGGAGGAGGCGGCGGAGGAGGCGGAACAGATGACGGGGGAGGGCCCAGTGGCGGCGGGGGAGAGCAACAGGAATGGTTTGGCAACGATGCGTTCATGCGTACCTATTCGTGCACAGACTTGAACCAGTACGGCAACGAATCGGTCACCATCACGGTTGAGGCCAACCGATTCCGTGCTCAAACCAAGGCTCTGGCCAATCGGCTTGCCGAGGATTACGCGCGGTTAATGGCCGCCCAACAGCTGAGTGTCCGCTGCAGGACCGAAGAGGGGTTCCGCAACACCGTGCGAGCCGAGTGTGTTGGCGAATGTCTGTCCGGGGCTAATGTTGAACTCGTGTCCGGCCCTCAGGTCCGAGGTGTTGTGGAGCCCGGCGAAGTAATCAGCCCGGTCAGTGAAGACGACGCCAACCAGATCGCGCAACAGATTGCCTGCCACAGGGCTACGGAGCAATTGGTTTGTGTATACGGCAATCGCAGAGTGTGCCGCGAACAAGAGTGCCCCACAGATCCAGACATCAAGGTTAACGCTTGTGTTGACAGGGCAGAGTTTCAGCAAGAACTGCGCGGCGCATCGGCCCGTGACACCTCTGTGGTATCCGGTCTAATGCAGCAGTTGAACGCTCAGGCCGAAGCCGAGCTGAACAATCGTCTGGAACGCGCCTTAACAGAAGCTCAGTGCCCTGAAACCGCCGTCGTTTGCCGAACTTGGGGCGCTGCAGCCGTGTCCAGCCAACAACGCGAATACCTCTGCTACACGTTTGGCCTTGGTGGCACACAAGTGTGCGCTGCGTTGCCATGCACGGCTGTCGGATATGGCTATGGAGTGGTAGAAGTTTGCTTGGAGATTGGGCAGGGCTCGGAGTATCAATTCAACGACAGAACCAGCGCCTTAAACGCTTTGAACGCGCGTGCAGCGACCTATGAGGCAATGGCACGGAATCTGGCACAAGGCGCAGCCGTCAACGCCGCAGCCGGGGCAGTTGGACAATGCCCTCAGCATGCTCGGGTCACCAGTTGCGGGATGTGTGGTTCCGGCACTACGGTCACTAGGACTGGACAGAACACACTGAAACTGCGCGGCAAGCATCTGGATCGCCTGCAACAAGTACCATGACCTTTGCAGAACTCAAGCATGCCATGCTGAAGATTGCGGCCCCTACGGGCTATGCGAGGGGTTATGGTGTGCATTGGAACCAGTACGCTGTTGAGGCGTTACGTGATTTGCAGCTCTGGGTGCCTTGCTTGCAGAGGAACTTGATCGACATGGTGCCGCACTGCTCGACCATGTACAAGTGCGGCACATCGGCTGTCCCCAAGCCCGATGGACAGGTCCTAGCAGTGGGCACGGTTGCCACACGAACGCCCAATATTCAGCCCAGTACGCCTTTTGAAACCGGCGTCCAGCTACGCCACTGGACGTACCTGTTTCATGACATGCTGCGGCTTAACCGCGCTGATGTGCATGTGATTTTCCGGGCCAGGCTGGAATTTCAGATCGGCGTGCGTATTGTGTTCAAACACTCGGTTACCGTGCCTGCTGTGCCGCCAACCTGGCCTGAAATCCGATACAGGGGCGCAGTGTACTACGTATCAGCCATCCCCAGTGACAACAGCCACTGGCATCCGACACTCCGCCGTAACGTTGCCAAGCAATCGTTCGACGTCCGGGTAGCAGCAAACAAGGAAGAGACATTTGACGTCCTCATCCCGTCCAACAGCAACACCATTGTCTGGCTGGAAATCGAGGAGATCACCGGCCCAATTTACGAACCTGAGGTCCTTTACGGTGCCGATGTGTACGTCTACGGTCCGCCCTACTCGGCCAATCCGGCCATGCTAACCATGCAAACCGAGTGGTGCGGTTATGTGCCGTACCAGTACGTGCCATCCAGCCTGTTCCAGCAATGGTACGACGCGGTAAGCCGGCAGACTATTGAACGTGGCATTTGTATTGGCGACTTTTTCCGTTTGGACATGTCCATATCCGGTCCAAAGGCGTTTGAAGCCGTGCCGCGCTCTGATCTTGCGTTGGACATTGCGGCATCAGGGGACGCGCTGCCAATGGGATTCTTGCGTCCAACGCGCATACCTGATTCGTCTGCAGGGCGCAGCCTGTCTGGCGTGTGGACAGTACACAACAATCTGATCCTGCTAGCGCCGTGGATTCAGAGCTATGAAAGCGTGATTGTCCACTGGACAGGCAACAAAAACTACTGGCAGGAGCAGGATTGGATTCCTGATGACCCGACACTGGTACGAGCATGTGCGATGTGGGCTGCCTATCGGTGGAACCTAGTGCAGCGGCGAGACGCTGATGCAGCAGCAGTAGCCCTGCGCGAATACAATGAAGTGCGCGCGCGCCTAATGTATGAATGCCTTGACCGCGCCCTACCTGCCAATGACTTCGACGTGGCCAGTACGGTGGCTTCTGTCTATGGCGTTGCCAGGCCTGAATTGGATGTCCGCAAAGAACTGCAAATCATTCCGACGAATAGTCGTACTACGCCGGTTGATGAGAGGTTGCCAAGAATTGTTCCCACTGATACTGGCGTAGTTGATCCTAGGCAACCTGGCCAACCTGGGGACCCAGGAGTACCGCCTTTACCGCCACCCCCACCGCCGACCCCACGGGACGAAGAAGACACCCCGATAGTGGTTCCGTCGACGCCTCCTGCAGTAGTCCCACGGCGTGGGGGTGGTGGCATTTTGGTTGACGTTGGATCACGCGATTCGTCAGATGTTGGCTCTGGCCCCGGAAGCCCTGGCGGTGGCACAGGGCCGGGCGGCGGAGGAGGCGGAACCGGAGGCACCGGCGGTGGGACTGACGGAACGGGCGGCGGAGGAGGAGGAGCCGGGGGTGGAGGCAGCGGTGGCGGGACCGGAGGCGGCGGCCCCGGCGGCGGAGGAACTACGACCGGTGACGGAAGCTCTGGTGGCGGCGACGCAGGGTCATGGGTAGGCAACGACCCCATCGAAATGGTCATGTGCTGTGAAGACATCGGCTGTCGAGCACGGGATCAAGGGCCGCAATGCCTCCAATTGAAGGTCCCTGAAAACTACGTGCGTGCACGCAGCAAGGAAGAGGCGAATCGTTTGGCTGAGGGGTATGGCAGGTACTACCTCATGTCGACACTGATGAATGTGTGCGAGTGCGGCGTATCGAATACGACGCAGGAATGTGAGATTTGCTGCCCGAAAATTGAGGAAGGCGACTACCAGAGCCCAGCGCACAAGACCTGCGCCAAGGCAATCGTTGAAGCAGGACAGACGAACAGGGAAACACAGGAGGATGCAGACCGCGCCGCATGGGAACAAGCATGCCAGAAGGCCAAAGAGCAATTGCGCAACCGCGGATGCGTGTATTGCAATGACGCAATATGCGTGATAATGTATTGCATCGACAATCCGGGGCTGCAACGACGCCATGTCGTTGATGCCGGCAAATACTGCGTGCGAGCCGAGCCCAACGAAGCAGGAGAGATTACGGTGGAATCGGCTAGTGCTGCTAAAATCGCGGCATACGAGAAAGCCAATGATGAGCTGAGGCAGAAAGCGCCTGAACTTGAAAACGAGCTTAGGAGCCAGTGTTCTGGCGGTGTGGTTGTGAGCATCATAGCTGTCGGCCTTCAGTGTTACGATTGACCATGAATAGCACGATTGGCAACGTCATCTATCGCGTACGCGAGTGTCTCACCTGGCCGGGTGAAATCCCCGGCGCACCGATCAGCACAGAAACGCGCGAGCTTCTCTTCTGGCCACAGCGCGACACTCTCTGCAAGGGTTTGGCTGTGGCAACGCGGGTTGTCATGGCCCGAACCACAATCGAATCAGGCAGGCTGGCCTCTCGGTACATTGAGGAGGACGTGACCGAACATGTCACGGTCACCAGCTCCAACCCGTCCGTGTTACAGTGGGGATCCTATGGCCTGCTGATCGGCGTGAAGCCCGGCCTTGCCCAGGTGCGTGCCAGCATGCGCTACCGCAATACCGAGTACGCCGCAGTCATGACGGTACGTGTCCTGGATTCAGACGATCCGTATTCCTGCTGTGCGGCCTTGAGTGCTCACATCCTGTTTGCTGTTGACCTGACCGAGTCCATGACCATGTCCATAGGCCGGGTTGGGCGCCGTCTGGATGCCGCCAAGTACTGGCTGAACGATCTGCTGCAGAAACTTAACCTGCGCAAAAACAAGGCCGCCATCATCGGATTTACTCATGAACAGGTCATCCCCATCAGCACACCGGCCAGTGCAGACAGGGCCATCCTGCGCCAACGCGCTGCCTCCATGTCCGCCACCCAGCACAAGACATCGTTTACGATGCTGCTGGACTATGCCTACAGCTACTTCGACGCCCTGCTGAACGATCCCGTACACCCGGAAGCCAGAGAACAAACCATCCCCATCCTTTGCATCCTATCCGACTTCCAGATCACAGCAAATCAGAACAGCGACGCAATACGACACAGGCTGCAGCTCATTCGGTCTCTCGGTGTCACGATCGTCAGCTATGCCGTTGCGCCCAGTGTAGACGGAGCGTTGAACTCAGCCGTTTTTGCCAGCCCGGGCTACAACATTCGAGCTGTGCACAACGTCAGTTTTCGATCGCTCGATGAACATCCTGCGTATCTGCAGTTGGTCGGAGAGCTGGCCGGACTGTGTGGCATGAACTGCTACCACGGCGGGCACAGTATACTCAGGCCGGACCTGTCCTACGCAAGCTGGCAGTACTGGTGGGTGGACAGAGGCACCAGTCGTTTGCTGGGCAACGGCCTTTGGGATATCATGCCGGGCAGCGGTCAGTACATGGATTTGCTGTCCGTGGATGGTCAACAGCCGGTCTTGTGGTCCATCAACCGCTATCCGCTGACGGCCAACAAGAAGTACAGCCTCAGCGTGGTCTGTGCGCCCAATAACCGGGTTGCACTGCCTTTAGGCAGAACAGACAAGATAAAAATCAGCCTGATTCGGCTGGATGACGTTCCTTCCGTAGGCGCTGCGCCAGACCCGGCCGCTCCACTCGTAGAGGATGGCGACCCGAACGATCCGGAGAACGTCACCATCCCAGAGGAAACCTATCAGTACGCATTTACATGGCAGGATGACAACGGCGGGCAATCCATGCCTTCCGCCAACCCCACCAGCGCCAGCGTGACCAGGCGCAAGGCGGTGGTCCGCATCGCCCTGCCCAACACCACCAGTTTCCCCACGGGCTTTGACCGGGTCATCGTCTGGAAACACTCGGCTACTACCGGCCAGTGGTACAAGCTGGCCGCGTACAACAAGAACGACAGCAACTATCCAACAGAGCATCACGACCGCACACGTGATGCAGACATGTTGGCCGGCGCGCATCCGGCCATGCGCCCGCCTTATTACGTGACGGCAGGTACAAGGGTTGAGCTTGCTTCGCGTGTGCTTGACTTCAATACGCATCAAGCTGCCTGGACAGAATTGCGTCTGGAATACACGCCGACGCAAAATCAAACGGATGTCATTATCGAAATTGCGCAGCTTGCAGTGGATGTTACCGGCACAGCAGGGCTGTTGATTGACTCGGTTCGATTCCACAACGACACGGATCGTGTGCCGGTTCTGGAGGATGACTTCTCACAAGAGAACTTTATCGAGCTGCCCAATCCTTGCGCACAAAATCCAAACCATGTTCTCTGTGATGGGGAAGGGTGCCCGCCCTATGCGCGCGGCCTTGTCCCGACACCAATGCCCATGCCGACCAATGTCCCACAGGACATTGAACTGGGGGCCGTGCCAACAGGCAATTACAGAGCCTCAGCATACGAATGTGTCACGTCAGATGAAGCTGCCGCCGGCCTGGACGTTCCTCCGTGGCAAATGCCGCCGGGGCCGAATGACACACCAAGCATACTGAGCGTCCCCATTGCACTGCAAAGACAGAAGATTACACCTCAGACTGTTCAACGGTTAGACTGCCCGTCAGGCGCCCCAGAACCGCCGCCCGAGCCACCTGAAGGCAGCGAACGCAGCATGGCTGGTGTTGCTGTCGGCTCCCGAAAGGCACGCTGGTACAGCGGCGTGGGCATCAACCCAAGTGGTGACCCGAACGAGTATACGGGACAGCCCTACTGCGAGAAATATCACTGCTCGCACATGCCCAACGTTGTATTTGGCGAAAACAATCTTCACCCAACTGAGTTGCGCACCATCAGTTGGGTACCGCTGTCCGAGCACGGCGTTGATCGCGCGGGGACATTCCGAGTCCGTGTGCGGCTTTGGGGTTGTGTGGAGCTGCGCCAACTAACCAGGCGCAACACAGGCGAGGGCATTCTGGATTTCAAGCCGTGTTATGTGAGCCCTCTGTTGTACGACCCGTACTGGCCAGCCGGATGGGATGTTGTGACAGAGAACCGGATGACTCCACTAGGGTTGGAATGGTCGGCTGGCTGGCAGAGGTACTGGGGCCTTACGGCGCAGGAACGAATCTGGCAATGGCAATGGGTTACGTGGACAGGGCCGTCGGGTGCGTGGGAAATGTGGGACTGGTCCCCAGACTTCATTTTTCATCATACCTCGCTCCATCACGGACACCCCAACTTCCACGCTGGGCTGTTGAACAAGCTGGAAACACAGTATCTGTCCGGATCCGGAAGTTATGCCAACCTGGGCGGCTGTGCAGCCGTCCGCTCCTGGGCGCCCATCGTTCATGCCAAACTGGATCCATCACTTTGGGCCAGGCCGGGGGCACATCCGGACATCCTTAGGTTTGCCGGGGCAGCCGTTGGGTTCAACCTTTACATGCTGAGTCTGTACAATCGATCTACCGACCAACCACTCGAAGTCTGGACATTGAATACTACAGCCATGCCTGTGGCCACGGCTTCCGAAGACCCGGGTGGACATCCGGCCCTTGTCCTGCCTCAGTGGCCATCGCTTCGCAATGCTTCGCTATGGCGAGACAACCTTGTGATTACCGATTACGGCCTGCCACAGAATAGCACGGTGATGTCTCTGTTGCTGAGTCCATTCCCCATTGCCCTGCTGGATAGCACCTTTGAGTTCCAAGTAACTGCCGGGAACAACCCAGACCTGGCCCTGGGGCTGTACCTGTCTACTTCGGATAATAGTACGGCGATCGTCTGGCCCTATGCACGCTCGCAAATGCTGCCACACATGATCCGTTGGCATACGCTCAAGAACCAACCGAATTGGCAGACCCAGCCTTTCATCCAGTATCTCAAGGCCCCCGGACGTCCGTCAGATTGGTTCTGGCCGCATTGCACCACCAATCCGGGCTGGTTTGAAACCTTTATCTGGCCCCAACTCCAAAGCGTGGCCATTGAGCAGCAGACAGCCGCTGGCCATTATCCCGAGGAAGAAAAACACTTCCGGTGTGTGGATTGTGCCACCTGGCGAGGCCCCGGCGGCGGCGCGCAATACTGCTATGAGGGCCATGGATACTTTCCGGGGGAAGGCGCCGATGTTTGGGCCTACTACATGCAAGGCGTACATGTTGTCAGTATTGATGTAGAGGAGTTGTAAGACCTATGCCTGCAAATCCTGTACCTGCCTGCTACAAAATTACACTCAACCCGCCAGAGCGAGTCGGCCTCCTTGTGATTTCAGGAACCACCGAGGAGGATCTCACGCACGGTACATACGCGCCCACCAAATTCATTGTGCTGGGCACTACTTCGTATGACCTGCCTGTCCCGCTCTACGCCTGGCATAACAACGTTACAGGGCACAACCTAGGTACCCCCTACCAATGGGTGCAGGACCCTTCTGGCAGACGCTGGGAGATTTACGTCCCAATTGGCCATTGCATCACCACCAACGACAAGCTCAAGGAGATTCAGATCCGCGTAGATGCCACCGGGCCCGGCGGATTCCTGGACGACACCATCAAATTCGACCTCTACAGAGTCGACGAAGGACGCGCTTGCGCAGAGGCAACCGCCACCAGTCAAATCAGTCTCGCAGATGCCTACGAAAAGGCCAGAGAGACAGCCAGGCAACAGGCGCTGAACACACTACAACAGCGCGCCTTCTTCGATAGTGCCTACGTATCCCTGGAAGACAACACCATTACATGGACCTGCGCAGATTCTTCCACGCAGAGCGTTGTCTACCGCGTTGCAACACGGAATCGGCCGGAAACGTTGGTTTCCCTTCGTGAACACATGCGAGCCTACCTGAGCGAATTGAACTGGATGTGTTAGTAGGGAGTAACGCCAACCGGCGCGATCTCAAACAACAGGTGCCCCAGCGAAATGCTTCCCCCTGAAAGCGCACTGGTGTCGTTTGGGTGACCCACGGTAAGTTCCCAGACGATGTAAACGCCCTCCTCCTGCGTTGCCCAGCTTAAAATCTCCTGGTCGTTGCTGGTCGCATAAACCCTCGCCACGCCCCAGTCTCGAAACTGCAGCGGCGCCGGAGCTGCCAGACGCATCAGTTGTCGGTTAGGATCGATCAACCTGGCCGCCGAGGTCGTCCTGAGGCCCAGACCAATAGCATCGCCGCTCAACCGGCCCATCTCGGCACGGACAGCGGTCAAACGTGTCCTCGACACACCACCAGCCCCCGGAACAAACCCATACGCCAACACAAGGCAGCCACTTGGGCCAACCTGTTTACCCAGCAACGGCCTCAGACGCTCTTCCGGCGTTATCTCATACACATAACGACTGAACCCGGCCTGAATATGCTTGATCGTGTTGTCATCGTACAAAACACCGATCGGAATCGGTTCATTTCTACCGAACGCACGGAACCCACCCAGCGCTTGCCAGCCAACGTCCATGTAATCAGCGTACTGTTTGGGGATGTTCAGACACAGTGTCCACCCACCTGCATCAGCGCTCAGCCAACTGAACCAGATCTCGTCTGTAGTGGGCACCTTAGCCCCGATAACGGAATTCCGTGCAAGCGGGTTGATTCGCAGTCTCGAGTCAGGCTTGAACATCAGGCCTGATGCGGCATCGATCCATGCCTCTCGTTCCGGCTGCGTCATCAGCGGGTTGAACCTGTAGATGCCGTCATATCCCACGTAGTAGTGAAAGCGCCCATCTGACACCAGCGAAAACCGATACGCGGGCAAACCTGAGCGGCCCGACTTGTCATCGTAAACCTTGCGCCACGCCCAAAGACTGTTCGTGGTCGGCAGGAAACGCATCGTCCAGATCGCGCGTCTTGTGTAAATCACAATCTGGTCGTGCAACTCCCCTGCAGCCACGATCTCATCCCCGTATTCAAGGTCCTGCCAGCCGGTCACAGGAGCCACTCCATCCAAATCCTGCAAGCCAAAGTATAACCGGTTAATGTCCGACCAGACCACGCGAGTAGGGCAATCCACCCCACCCATGCGCAGGTTCATCAACAGGATCATCCCCTTGTGCGCCAGACAAACCTTGGCCTCGGTGACAGGATCGAGCCCTCCTTGACCTTCGGTAAGGCTCGGTATTTTCTCCAGGGCATACGTGTGCATGTCGATCGCAAAGGGCTTGGTCCCCGAAGCTACGTAAATCAGCTTGTCATGCATCTGTGCAATTTGTGGGACCTCATACCCGTAAGCCCAGTCAAACCCCTGCCCCTGCCATGAGGACGGCATCGTCAGGGCCCTCCAGTCTAATCCGGGCTCATTCAACACCCACGCTCCAGTCCCGCCCCATTCGTACCCCACTCGCTTCACACCAAAGGCCCACAACCGGCCAACTCCATCACTCCGCGTAAATTCATTGACCAACCGCAATTCAAGCCGTGGCAACGTCTCCGAAGGCTGTTGAATCCGCAGGTCTACATCCTTACCCCAGTACGCAGGAACCCCAATCCCGTTGAACCAAAGGGGGATAAAACCTTGCCTTGGGCGAACCTCCATAGGGCCACCTGCCCCTTCTCCACCCCCTCTGGTAAGCTCCATGTTCAAACGAAACCGAATCGCATCAGGCCTCGGCGGATCGCTGAGCGTGTCCAACAGCGCACCTCCGAGACTCACTGCCGACCACGAGGATCCAGGCGACGAAAAGAGTGACCGCCTCCGCGGTTGCGCAATTCTACTTGCTGCCATAACATCTCTCTACGAGGCGATACGCATCAACTTTGTTAAATCTCATCGTCCACACACAAGTTAATGGTGGCACACATGCGATCAAGACGCCAGTATGCACTTGCCAGTACGCTGGACGCCTACTACTCCAGCCTTGAACAAAGACTGGAAAACCCCCAGGAAACCACGCCCAAGAGCACTGAAGGCTGGAGAATGGCCATGTCCGTAATGGCCTCAGCTACAGCAGACAAGATTCACATCTTGTTCGATACGTTGCAAAGAAAAGGCCAATACGCAGCCAAGGCAGTCAGAGCCTTTCGAAAAGCACCGAACCCCAAACGCTGGTGCATGCATTCTGCTCTGGTCGCTCTATCCTCTCCGGAAAATTCCGGCACACACCTGATTCTGTCCCTCTCAATTCTGGCACGAATCAATCACAGCCTCCTGCGACGCAAGGCAATTCAACGCACACAGCAGCACAAGAACAAGGCTGGCCTCCCACCAGCGATTCATAAACCGTTTGACATCCCCTGGGATAAGGAGATGGATTTACCTCACGCTGCCTTCATGCAAATCAGCGCCACACCCTTTACAATCTCCAAAAGCGTACGCAGAATACGACACAGGAACTGGATCAAGCTCACGCGCACAATCTGCGCTGTGCCAGATTGTCACGCCCCTGTTGCCTCATACAAACCGCAAAAGGGCATCACCTACCACAGCCCCTTCTGTCATGAGCATACGAAAGCCCTGTACTCAGCCGAAGGCAGAACTCACATCTTCTCCTCCTGCTACTTCTGCGGATGGACAGGGATCACAGAGCTTACTCTTCTGCCCTGGCAAAACCAAACCCTCATCAACGTCTGCCCTAACTGCTACTACGCACTGCAAGGACTCGGTTCATGGAACGCAGTACAGCAGCGTAGGGCTTGAAGGAAATCACAAGCAGAACCAGAACCAAGAACCAGAGGTCTCTCTATACACCCCACTTTAACGTTACATTTTGACTTATAGGCGCGTTTCATCACCGACCCGCATTCACACCTGCCGTCAAAACGCCTCGTTCTGGGGCGTTCTGTGGAGAGAGGAGAGAGTTGAGTCAATTGCGTGAGTGACTGAGAGCAGAGCAAGAGCAGAAAGAGGAAAACACACAACACATCACATCACAAAAACGTCAATACAGAACGTACTCGTTAACGTTGTCGCAGAAAACTGCAAATTCACCTCTTGACACCAACACCACACATGCGTACAATGCGCCTCAGATGGTTGTAGCACGCACTCAACGTGCGTGTTGCGCAAGGCTCGGAGATTGACTCCTTGCCGAGAGTGATATCGGCGTTCTTTGACAAGTGCCGAGCTGAGCGCAGGCAACAGAGGGTGAAACAGCCCCTCATGTCTGGTGAATGCGAGAACGAAGACACGACCGCTGCTAACCAGACACGGCTACAATCCATCAATGTGTGATAGCAGGGGGACCTGACACAAAATCACACGGCCAGGGTCGAAAGGCTAGAGGGCATCAGTCAGGGACGGTGGAATGTGTACCGTCAATAGTCTGGCCAACTGAGGAGGACCTTCCCCACCCTCAGGCTGCCTCTGTTCCTGAAACCAAAACCAAAACCAGGGAATCAGGAACAAAGGGGAATCCCGGACGCGACGGAGCGTACGGCAAGAGGAGGAGGAGAACAAAACAACCCCCTCCACCCCCCCCCTCCAAGGCAGCATACGACGCAACCCTAAAGGGCAAGAGAAGAATCCAAACCCTCTCCAAAGCCCCTTGGGGGTTGGGTCTATGCTGCCTTAAAGGGGAAAGCCTCGGATCGCTCAGGTAGCCCCGGCAAGCAGGAGGAAGAGGAAGAACGTACGTAATTCAAAGGTATATATAGAACCTCATCTACTGAAAGAAACGCTACGTTTACTACAACACCTAAGAGGCTCTCCTTGTTCAACACAACGTTGAAAGAGCAACAACGCTCGTAGTTAAAAGAAAGAGAGGCGTACAATGTACAAGAAACGCCTCAATTGCTTGAGAAGACTTCGCCTCGTTGTTTAATCCTCAGAAAAAATCGCGCGCAGAACGAAAACCGAAACACACACAGAGCGCAAAACACAGCGATCGATGAAAAAACACACACAAAACGCAATCACACAACAACAGCGACAGAAGAAGCAACAACTCACCAACCACACCTCCTCATCACACCTAACCTCTCAACCGTAAACACCCCCGCAATCGCTCTAAAATCGCCTACAATCGATTTTCTCACCTCGCCCGCTTCCCACACACAGCCACCTCATCAACAAACACGCCTATAAGTCAAATAAACGCAAAAACGACACGCAAGGCATAGAAAAACACCACACGCACACCTCAAACAAAACCTCGCCCTCACAAACATCACAAAAGGCAACATCTTAACACAACAGCCCTGCTTAAACGCGATGTCAGAGGAAAAAGCTTAAACGTGGACAGTCAGAGACGTTGAAACACAAGAGATTGAGAAGAACATAAAACAACTAAGAGCTTAAACGTCAGAGCTCAGAAAGGCGTCGGATCGAGAAGGGATGTATGCTACCCTCACTCCGCCGCCTGCCCGCGGCCAAAACCCCGCCCCCCCCGCCACACGTCGCGCGTCCAGCCAGCCAAACCGTCGAGCCGGCCGACAAAACGAAAACCAAAATCCCAAAACCCAAAACCAAAAAGGCCAAAAGGCCAAAGGTCCAAGGTCCAGCAACAGCAAATGGCTTGAAGCTTGGCCAAAGCCAAAGGCCAAGATCGGCGCCAAGATCGGCACGGACTAGGTCGGGCAGATCTGGCAGACCAAACCGCAAGCGGACCGGAAACGGACCAGATCAGCCCAGCCAGGCGCCCGCGGTCGGTGCCCTGGTGCCATAGGGAAAACAAAATCCCCTAGGCTTTTGGCCTAGGGGCGGGACACAGGCTAGCGTTTGGGAACGTCAAGTTTCGCGTTCCCAGGCTGAAAGAATTTCGTCTTCACCCGTGGACCTAAGGATCTCTACGGCTTGTTGCCAGCTCTCGATTTTCCCAGGCCAATGCTCCTGTGTGATGGCCCGTGCTGGTCGGAACGCTCGGACACCATAAAAGGGATCCTGCATTTCAACCTCGACATCCGGTTGGTTGCCGTCGTTTGTGATATAGACGGCGACGTTGCCGTTGCGGCCTATACACAGCCGGGCCAACCGCGCCGGATCTTGCCCACAAAGGGCTTGGGACCGTTGCCGCACGCTTGAGTACTCCCCAAGCACGCGGTTTGATTCTTTTTGAACTGCGGACTTGATGCCCGCCCAGCGTCCAATGCTAGTAGTCATCATACTCATGGTTTCTTTCCTTTCTTTCCCAGCCGTTGGGTTTCCGCTTGCCGCCGCGGCTGAGAAGATCGGCGGCAAGAGTTTGGGCTTGGGCAACGGCCTAGTGGCGCATTCCCACTATGACCTGGCTTCCGCCCCACTGGTAGTCAGTGATCCACACCAGCCGCACGTTAGCGGCTGGTGGAACATGGGGAGCGACTTCCTTGACTAATGCCCCAAAGCTGGATCTTGGGCATGGGCGTACCCATAGCTGGGCGGCAAGTTTGAACCAACCTGTTTGCCGGAGATAACGGCGGAACCTTGCCGCCGCTGATTTTTCTGATGGCGTGAAGGAAGGCGTGGAAGTGATCATCCACGCCCAGCCGCACTTGAACGGTGACTTCATAATGATCATTCCGGAACGACAAATTCCGCGACTAGGGCCCGACTTTCTGGAGAAGTTGAACCAAGGTCGCGAAAGATTTTGAACCTAATGTTCCCCGGCGGCTCATGGAAGGCACAAACTGTAACGCCGCCCTTCCAGCCCCGGAGCCAAACGGCGGCTTCGGTCGAAGCCAGCCGCGTTGCTTCTGACTTGTGCGCACCTTTCCAGGCTTGAAGTCCCGCGATGAGTCTTGCCATAATCCTTCCTTTCTCTTTCAATAGCGCTCAATCTTTCCGTTAACCACTTGCGGGTTGCAGTCATCTACGTATTGCGCGCAAGCGCAATCGTCTTCGTATGGATGGTCATGGACTAGGTACCAGCCGCTGCCGCCGTTTCTGGTCATTTTGGCCAGCCAGCGAACGGCTTGATTTTCTGAATAGAAGGTTTTGGAGTCACCCCATTCGGTCCATGCCTCGATGTAGTATGTCCTTTTCATGCGCTTCATTATGCATCACCGCGCACAAAATGCAAGCGGAAAGCAAACAGCCCCAGGGGTTGCCCTAGGGCTTGGTGGCGGTTGCCTTATGTAAAATTTCCTTGGCGTTTCCCTTGGGCTTTAGGACGCGCGGACAAAGCCTGGCACAGAGATGATTTGGCCGTTAGTGTCCCGTTTGGCCTGCGGGTGGCCGGTGGCCGGGCTGACTACATCTTGCCGTTTGGCCGCTTGTGCTACTAGGGCACTTGTGATGTAGATCGTGTCCGGTTGCGGCTCTGGAAGGCCTTGGATTGGGCCAAAGACGGCTTGGCAGATGCCGTTTTCGTCGAACGGCGTGTAGGTGGCGGTAACGCGGGCCACTATTCCACTTGGTAGTATTTCGGTGCCATCGTTAAGGCGGACCGTGTGCGGCGTTAGGTTAATGAATTTGGCGTTGGCATTCATAATTACGCATGGTATGACGGCTGTATCACAAAGCAAGCTCCGAAAGCGTCAATTGTTCTGTGCTGACTGACTGTTGCATTGGCCCTGGACCTTCAAAATGGCTGATGAAACGGCTGAAAGTGCTTCCATTAAGGCGTCTACGGCTTCACCTGGCGTTGAAGCATTTACACCAAGCCATTTCTCTGGGTTTTGGCCAATATCCACCCAGTCCCAGGAACCGCCTTTGGCGCGTGCTAACACTAAACGCGCATCCTGATTGCCTGGACCGATAATCTTGCAATACAGTAAAGCTTTCACGGCTGTTGGTGTAGGTAGCTCTGCGTTAACGGGTTGGACGTTTCACGCAGAGCTGGTTAGGGTTTAGTGTGCTGGCTGTGGCTGTGACGGAGCTAGGCTTGAACTATCAATTGCGAGCCGGTGTAGTCCACGCCACAGCTCTACGGACATGTTTTCGCCGTAGGTACGTACGACAATGGTGTATTTCGGTTGATTGCCACCGTGCCCATACACGTCCAGGGTTGCTATTGGGCCAGCGGCAATGGCGCGGTTCTTTTCCCGCAAGAAGAATTTGAAGGTGCTATTCATCATCGGTGCCGCTGAATGAACGTTCGGGGGTTACCAAGCTAACCGCCTGTTGTTCAACGGCTTTCAGCAGCCCTGCAACTGTGGTGCGCATGTCAACGTCCTTGCCAGAGACTTTGGCAGGCACAATTTGAAGTGCGGCCTTGGCTTGGTTAACCAGAGTCGCTAGCTCTGAATCCCCAACTACGTCACGTGCGTTGAACGTGGCCACAAACTGGCGTAGCGCGTCGAACGTGTCTGAACGTAGACGTTGGCCGGTTTCGAGCCGTTCGATCAGCCCTTGGACTAGGGCAACGAAAGCGGAGCGCAATTCATCTCTGGCCTCTTTGGCAACCTTCTCGAGAACGTCTGTGGTCATGGTGACCTTGATGACGTCCATACGTAGGCCGTAGGAAGTGACAATTTCATCTTTGGTAGGGTACCATTCTGGCCGGAACAGTTCGCCAAGGCCGCCATCAGAGATTGGTGCGCGTGCAGAATCGACGATAGCAGGCCATTCTTCAGCAAGTTCCTGAAGAAGGACACGCAACTCCGCAAGTCCTTGCTGGACAATGTCTTGGATACGCGGGATAACGCCTTCCTTGGCCAGGTAGAGCCTTAGCGTTGGGGCACGAACCGCGTACATCAACGCGTTAGCACGCGTGTTGCGGAGCAAGCTTTCGATCTTGTCGATTGTCGCTGATCTAGCGATACAGACACGGCCTTGGATTAGCTCCGTATCGCGTTGAGCCGCAAGCGCATCCGCAAGTGCGGTATGGTTAATGGTGCGGATTCTGGACCAAGCGCTTGCGGACACAGAGACACAGACGGTATCTGGCCGAACCGTGATCGTAGGGGCTTTTGTTGTGGTCATGGTGTTTGTCATGGTTTCAGTGTTCGTGGTGCTCATGGTCATGGTGTTGGTGATGATGGTGTTGGTGTTGTGCCTGGCTAGGCAATCGGCTCCGTTGTACCGACTCTGAACCAAGCAAAGCTGGTAGTTCAGCTAGCATACGTTCGGCCGCAAGGTGGTCGGCCGATGCAATGCTCGACGTTCTGATGATGACGCGCCCGTCCTCGGTGATTGTGATATCAATGGTATTCTTCATAAGACGCAATTTGGCCTTTGCTGGCTAATGGTGTTGTTAACGTTGTACCACGTGACACTGCGGTTCTTGATAATGGCCACGTATTTGACCAATCCGCACTTCTGGCAACGCCATACGTGTGTGCCAATGCTGTCAACGCGGAGCCAAGTCCAACGGTGGTTTTTCCTAGTAGCATTCATTTCGTTATCCTCAATCCCTGTGGTGTTGACTGGACCTTCCATCCGTACCTAAGGGCCTGTTGCCGAACAATTTCTGTGGCGATTGACCGGACATGGGCCTTTGGATTGGCGCCGACTAGTGTGGCGGTTTCGCCGTCAACGTTCAGCGTAGTCCCATCCTGATGTACCCACTTTCCGCCTTTGTTCTGCCAGCCCTTGAGGCGGGCAACTGCGGCGGTGACGTGTTTAGCTGGCCACTTAAGGGCAAGCTTAATCTCGATTCTTGTCCAGCAAGGCATGGTTCCGTTCCCCCATTGATCAGTCGGTGAATTTCCTTGTTTGCGGTGTCAACGGGCAAACTTTGCCCGTTTTAGCGGAAAGCCAACGGCCTGCGGCGGCCTGTTGAAGTCTTGCACGCAGTTCGGCGGCCACAACGCCGACTGGCGTGATTCTTTCCATCACTTCACGGATGGGGCGGCCTGTGGCTGATGCGATGGTGCAAGCCATTGCAATGTCACTACCCGCGTATCCTTCACTAGCCGCGGCCAAGTCGGTCCAATTGTCGTCGATTTTGCACTTCCAGCCCCACACAGCCCAGATTTTAGCGCGGTCCATTGTGTCTGGCAAGTCGCAAAACCAGGTTCCAAGAGCGAACCTACGTCTTAATTCTGGTGGGACTGAATCAATCCCGTTGGACGTTGCAATCACCATCACGCGTCCAAGCCCAGCAATTGCGGCCATGGCTCTGCGGACACGTTGTTCGGATTCACCTACGTATGAACCCTTCAGACTTCCAAGGTCGAGTTGCACGACTGGCACGCCAAGGCGTAGGCCGGCTTGTTTCGCCGATTCACTTTTGCCTGTTCCTGGTGGGCCGACTAGGATTAGACCGAACATCCTGTACTCTTGCATTGTCGTTAGGATCACGGAAAGCTGATCCTGCGTAACGCCGGAGCTGTCGCCCCTTCCAGCAAGCCCATAGCCGGCAATGGCCTTCTCGATTTCGTCCATCCATACAACCGCTTGAACCGGGAAGCGGCTGATCCAGTCGGTCAACCCTTCTAGGCCTGGAAGTTCGACCGGCTCTGGCTGGATTACACGGAGCCCTGCGGTAGCCAACATTTGAGCCCTGGCGATTTGTGCCGCGGCCATATCGATTTGCTTTGCCCTTGCTGATGCAACCGCGGCTACGGCAGCAACTTGTTCAACGCCAAAGCGTGTTAATCCACGCAGGTAGGGCGTTAGATTTTGAACAATCTTGTCGGGTTGGAGCCCAGACTCTTTGGCTATTTGAGACGACGCAAAGTAGTCATTCACAACGGCTTGCGCCAATTGCGCGGATGTATTGTCATCGGGTAGTGGCAGGGAAACTTGGATGAAATCGGCGGCAATAGAAGGTGGCGGCAAGGTGCCGCTTGGCACCACAAACACAAGCGTTGAGCCTACAGCTGCCAGTTTCCTTCTAGCCAACTGGCAGGCAGCAGCAAAGGGAACGTCATTCTGCAGGCCTTCACCAAGGCGGTTGGCCACGTAGAGTGTCCTTTCCTGTGGCGCTTCAGCAATCTCAAGTATCGCATCGGTCGGATTAAGAGAAGGCGGTTCCTTCCTGCCTTTGTCCCATCCCGTGACAGGCGACCACGTCCAAGTCTTTGGCGGTTTGGCGCCGTTGGTTACAGCGGCAACAGTATAGTCTAACGCCTCTAGTGTGTCTGGTGCCTGAAGCCAGATTAACGGAGCCCTGGCTGTCCATGCTGCCTTGATCAATTCTTGCGCATTCATCATACGGCATAAAGTTTACGCAATGCGTTGCGCAATGTCAAGTGCCTTTCTTTTTGCCCCTATAGCGCCAAATGTTTATGCCAGCGATGGCTAAAACCTTCAGTCGGATTATGACTGCGTGCGTTTAAGCGCGCGCCAGCCACGTTCAAGCCTGCGGGGTAGAGTGAAAATTTGTGTTTCCCTTGGACTTGTGCATTGCGGTATCAAAAGATTGCGGCCTAGCGTGTGTTTTCTCTGCACTTGCGATGCGTTGAGTCTAGAGAGCTTGTTTTGTGTGCGCTTGCGGCTTGTTCGTGTGAGTCAGCGATTAAGCCGGCGCCTGTGTTTTATTCCCTTAGACTTGATGCTAAAGTTTTGAGCAGGGTTGAGATCAACTGAGAAGAATGGATCTTCAGCTTTGAGGATTTCCAAGGACTTCCTTGAATTACGTACTCCTTAAATTACGTGCTCCTTAATCTACAAGGTAGGCTACTCTGAAACTAAGGATGCCCAGATCGCGGAGGTACCTGAGCCCGCCCTTGGGCAGCATAGGCCCATCCCCTAGGGCCTGCGGTTTTATGAACTAGGCTCTAAGGTTCGCCTGTATGCTGCTCAAGGGCAGGCTTTGGATACCCAGATCGCGTCTGGCCCCTCGCCACGCCCTACGGTCGTGGGGACCGTGCAGCCCGTGGGTCCTGGCGGGGTCCACGGTTGGTCAGACTTTCAGAGGGCCGCCACCCTCTCCCAGCCACGCTCTGACCTTTCGGCCCACGTTGCCCGGCATGGCCATCCCGCTTCCGGACTTGGTCTGGCAGCCGCAGGGTGGCTAGCGGCGTTGGGCTATCCCCGCACTCACCGCTCTGGCCGGTGTTGGACACCGGATCGACTGTGCTGGTGCTTGAGAACGCCGATATCAACTCTCGGACGCGGAGTCATCTGACCAGGCACAGTCTGCTGCCTGACTGAGGGGCAGTATAGGCATTGCTTCTGTCTTGTCAAGGGGTCTTGTGCGAGGCTTTGCGAAGTTGAGCTTACTAGCAAGGTTGGGCTTTGGCATGTACGACGGCGCACTGCTGTTGGTGGTTGCGGCGGGCTCAAGATTCAGAATGCCCCTGCAATCGCTTTAAACGGCCTAGGATCGATTTTCTTTGACGTCGGCTATGGTGTGTCCCCTTGAGGACTAAGGCGGCTGGCAGGGCGATTCCGCGGCTTCTGGCGGCCTTGCGCATGGGTTCACCCGCACGCGGTCTGCGGTAACGCCTCTGATCGAACCGCCAGCATCTTTTCTCCTGGCCAGCCGCTGATGCATACTCACGCAAATTGCGGCTTGCTGTCAACCGCTCAGAGGTTTCAAGCCACTGCAAGCATGTTTTGTGCCAATTTGGCGATAAAAACAACTTTTGACCCGTGTTGCTGACTAGCAACGTTCGGCACTTGACAGCGCAAAAACAGGTGTTGACAAGAAGTGCGCGCGCGTGTATAAAGGCGGCAGTCTTGCGAAAGATGGTGCGCAAGACTGATTGAGAGACGGAACCACAAACACAAACAAAGCCATGACCAAGCAGTACCAAATTCAACCCGTTGATGATCCTGTCGAAATCATGTCGGCCCAGCCTGCCGCAGTTGCGCAGCAGCCTGAAATCGTGACCTACCTTGAGAAGGCTGCCGTTGACGTGCAGGTGGCCACCGCCAAGGCCTATCCGCGCGATCGGCAGAAGGCCATGCAGGCCATTGTGGCCGAGGCCCTGATGGATTCGGAGTCCATGGTTTACACTCTGCGCTACCGGGACCGCGAAAGCGGAGAAACCAAGGTGGTCAAGGGGCCCTCTATTAGGCTTGCCGAAATTATCATGCAAAACTGGGGCAACCTGCGTGTGTGGGCAACGGTCATTGAGAGTCGTCCGGAATACATCCGCGCTCGAGGCTCTGCCTGGGACGTTCAGACGAATGCGTGGGGGAATGAGGAAGTGATCGTGCCCACGCTTGATCGCCATGGAAAACCGCTCCACGATCGTCTGCGCATCATTTACCAGCAGGTGGCCATTTCCAAGGCGCTGAGGAATGCGATTCTTCGCGTTATTCCTCGTTCTGTAGTCAACACTGTAATGCAAGCAATCGAGCGCCAGCAACCTGTAACGCCCAAGGCCATCGCCGGCATCCGTGATTGGCTGCGGCGTGTTGGTGTGTCAGAGGCTGTAGCATGCCGTGTGGTTGGCGCACAATCGCTGGACAATCTGACTCCTGCACAATTGTCCACGTTGCGTGGGATTTATGCAGCTATTCGCGATGGTGAGATGACGGTTGAGGAAGCGTTTGCTGCTGAGGTGTCCGAGGAGGCTGACGCAACTGAGTCGCAAGAGACGCGCACTCAGCCGAAGCAAGAGCCACAGGAATCCCCTGCTGGCCCGGAACCCAAGGTCGCTCAACAGCAAAGCCAGCCGCGGGCCACCGGTGGTCGATCCAGGGGCACCGCCGCCAAGGCCAATGTTGCAGCCACTGCTGATCAATCTGTGTCGCAGCAGCAGGAGCAGGTTCAACAGACCAATATGGACCGCCCGTTAAGCAAATCGGAGAAAATTGAGAAGCTTTTGGCTGTGGCACAGTCCATGGGGCTTGACCGTACTGGTTTAGCAGAAGCGGCCAAGAAGGTCGGCTGGGGCGCTGATTTTTCGCAGTGGCCAGAATCGAGGCTCGACTCACTGTTAAGTGATCCTGCGTCTACGATCGAAGGCCTGAAAAACCTAGCAGCTAGCACATCTTCGCAGGCACCGAAGGTTTCGGTTCAACAACCGCAGACACAGCGTGCTCCGAAGAACGAAGAGCAGGGAACCTTTATTGACGATTTGCTAGTGTGAACAACCGGCCAGCTACGAGGCCAGCGACATGGAAACGCCTACTTTCCAATCCACTATAGTCGATGAGAGAGCCGGCCTTCCATCCGCATCTCGACTTTGGCTGATTGCCAAATGTCCGGGGTCGTGGAAGATCCAGGAAACCGTACCACGCGCTGAAACCGATGCGATGCGTGATGGAACGGCCATGCATGCCGCCATTGAATGCATTGCCCGCGGAGAAACGATTCCTGAGCCGCCCATGCCCAAAGGGTTGAGCGATGTGGAGCGAATCAAACGCGAGCTTAACTGGGGCAACATGGCAATCAACGCCTACAACGCGATGCTGTGTGTTGCGCATGCAGCCGGAATGTCAGAAGAACATGCTCAGCAGTACGTTGAGCATCGCATGTTCATCAATTGGAATGGTAGTAAAATCGGTAGCGCCAAGGCTGACTGCCTGTGGTACAACCCGTCTACCAAAGATCTGCTGGTGATCGATTACAAGACAATCCAACAGCCACATCGATCCATGCTGGAGGATATCGGGGAAACTGCGGACAAATCATGGCAGATGTGGGCCGCAGTAACTGGTTACATTGACCAGTATTTATCCGGAGATGTATCGCAGGTTCGACGCGCCCGGCTGGTCTACATTAAAATCCCGCTGTACAACCTAGAATATCCAATTGAGTGTGAAGACTCAGACTGGATTGGGCATGAAACGGTTGTGAGCAAGACCATGACGGTGAAGGCACTGTTCATGGCCGCCATGGATGATGACACCACCCTCATCGCCGGCCGGCATTGCAAGTGGTGCCAGGCCAAGCACGTTTGTGTAGCCAGGCTGCAAGGGTTCCTTTTGGGTGCAGAACAGGAATCAAGCCGGGCCATGCTGCAGTCAAACCCGCGTTTGGCCAGCATCATTATGCATTACCGCAGTGATCTTGAGGCCATGATTGAGGGGGCGAAATTCGTGTTGCTGTCTCTCTCAGATGACGAGCTGGAAGAACTCGGTTGGAGAAAAGCGCCGCCCGCAAAACGCGAACAGATTACTGACACCGTAACCGCGTTCAATGTGTTGCGCGATCGCGGGCTTGGAGAAGAGGTGTTGCTCCGCTGCTGCAACATGTCTGTAAGCTCTCTGGTGAAAGAGATCGCCATGGCATTTGAAATGTCTGAAGGCGAAGCGCGCGATTACATTGCCAGTGCCATTGGCCATTGTCTGAGAGAGAGCGGGGATGGCACACCGCGGTTGCTGAAACTCAAAGGCGCGCGCAAGCCGTCTCTCAATCTCTATACTACGGAAGAATCAAATGACTTGCCAATAGGAGAACTCAGCAATGAGTGATAAGACCATTCAATTGAACCCAAAAGAAGAAGCCGCGTTTGACCGCATCTTTAGGGCCATTGTGCAGGTGGAATCTGGCGGCAATCTGAAGGCTGTAGGTGATAATGGCAAGGCTATCGGCCCTGCGCAAATCCACATGGCCTATGTCAGGGATGCGCAAGATGTAGATCCGGGAATCACGCCCGACATGCGTTGGACACTGGAAGGCAGCAAGCGCATCATGCGCGCCTACATGATTAGGCACAAGGTGCCGCTGACCAATGTGGAAATGGTGGCCCGTGTGCATAACGGAGGCCCACAAGGGCACTTGAAACCAGCAACGTTGGTGTACTGGAAGAAGGTCAAGAGTGCGCTGAATGCACTGAATAAGCCGTAGTGCTCTATGAACTCCACACATTCCTACTACATCTTGGAGGTGCCCTCAGATCTCCCTAGGGTCCTGTTCAAGTACTACTTTACCAATCTCGATGTGGCTTGCATGGCGGCTGTATCACACACCGGTTTACAGCCGCGGTTGTGGGAAGTCACAACACAGGTCGTGCATGGAACACCGCGGCTGTATTGGCAGAGAATCATGTACGAACTGTTTGTCTAACGGAGGATCCATAGCTATGAACGTTACCGTTGAAACCAAGGCGTTGCGAGAAGCGTTGTCAATTGTAGCTCCGGCGGTGCCCAAAGGGGCTATCACGCCGGCGCTGTTATGCGCGCGCGCACGGGTTAAGGCGTTGATAAAACACAGCGGAAACCCAGATTATTCTGGGACTCTAGAAATTTGTTGCACTGGGCTGGACGCACGCATGGCAGCGGAAATCCCGTGCAGGGTCAACGAGGACAATACGAGGGATGTGCTACTGCCAATGGTGACCGCAATGCCTCTAGTGAGGCTGATGCATCAGGAGAAGACACACATATCCTGGGTAGCCGATAACCAGGTCATGCTGGTAGCTGAGGACTTGGAATACTGTCTGGATACGCCGAATCCAGAAGATTTTCCGGCTGACATGGCCAGTGTAGACGGAGGTTTGTACGACACGAATGCTTCTCTGCCGACTAAGCCATATATAACTGTGAGCTTTGCCGCGGAAGAATGGATTCGCATGTTGCGGGGAACACGTTATGCCGTAGCTACAAACAAAGAGAGTCGATATGTGCTACAATCCATACTGTTTGAGTTCCAGGATGAGACATTGCGCTTGGTATCGACAGACAGCAAACGACTTGCGCTGGTTAACAAGAAGATTGACCGCACTACTAATGGCGTGCTGCGCTATGTAGTGCCAGAACTTGCCGCTGACCTGCTGATTCACTCTCTAACGCTGGCGACGCGGAAAGACAGTATGGTGCACCTGGAGCTGGATAACGATCACATTGTCATGGAGTGCTCGGAATGTCGCGGCGTGGGAAGCCTCAGCCTAAAGGCCAAGCTGATTGATTATGAGTACCCTGACTACAGCAAGCTTCTCAAGGGCATGACAGTGAAGGCACGGCTTACTGTGAATCGATTCGATTTGCTGAAGGCGGTTCAGCGCGCGTCCTTAATGGCGCGTGATCCGTTGGCCTTCGGCATCTTCATGACATTCGACCAGACCATCGGAATTCGATCTGTTGGCCACATGTATGGCCGAGCTTCAGAGCGAGTGAAAACGCTCTCATATGAGGGGGAAAAGATAGAAGTCCGCATCAACCCCCAGTATGTGCTGGATTACCTGGATGTGACGGATAATGAGACCATTCGCATCGAGGTATATGGGGATACCTTGCCCGTCTTTTTTGGCGACAGCCAGAACCAACAGTGCTGCTACATTATGCCTTTGATGAAGAATGTGTGATGTCTCATTGCGTGTACTATGAGTGAACCCGCAATCCCAGAGCAAGGGCCCAACACGCCTGCCGACCGTGATATTGCCAAAATGTTTGAGCGCGGCCTGCAGGTGCCGCTGCTGCAGCCACAGGCACAGGCGCCGTCACCTCCTGTCCGCCGCCGTTTCTACGATCCTATTGAGATCGATGAACAGACGGGTCACCCCGTACCACAGCCAACATTGCGACAAAGGATTGTACGTGAGCTGGCCAGCCCAAAATGCTCGGCGCTTAGAGGGTTCCAGCTCCAAAGAATCTACATGAAACAACCCGGCTGGGGATTGCGCGGCTGGGCACGCGTGCTTGTTGAAGCCGAAATAGAGGCTAAAAGGCTTGCGCCGGAGTATTGTTTCATCGCTGAACGCGTTGAATCAGACGGAGAATGGTACGCTGTAGTATGGAAGGAAAGTCGTTCATCCGCCGAACGTGAATACGTGTGCACCGTGTATCGCCCGTCGTCCGATCCCAATGATCCGACCGCGCTCAAGATTGCAAGCGAAATTGCAGATGCGCTGAATTACGTTCACGGTGTTCCCGTCACGCAAAGCCAGCAGTAGGCAATACATATGTTTCGCGTAGTAACACGTGACGATCACGCAGCCCTGGTCAGAACAGGATCTGAACCAGGAACGCAGGATATTGCCTTGCTGCGGGCCTTAGGGCCGGTTGAGACGGCATACCTGCATCTTGTGGCCACGCTGCTTCGCAAGGTGATCCCACAAACGACCCCCTGCGTTGTTGGTGTGGTTTACAAAATCCCTACAGGATACACGTTCGAGTGCAGAGGTGTCTGGGACAAGAAGGATGAGGCTCAACGTCACTACGACACGATGCCTATTCCGCCAGACGCTCATGGGAAGATGATGGTCTGTTTTGACGGCTCAACGCTATGGCGGCCGGCGTAAACATTGGACAGGGCAATCGCCATCCGGAGCAATCGACATGAGGCTCGGCTATAAAATCGTCATGGAAGGAATGCGCGGCCTGCTCTATAGTCCGTTTGCGCCGGAATCTTCAGCCCTGACGTACACCGTGGGCCAATGGATCGAGCCACAGCCGGGCTGTGGGCCACTGTTCTGCTATGCCACTTCCGATCAAGCGGCCAAATTTGCGGATCTCATGAGTCGTTATATCGGAGTGAATCGCCAGAAACTCAGCATGTATGTGTGTGAATATGAGCCATGGCGTGAAAAGCTGCGCAGAGCAAGGACTCTCTGCTACAACCTTGAACCCGTATTTGGCTGGACACGTGATGGTGACTATCTGCACTTGAGCGATCTCCTGTCCCCCATGGTGCGGGATGTGATGTGGGGACTACGGCTGTGCAGTCGTATACGTTTGATCCGTGAAATCCAAACCGGAGAATGAGTTATGATCGCAACACTACTTGACATCTTGGTGTCCATCGCCTTAATCGTTTAGTTAGCTAAGGAGTAGAGTAGCCATGAACGCGACAATCGAAACCAAGACATTGCGAGCGGCGCTATCGGTCGTAGCGCCGGCGGCGCCAAAAACATCCAGTATCCCCGCGCTGCTCTGCGCGCGCGTGCGATTGCTGCCAAAGCAAAGCGGAGATCCGTATTATCCGCAAATGCTAGAGATCTGCTGCGCCGGCCCGGACGCACGCATTACGGCTGAAATTCCATGCAGGGCCAATGGTAAAGCGAAACAGGATTTGCTGCTCCCCATGAAAACAGCCCTACGACTTGTTAAGCTGTTTGATAGTCGGGAGGCCCGGATATCTAGGTTAAGCAAAACGGCGGTGAAAATAATCACCGACGACTGTGAATACCGCCTTGACACTCCAGACCCTGCGGATTTCCCGGAGGCCATGAAAATTGAACCCAAGCCTGACCTATCCGCAAGATTCACCGGACACGAACTCGTCTCCATGCTGCGTGGGGTGCGTTATGCCGCATATGGCCGTTCACATAAGCGCCGCGTATTCCAGTCCGTTTTGTTCGACTTTAGCGATGCCTGGTTACGCCTTGTGTCTTCTGATAACAGGCGCTTAGCGATTGTTGAGCGCAAGCTAGATCAACCCACCAGAGGCGCCACCCAATATGTAGTTCCTGTGGCTGCCGTGGACATGCTCAGCCGAGCGCTTGTGGCGCAGGCCCGGGAAAACGCCGCTGTTGAGGTTCGATTAACGAATGATCATATCACTGTGACATGCAGCGAGTGCCATGGCGTTGAAAGCCTGGAGTTTAGGGCTAAGCTGCTAGACCGCGTATACCCGAATTATCGCCAAGTGATCCAGGACCTGGAATCAAGGACGCGGCTTAGCGTTGATCGAAAGGATTTTCTGCGGGCAGTGCAACGCATTTCGTTAGTTGCGCAGGATCCGTCCGCCTTTGGCATGGTTCTAAGTTTTGATGAGACCATGGTTATCCGGTCCGTCGACGGACGCGCAATGGAACGCGTAACGCCCCTGTCGTTCTCTGGGGAAAAGGTGGAAGTGCGGCCTGACCCGCGTTACGTGCTGGATTTCTTGAAGACGGCGGACGATGAGACGATCCACATGCAAGTTGGTTGGGTCGGCCAGCCCATTTGCCTGGCTGATGGCGAGAGCGGCCACGTCTGTTACATCGACATCGCTTCGATGAGGAGCGTTAGCTGAACCTTGAGGAGGCACGTTATGTTGGGAACACTGCTTGAGATCCTTGAGTTCGTGGCCCTGGCCATATTCCTTGCCTGGGTTATCGTCATGGCTTCCATGATTATCTTGTTAAGTTTAACACGGTGCAAGACCTGTGGCGCTTGGCACATTAACGATCCGTGTCCCTACAAGCGGCCAGACAAAGATCAGGAGTGCCGGCATGAAACCAATAGCATCCATCACAATTGACGCCACGCAAGCGCGGCGCCTGCACGCGCGCTTGTCAGACATTTTGACAGGCTACGATCCTGGCGAATATGATGAGCTGTGGCTGTATACGCGTGGTGATGAATACGAGCGCACGTTGCGTTGTGTTCTATATCTAGAGCCCGGGCTAATGGTGGCCCTTGACAGTCCTGTCATAAGCGCAGCCCCGCCAGCAAAGAACAGGCCGAAAGCCGTCAGAATGCGCCCCATCCATCTGTTCAGAACGCTGGACGCATTGATGGGGTGCGGAAGCAACATGCAAATCAACATATTTAGGTTGACTTCCCAGGACAGGGATGCGCGCGTTCAGATCACACCGCTGACGGATGATAGGACCTGCAAAAGGGATACAGAACCCATTCAAGCTATCTTAACACGCCCCATTTGCAACGAGCTCCGACTACGATATTGCTATGACGACAATTTCCCAGTGCTGACGATTGCCACCGATAGGAACATGTTGCAGCTACTCTATAGAAGCTGGAAGTCGTGGAGCAAGGCTGTGCATCGCGGTATTTGCGTTATCCAATTCTACCCTCCGTCGATGAGTGCCAAATGCAGGGCGGACGTATCCATATACGGCAGACACCGCTGGGGGCCCTCAGCGACCGCAGGAGTAAGCACTGCCTTCCACATTCAAACCGCAGTGCGAGCCAAGTGTTTTGAGAGGGCCATCCGCTGCTTGGAGCCCAACTATGCCGTGAACATGCACGTCTTTGGGTCAGCGTTCGGACGGTTGGCCCTAGAACAGAGGGACACACAGGCGTTGCTGCTCCTTTAAGTTTAACGCACTACCTTGACACTTGTGGCATATGATCATCAAGTTCGACGTAGCAGGTAAACCGGTACCGCGCGGTAGTAAACGAGCCTTCCCTATTCGTCGCAAGGACGGCTCATTGGGCGTTGCTGTATCAGACAACGCAGGAGAGAGGGGGAGACTGTGGATGGCCATGGTACAAGAGGCAGCTCGGAACGCATTGCCGGCAGGCTGGGTCCCGCGTTCTGAGCCGATTAGGCTTTTCATCGTCTTCCGGTTCCGAAGACCAAAGGCACACTACACAACTAGGGGGGCAGTGAAGTCTTCTGCTCCGGCGTATCCGACCGTCAAGCCCGACCTAACCAAGCTCTTGAGGGCCGTTGAGGATGCGCTAACCGGCGTGGTCTGGCGCGATGACAGCCAGATCATCTATCAGGCAGTCATCAAAGAGTATGCCGACGTCAACATGACAACTGTTGTCATTAAATTCTTGTCAACCACCACGGACTGAAGTCTGGGGTTTAGGCGGCCAAGTTTCTATGAAGATTGGTAGCGTCTTTGCTGGTATAGGCGGGTTCGACCTTGCGTTTCAAAGGGCCGGATGCCATGTCGTTTGGCAGATTGAGATAGATCGCTTTTGCCTAAGGGTGTTGAATGAGAGGTTTCCGGACATCAAAAGGTTTAAAGACATCAGAGGTGTCAAGGCAGACGACCTTGACCCAGTTGACCTTATTTGCGGAGGATTCCCCTGCCAGGATTTCTCCACAGCAGGCCGTCATAAGGGCTTGGCTGGAAGCCAATCAGGGTTGTGGTGGGGATTCCACCGTATTGTGGCTGGGCTCCGCCCCGCCTGGGTTGTTGTCGAAAACGTCGTTGGAATGCTGTCGTCGCGCAGAGGATGGGACATGGGTACCATCCTCCGGTCGCTGGGGGACCTGGGGTATTGGTGGGCCTACCGAGTGCTGGACGCTCAATGGTTCGGATTGCCCCAGCGACGCAAGAGAGTGTTCATTGTCGGACATATTGGAGATAGGCCCGCTCCCGCCAAAGTACTACTTGAGCCCGAAGACTGCCCAAGGAATATTACGGATGGCCGCGATGAGGAGAACGATCACAAAGCTGCCGGAGCCCTTGCGTCGAGCCTTGCAGGATTTGGCTTCT
>Ga0308411_10000048_pt1 | contig 60385 bp, 50 predicted proteins | sample HotsprottomLayer_2_FD_203530 | JGI IMG/M metagenome (GOLD analysis project Ga0308411, IMG submission 203530) | Hot spring phototrophic mat microbial communities from Octopus Spring, Yellowstone National Park, Wyoming, United States -... | ecosystem: Environmental > Aquatic > Thermal springs >... | reverse complement strand
TTAGAAAATTCACAGGCTACTACCTACTTCCTAATTCTTCTACAATGTGAAGAGAGGCAAAGCCTCTCTACTGTAACAGGCATCAGCCTGTTAATTTTTCAAAACAATCCTTTGATGTTGAATAGTTAAAAAAAATATCTTTATAATAAAACTAAAAAATTTTAGGAGGATGTTATGGCAGATATTTTTGAGAAGGTAAAGGACCTAATCGTTGACCAGCTTGGCGTAGATGCTTCAAAAGTTACCCCAGAAGCCTCCTTCGTTGAGGATCTAGGGGCTGACTCCATTGATATAGTTGAACTAATAATGGCTCTTGAGGAAGAGTTCGGTATAACAATATCTGACGAAGATGCACAGAAGATAAGAAATGTTGGTGACGCTGTTAAGTACATCGAAGAAAACCTCAAGAAATAACTATACGGGGGACTTCCCCCCTTCTAAAAAACAAAATTATAATGAATCCTGAAGGTCTAACAGAGGCAATTCTTTTTTTAAGTGGCAGGAAAGTTAGTAAGTCCTTCCTAAAAGATGTGCTTCAAAACTACTTTGGAAATGTTGAATTAGAAGTTGTCATTTCTAATCTAATTGACAGATACAAAAAGCTAGAATCAGGAATAACCATACTTGAGTTCGGCGATTATGTTCAAATGACGTCATCAGACAAGTACTACGAAATCCTTAGTAAAATATTCCAAGAAGAAACAAATGACTCAGAGCTTTCAGATGCACTTCTAGAAACACTCGTAATAATAGCTTACAAGCAACCCATCGAAAAGAGCGAAATAGACAGAATAAGAGGGATATCATCCGGAAGAGCAATTTCAAGTTTGATAGAAAAAGGATTCATAAAACCCATCACAAACGACAACATAGCAGACAAGATAAGTTATGTAACAACTGAAAAATTCTTAGAATACTTCAACCTGAAAAGCCTCGAAGAACTACCAAACATTGAGTTACTCAAAAAATCCCTTCAAAGATAAAAACTAAGCTTTGGTATAGAAGAAAACACCCTTTTCTTTATTAGGTTTGAACTTGTCAGTTATACCAAAAAGACTCTCAGCCGGACTCAAAAAGAGGTACCCATCATCCCTAAGAGCCCTATATATGTTTTCTATGACCTTGCTAATAGATTCTTGATCTAAGTAAATAAGAACATTCCTACACATAACTATATCAATATTTCTCAAACCATTGTCATACATCAAATTGTGGTAATCAAACCTAACATACTTTTTATATTCCTCTTTCACTTCAAACTTACCATCAGGCAAATTCCTAAAGTACTCCTCTATTATATATTCAGGAATACCTTCAAGCTTTTCCGGCGAATATACACCCCTCTGTGCTATCTCTATACACCTAAGGCTTATATCAGATGCTATAACCTCAACTGAGAAATCTAACATATTTTCCTTTATTGACTCCAAAGCAGTTATAAGCAAAGAATAAGGTTCTTCCCCCGTAGCACTGCCAGCACTCCAAAGCCTTATCTTGTCTACCCCCTGAACTCTCCTTTTAAGTGCTATCTTCGGAATAAGCTCTAACCTTATGAGTTCAAATTGCTCACTGTGCCTAAAGAACTTGGTAAAGTTGGTTGTTATTGAATCAAGAAATGAAATCAACTCTTCGTAATCCTTACTAAGCAAATCAAAGTATTCATCTGGCGTATATCCCTTTTCTTTACACCGACTGAGAATCTTCCGTTCTAGAACAATTACGTTACTATTCGAAAAGTATATCCCACTCCATTCCCTCACGAGTTCAGAATATTTCTTCAAAAGCTCCTCATTAATCTGAAGCCCATCTGCCATAAACCTACAAGATTTTTAAACATCCTTAACACTTTTTTCAATCATATTTAGGTAAACTAATTAATATTAAACCGAGAATTTATAGAACCTTATGCGAATTTGTCCTAAATAGCACGCTATACTAAATACCATACTGTGCTTCATAGCACTTCTTAATTAAGTGCTTAAAGCACAAAGCACCAAGTCCTGATAACCTATTTAATAACTAAAAGGTGTTGGGAAGCTAAGCTTTCCAACGAGTGCTCATTAGCACAAGTGCTTACTAGCACGAGTGCTTATTAGCACATTGTGCTTATGACAGATTTTTAACAAAGTGCTTAAAGTGAACTTTTAACAAAAAACAGGGTAGTTTGGTACTTCACATCCAAACAGGAAAATAATGGTGGACTGGGTGCTTTATAGCACTTCTTAACTAGGTTAATGGAAGGAGTAGCCTTACTTAAAACCTTAAAGGTGGGTAGCTGAATTACTTAAAGCAAGGTGCTAAAAACACCTTTCTACTTAAACACTTTTAATAGAGGTTAAAATTCTCTACAATCAAATATGATGGGTCCTTAAAAGAGAAGTGATTCTCGGCAACCTAACAATAATCAAAAAGGCAAGGTAATAATAAATAGGAATTCCTATAGCGAACGTCAGGATTCCCAGATTAGCTGAAATTTCTAGTGGTAACGAAGAAAAATAGTTTGTTAACAAAATAAAGACAACATTAAACAAGTTTGTAGCTCTAAAAAGCAACTCACCAACACTCGGGGAAAGAACATAAGAAACATAAGACAGCATACCTGAAGTTATATTCAGCGAAGACAGCGGAACCATCACTATACTTGACAGTATACCAACTATGGAAGATTTACCAAACCACATTAGAACTATAGGCAATGTGAAAACGGTAGCAACAAACGAAACAGAAAACAATGTAACAACACTCTTTGAGATATTACCCATCTCAACTTTAAATACAGAATTCAAAAAAATTGAAATCGCATTAGTGATATATCTAGAAAACAGTATAATACTTATCAAAGCAACGAAGGACAGTATGAAACCAACATCTACCGAAAAAAATGGATTTAAAAGTAACATAGCTATACCAGTAACCAAAGTAATGTTTAGATAATTAGGCTTAAAGCTAAAACTCCTCATGAGTAACACAATAGAAGCCAGTATTGAAGCTCTAACAACAGGTGGTTTCAATCCAACAATTATAGAGTAAATAATTAAAAACAGAGTACCTACAAAAAATTGAACAACTCTAGGTAATCTGAATAAATTAAACAATATCACCAATACCCCAACTATTACCCCAACATGAAAACCAGAGACAGAAAATATATGTGATAACCCAGCTTTTCTAACTTCTTCAGAAAACTCCTTTGACATCTCTGATGACTCACCAATAATAAGTGAAGATGAAAGCCAAAAAGTCAAAGGTAGTCTACTTTCAAAAGTAGAAAAAATATTTTGTCTCAAATCATTTGCTAACTTAAGTAATATATTCTCCTCACCGTAAGAATCAACCAAACTGTTTTCATCAGAATACAAAACAAACGGAACGTCATCTTTAAGTAAATAAAGAGTGTAAGACAAAAAATTTCTGTTCGTTAGGTAACTATAGAAGTGCCTAGGTCTGCCAATCACAACAACATTAATACCTAACCTACTAAACTCACTGTCATAGTTTCTTAGGTAAACCCAAACATTATAGTTTGAAGATTGAACAAGAACTTTGTTTAGAAAGCTAACCTTAACATAACCACTTAAAAAGTTTGTAGGGGGAGTATAAACAAGTTTATCAACTCTCTTCTTAGAAGTGACGAAAGCATAATTAAAAGAAAGATATAACACTAATATCAGAAAAAAAGCTCCCAAAAGGAACTTTTTCCCTCTCACCAAAGAGTACAGAAGCAAAATAACAATAATTGTAGCTACCAAGAGCGTTATAACTAGGAAGTTTGAATAAAATATCAAAATTCCTTGAGGATAGTTATAAACACTAAGAAATATTCCTAATCCTGATCCAATAAGTAAAGCTAGAAATATTGATAAAAGGAAGAGGGGCATTACAGAGTGGGCAGAGGGGGACTTGAACCCCCACGGGTTGCCCCACTAGATCCTAAGTCTAGCGCGTCTGCCAGTTCCGCCATCTGCCCAAATTTGGGCCGTGCAGGACTCGAACCTGCGGCCCGCTGATTAAGAGTCAGCTGCTCTACCAAACTGAGCTAACGGCCCATACTCTCGCGCCCGGCGGGACTCGAACCCGCAACCATTGGATTCGAAGTCCACTGCTCTATCCATTTGAGCTACAGGCGCTCTCAACTTTCAAATAAAATTATACTAAAAACTTAGAAATGATATCAAGAAAATGAAATAACCTACTCTCCTTGTTCATAATACTTCTATGGATGCTATCATAGGTGTAAACGAAATTTCCATAAAATTCGCTAAATCCAACAATATCCCTCTTATAATAGGTCCCTACGAAAAACAACTAAAAGATGTTAAGCACATAAACGAATCAATAAATTTCCCCTCAATAGAAAGCATCCTCAATGGAATTGATAGAGTTTATAATTTCACTTTCAATTTTCTAACATCTTTCGTTATAGAAGAAATATGCTTAGAAAAGAGCATAAACCTCGTATCCATTCTTCCCTTTGGCGAAGGAATCATCGTAAAATTCAGCAAGCCCAGAAGCTGCATTAGATGTATCACAGAAGAAAGAAAGATTTCTAACTACTTCTTTCTCCAAGATAAGCTTAGTGAAACAGATGAGGACACATTATTCAAAATTGTTAATATTTCCATGAATGAAAAAAAGGACTTTTTCATACACAAAGGAAGGATTGAAGAAATTACAAGTAGTTGTGAATGCAGAAATGAAAGAAAATACGCAAGTTACGAATATGGAGAAATGATAAATCCAGATTGTGGAAACGTAACATCCGGAGTTTTTCCAGTAGATGACAGGAAATTAGATATAAAAAAGTTCTCAGAACTTTTCAAGCGCCATAATATAAACATCATCCTTGAGGATGACAACTACATAAACTTCGAGGCAGAAGGCAGAAAAATGTTTCTCTTCGAAAATGGAAGATTGATGATATCAGATTTGAAGGACAAAATAGCAATTGAGTACTTGTACAGGAAATACGTAGGTAACTGATTACCTTGTCAAGTTTATAGGGTAAGTGTTAGAACGGCGAACAAATATCTCTATTGTTGTGCCTCTGTTTTTTATAGCTGTTATATCCGAAAGCTTCCTTATCATCATTAATCCCCTTCCCTTAGGACCTCCCTTGTTTGGAGGATTACTTAACACTTCAAAACTGAACCCCTCCCCCTGGTCAGAAACCTCTATGTGAAAACCGTTATTACTTATCAAAGCCTCAGATTTTATCAATTTACGGCTATCAAACTTATTACCATGCTCCAAAGCATTATCAAAAACTTCGTACAGAATAGTTTTTATCTTCCAAACATCGTCGTCTGAAAAATCTACTAACTTGCTAACTAAATAAGACACATAGTTGTCCACTTCGTAAATATTAGACCTCAAAAAACACACTTCGTGGAAAGAATAGAACTTCTTCTGATGAATAAGAATTACTTCCCCCTCAGTTTCCTTCTCTAGCTCATACAAAAGTACAGACTTACTATGTGCCTTTTCTATTATTTTTCTTAGATTTCCAAACTTAAACCTTGAGTAATTAAAAATAATTCCCAAAGTGTCAAAATCAGAAAATATCTTTCTCATCGTTCTCTTTTCAATATAAACCCTATCCCTAGAAGACAAGAAAAACGCTATTCTCTGGAAGGGGGCTAGGTCAAGAGCTATCTCATTAGTTTCTAAATTAATCTCTGCTAAACTGCGTCCTCCCATAAGTATTAAAATCAAGTTTTTAAGAGGTAAATAATTATGTGATATACTCTCAGAGTTTGTCGTTATCCAATAATCCAAATTCCCTAAGATGGGTGAAGTAGGTATGTCAAAAACCCTATTGGTTGACATTTTTATCATTTTTCAGATATATCATCAAGTAGTATGTACCTGAAATAAGAACAAAAAGCAAGCAAACAATCTCAAGTATTTTAACTACACTTAAGGATACTGAATTCATGAGGTTCAACACAGATAAAGAATATAAAATTGCCAAAAGAAAAGTCAAAAGTTTCCCAACAAAAACAGCCCGAAAAACGAATTTTTCGTTTTTTATCTTCTTAACAGAAAAAACTGATATCAGGAAATCTCTCAAAATAACTAGTACAACAAAGTACAAATCAAGAATTCCCTTTTGTAATAGTAGCAAAGACACAGAAGCAGAAAGGACTTTATCACCTAGTGGATCAAGAACCTTACCCCAATCCGACACCTGATTAAACTGTCTAGCAATAAAACCATCAATTGCGTCAGTAATATATGCAAGTATCAAAACGATAAGGACAACCTTGTAATTTCCCAACCAAAAAAATACAACTATCGGGAAAGACGAATATATCCTTATTAAGGACAATATATTAGGTATTGTTATTATTCTGCTATCCATACGTAACCATTTTCCTGATAATTGTTTTGAGTACTTTTACATACCAAACACTTACCATCCTTATAATTTTCGCGTTCATAACTCAAGCAACATAGAAGCTTACCGCATGGCCCAATAAGTTTAGCATTCACCTCTGACAAAGATTGTTCCTTAACTAAGCTAGCAGATATGTGGTCGTTCTTAACATCAAATCTACTACAGCAACACTCCATACCACATATACCTATTCCCCCCATCAGCCTGAACGCTTCCCGGGAACTCACTTGCCTCATCTCTATCCTCGTTCTAAATAAAGATGCTAGCTCCTTCACCGCCTCCCTAAAATCAACTCTTTCCTCACTCGTATAGTAAACAAAAACTTTACTTTTATCAAGAACAAAGTGTATTTTTAGAAAATTTATATTTGGTAAATGCTTCTTAAGTATACTTTTCACCTTATCGTAATTCTGCTTTGACCTATCTTCATTCTCTCTGAAGTTTTTTAAGTGCTCCTCAGTTGCTTTTGAGACAACCTTTAACGTACTTTTTACCCCTTCTGGAAGAACCTCTACAACATCACTCAAGGATTTCGCCAAATCCAAACCCAGCTTTGTCTCTACAACTAAATAATCCCCTTTTTTTATCTCCATTACTTCAGGTAACTCTCCTACTTTCATACTATTATCAAGAAACAACCTAACGTAAACGTACATTTCTAGTCTATTTTAAAGATACGCAAATGTTTGTTTCTAATTAAAAGGATTGTGTTGAAAAACTCACAGGTTCAGCCTGTGTCAGGCTAGTGCCTGATTCTTAATTTAAGAATGTGCTATAAGCACCCCGCCCTCCCGCCCTTATTATTGTAGAGAGACTTTGTCTCTCTACACTCTCTAGAATACACTAATTAAGAAAGTGCTACTAAGCACCCCACCCTAATTAAAGTAGAGAGGTTTCACCTCTCTACACTATCCAAATTAATAAGAGAGTGATACTAAGCACGACGTGCTATTTAAGCACAAGTGCTTAAAGCACAGCGTGCTTAAAGCACAAGGTGCTATGAAGCACTCCATTTTTATTGCAGAGATGCTACGCATCTCTTGATTCTTAAGAAGGTTTTGTCAAACGAGTAATATTTTTTTCAACAGAATTAATTAAAACGAGTACCAAAAAATACATCAATCCTTTTCAGCTGATTTAATTAAGAAGTAATTGAATGCGTCTCTAATGGCTTGGAAGCTAGCATCTATTATGTTTTCAGAGACACCTATTGTCATAAATGTTGAATGATTATATTCAAATTCAGTCAAAACTCTTATTTTAGCAGCAGAACCCTCTTTGGGGTTTATTATCCTAACCTTGTAGTCTACCAATTTAAGTTCTGATATTCTCGGGAAAAACTTAGCTAGAGCCTTTCTAAGAGCTTTATCCAAAGCATTCACAGGTCCATCACCTTCATCAGCAGTTATCTCTATTTCATTCCCAACTCTTACCTTAACTAAAGCATCATTAACAAAATCATTCTGGTTTTTTATAACATTCACTGTAAAGCTAATACAATCAAAGAATTTCTCCTTCCTACCAACTAGTTCTCTAACTAGAAGGTCAAAAGACGCCTCAGCACTTTCAAAGCTATACCCTTCGTTTTCCAACTCTTTTATTCTGTTCAAAACACTTTTCATTAAACTTTCGTTTGAAACCAAATCAGCTAAACCAGGCATATTCTTTATTTTCTCCACAATGTTACTCTTACCGGATTGCTCAGATATGAGTATTCTTCTTACATTACCAACCTTCTCGGGAGGTATGTGCTCGTAAGTTCTAGGGTCCTTCTGTACAGCATTAACATGAACACCGCCCTTGTGAGCAAAGGCACTACTACCAACAAAAGGTTGCCTTTCATTAGGCATGAGATTAGCAAGATCATAAACAAAAATAGATATATCCCTTAGCTTCTTAAGATTCTCTTCTGTTATACCATTTAACTTTTTACCCATCTTCAGAACTAACGAAGGAATTATAGATATTAGGTTTGCATTACCACACCTCTCCCCAAAACCATTTATAGTCCCCTGAACTAATATAGCTCCATTTTGAACAGCTTCAATAGAATTAGCTACAGCAAGCTCACTATCATTATGTGTATGGATACCCAAAGGTGCTTTTATAACCTCTCTCACCTTAGCCATTATCTCCCTGACTTCACTTGGCAAGGTACCACCATTAGTATCCGCTAATGTTATATTGTCAGCTCCTCCCCTAACCGCTGCCTCTAGAGTCTTCAACGCATAGTCAGGATTATCCTTGAACCCATCAAAGAAGTGTTCAGCATCATATATTACCTCTTTGCCCTTGTCTTTCAAATAAGCAATTGAGTCATAGATAATTTCTAGATTTTTCTCCAAGCCTATGTTGAAAACTTTATGCACATGTAAATCCCAAGACTTACCGAATATTGTGACAACTGGGGCGTTTGCATTTATAAGCTCCTGTATATTCATGTCTTCTTGAACCTTGTTCTTAGCATGCCTTGTACTACCAAACGCTGCTATCTTGGCATGTTTTAATTCTATCTTTCTAACCTCTTCAAAAAAAGTTTTGTCCTTAGGATTCGAAGCTGGCCAACCACCTTCTATATAATCCACACCAAAATTATCAAGAACTCTCGTCAAAAGCAACATATCGTTTATCGAAAAATCAACACTTTCGCCTTGCCTACCATCTCTCATTGTCGTGTCATATATGTAAATAACCTCTCCCTGCATACAAAACCCCACAAAAAACAAGCATCAATACATTTATAATCTAATCATAAATATCAAATAATTCAAAAACCTGTATTTTATACTTAAGCTTTTGAATAAAAAGTATAATTGAAATATCACAAAAAATCAAATTTTTTTGACTCTGCCGGAAAGCGAAACTTCATACTATTGAAATATTTTTGTCTATACATTCATAATCTATTGAAGGATGGAAGGAGACAAAATAAGAGAAGACATACTAGTTGACTTTCTAAAGCCTGGTATGGTCTTGGCGGGAGACTTGTTTTCTAAAGAAGGAATATTCATCTGGCCAGCTAAGAAACCTATAACGCAATCAGTAATTGATGAACTAAAAAAGAAAGGAATTAGAGAACTCTACTATACCAAAAACATCAACAAAGACCTCTCCCAAAACATGCCTCCAATGTTTTCAGAAGAAATCAAGGAAGAAGCCAAAGAAGCCATATACAACATTCTAGAACAAGTAAAAAAAGATGAGAAAGTGAATGTAGAGGAGGTGAGGAATGTTATAGAAAAACTATTCAAAGAAATGATATCAAAACTAGGTAAAGCAGTTATAAACCTGTCAATAGTCAAAAACTACGATGAATACACATACACCCACCTAATAAATGTAACAATACTATCAATGTTCTTCTCCAAGTTTCTAGGAGCAAGTGACTTTGTGATAAAAGAGGTTGGGATGGGTGCAATACTACATGACATTGGCAAAGTAAAGATTCCTACTTCCATCCTCCACAAGCCGGGTGAACTAACAGAAGAAGAATTAAAAATCATGAAAAAACATCCAATAATAGGGTACTTCGCAATAAAAGACGAACCTACCGTAAGCACTTACGCAAAAAAAATTGTTCTCTTCCATCATGAAAGGTTCGACGGAAATGGTTACCCTTTAGGTTTAAAGTTCGACAGAATTGGTAGATACCCACAAATCGTAAGCTTAGCAGATGTTTTCGATGCTCTAACTTCCGAAAGACCATATAAACCAAGTATGTCAATACCACAAACACTAAATTTCATAATGAAAAAATCAGGAATCTACTTTGAACCTCTTCTAGCCCAGAAATTCATCATGGAGATGTCAAAACTCTATGGACTCCCATCCCCCTACGCAATTGGCTCCTTTGTCCTATTAAACACAGGAGAAAAAGCAGTAATAACTCAGAAAGATTCAGAGTACACTCTCAGACCCACAGTTCTAGTTATTGAAAATGCTTTAGGTAAGCCTGACACGAAGAGAAAAATAAACCTCTATCTAGACTCATCTAGGTACATCGTAAGGTCAATAACTGAAATCGACGAAATAGAAAAGCTAAAAATTATAATGATCTAAAGTAAATTAAGCTTATTAGCTACTTCTTGAGCTTTCTGAGATATCTCATCAAATGGCGGCATTGAAGCTACCTTTCTTAGTATCATTATTCCATTATTCTTATCACCCTTCTCTATAAAAGCTGAAGCCATACCAAACAAAGAAAGTTTTATCTGTTTTGAATTAGGGAATTTGTCAATTATCTCTTTGTAAGTAGCAATTGCTTCATCAAACTTTTTGAGTTTCATGAGAATTTTTGCCTTTATAGATAATACCTTTTCAAACAAATCATTAGACGTGTTAACCCCAGAAAGCATAAGTTTTTCTATAACTTTCAAAGCTTCCGAATATTCACCTCTGTTGTACATGTTTTCAGCTAGATATATTGCGTTCATAACGCTAGATATAGTGCCATCAAATGTTATATCATCCGCTGTGACGTGACTATTCTTATTTGTCGTACCCAAGGAAGGAATCTTATCTAAAACGCCAGTTTCTTTTGCTTTCTTAGCAATCTCAATATATCTCTTCGCTTCATTAACTAATGAAGAATTAGGATACGTTTTAAGGAATTTTTCAAAAACCTGAATTGCCTGTTCGTACTTCTTGCTTGTTAAAAAGTACTCACCTATCTTCAACATTCCGACATCCGGCGGAACAATAGTATTATTTGACAAGAGATTATTGACCTTAATACCTATATTTCTAAGCTGATTACTCAAAGCTTTAAGCGTCTTGAACAGAACTTCAGGGTTATTTGATGCAAAAATTTCAAACTCTCTAGTTGTGAAAACAACAACCTCGGAAGGTTCCGCGGCTATAGCCGTCTCACCCCTAGGTACCCCTATAATTGCTGACTTCAGCCCAAAAATCTCGCCAGGTCTAGCAGGCTTAGAAATCTCCTCTCCCGTATCCTCAGATATAAACTTTATCAAAACTTTACCACTCTTAAGAAGGAAAATCTCATCACCAACATCTTTGTCAAAATAAATTATTGACCCCGAATTATACTTCCTCAGACTCGGCATCTCTGTACCTATAAAAAATATTACTACTAACACACAATTAATATCAAATAATTATCAAAAATTTCAAACAAAACCCAAATCTTACCTTCATATTCTACTAGTTTTACCCCCACATTCTCTAATGTTTCTCAAGAAAGTGCTACAAACACACTCAATAAATCTATGAGATAGGAGTGAACCTGTCGCACCTTGAACCGTTAACGAGAAATAGAAGGCAACAGCATAAATTTTTGTTTAGCATCCTGAGATTACCATAGCATGGATGCTACGCATCCATGTAAAAACAATTTGAATAAAATTCAATACCATCATCAAAATTCATTTGTTGGAGGTCTTCTATGATAGAAGTTAAAGTATGCAATAATCCTAATGAATTTATAAAAGTAGCTTTCATTGTACAAGGTGATAATCCTAACTGGACACCACCACTACTAATGGACATAACGAAAAAACTAAACAGAAAGAAATCCTCCTTCTTAAGGCACAACGAAGCTGAATTTTTCATAGCATACAAAGACGGTAAACCTGTAGGTAGAATTGCGGCAATAAAAAATAATATTCATAACCAAAGATACAACAAAACTGATGGCTTTTTTGGATTCTTTGAATGTATTAATGACCAAGAAGTGGCTAACGCTTTGTTTGAAAAAGCAGCCGAATGGCTAAGAAGTAAAGGACTCAATACGATGTATGGACCAACGAGCTATTCAACAAACGATGAAGTAGGGTTACTTGTCGAAGGTTTTGACTCTCCTTCCTATGTAATGATGCCATACAACCCCGAGTACTACAAGACATTAATAGAAAACTATGGATTCAAAAAAGCAAAAGATCTTTACGCTTGGTACTATGATCCTACCTTACCGCTAGATGAAAGACTTTTGGAATTGACGGAGAAAGTCCTAAAAAGAGGTAAATTCAAGGTTAGATACCTAAACACCAAAAAAATAGAAGAGGAAGTTGAAAAAATAATAGAAATATACCATGACAGCTGGTCAGAAAACTATATGTTCATACCATTGACCGAAGAAGAAAAAAAGGAAACTGCTGAGTTCTTAGCATCAATTGTATATCCTGAAATGGTAATAATAATAGAAAACGAAGAGGGTGAAGCTGTCGCTTTCTCAGCCGTAGTACACAATCTCAACGAGGTTTTGATAAAGTACAGAACAAAAAACCTAACATTACTAAATATTCAGCAACTACTTGCTCTTGCATACAGGCTATATATAAAGCCAAAGAATAAATTCAAAAGTGGTAGGTTACTTTTGGCAGGAGTAAAGAAAAAGTACAGAAAACTAGGACTTGACTTAGTAATGTACGTAAAATCTTATCAAAACTCACTAAAGGTTGGATACAAATACGGTGAACTATCTTGGACTCTAGAAGACAACTTCCTAATAAATGAAGGAATAAAGAAAATGGGTGGTAAAATACATAAAATCTACAGGATTTATTTCAAAGAGATTTAGTTTTTTAGCATAAAGTGCTTAATAGTAAGAAAGTGCTTTAAGCACAAAGTGCTTTAAGCACCTTGGGAAATTAGCATTTCAATATTTTCACATACTACTTTCCTTAAGTGTTTCGATATAAACTCTGTATATTATTCCAACGCTCATAAAAGATACTATAGTATTTGTACCTCCGTAGCTCAAGAAAGGGAAATTAGTACCAGTAGGAGGAATCAATAAAGTCGCAACCATTATGTTAGCAATAGCCCAAATAACACTAAGAGAACTAATACTGAAAACAAGTAATACTTTATACTTGTCAGCTACCAGTCTTGCTAAATTAATAGAAGAAATGAAATACATACAGAGTGATGCAATCGTTATCAAACTACCCACCAATCCAGTTTCTTCAATTATCACAGAAAATATAGAATCCGTGTGAGGCTCTGGAAGGTATTTTTCTTTTATTATTCCATTTCCCAAACCAGTACCAAGTATTCCGTTCGAGAAAACTTTTAGAAACTGTATCGTATGATACCCTTTGTTAAATGGATCACTCCAAGGGTCAAGAAAAGCAAACAACCTATCCTGTATATACCTAAACCTTTCACTCAACAAGAAAATTATCACAAACGATGTAAACAAAGTTATTAGTATATGTCTAAGAGGAACACCTCCTAAAAACATCACCAACAGAGCACATCCTAACATAAGTATAGCATTTGACAAATCAAGCTGTAGTGAAACCATTAAGAAAAAAGTCACAGTAACGATGAAAAGAGGCAAAAAAGAAGTGAAGAAATTCTTTGTATCACCTTTTCTTGATATAACAACAGGCAAATAAAGAGCTAAAGCTAGCTTCATTACCTCAGATGAAGAAAAAGAAAATAAACCAAAATTGACCCAACGAACCGCTTCACCTTTACTCTTTCCTATTCCCGGAATGAATGGTAATATACCAATTATTATTCCCAAAAGTACTATCAGCTTAATGTACTTTGAATAAAAAGAAGTAGGTATCTTCATGGTTACTAGCATTGCAAATATACCTAGAGCAAACCACAAAAGTTGCTTCAAGAATATAAAAAACGGATTATTGTATAACTTATTACTCAAAGCATAACTAGCAGATAAGCTAAAAACAACACCAATAATGACTAGCGTTACAAACGAAATCGTGAAAACCTCTATCCAAAAGTTTAACTTTGATACATCAACTGACTTAACTATGGAACTTGGTAAGTTCCTAAGAGCTCTTCTTCCAATTGCTTCAAAATCATGATTAAACCCCAATCCCATGAAAGAAAATTCGGAATAAGCACCCTACCCTTTAAAATAACCTATCTATATACTCTAGCTTTAGCATCCTCTCAAAGCTAGGCTTAAACGAATATGTAAAAACTAACGATATACCCAAAGACCTAACGGGCAAAAACTTCACTTCTGCAAACACAAAAGAATTAGTTATCTTATCAGCCAAAGGAATAATGTTATCAACACCAAAGAATAGCTTCAAAAATTGGGAAAATTGTAAATCAGTAGAGATAAAGAAAGAAGAATTTAGAACATTAGCATCGGCAAAAGGCACAAAAGGAAACCTATACCCTATTACTATATCTGAGTAATTAAAAATTGACCTGTACCTTATTGAGAAAGGAATAATAACCCCATACAGGATTTTAGAATAGTAATCAGGATTAAAAGCTCTACTATTCTCACCGTACGAAAAGTTATCAAACACAATAGCCAAGGACATTCCTTTATATTCGTCAAGTACTCTAATTTTGAGTGTAGCCAGCGGTATAGTTGCAGATACTTCACCACTCCCAACAATCCCCTGAATATCCTCAAGAAGTCCCAAAGTCAAAAAATCCCACAATCCAACATACACCTTCGTTAGAAGGCTACCACCAGAATAAATAATAAAATTTAGATTGTACATACCTCTAGAAACCGTATAAGGCGTAATAGTTGTTCCAAAGTAGTACTCATAAGTATAAGGTGGCCTTATGTCCAAAACAGCTTCCTCAACAACTATCTTAGGATTATTATATTGAGCATAAGAGTGATACGAAAATAATGAAGAAGCAACAAAAATTGTTATGAGTAACAAGTAAAAGCGACATTTTCCCATTTATAAATCCTCCATATTCGACAGAATTTTTTCTATTTTTTGGTTTAGATTCATTTGTGAAAGGTTTGCAGCATAAGTTATACCGCTCTTTATACTTTTAGCATTTGAAGCACCGTGTCCTATAAACACATTACCTTTAACCCCTAAAAGTGTTGCAGCACCGTACTCACTCACATCCGTCTTTTTCCTAAACCCTTTCAAAGCAAACTTCAACAAAGCTCCAACAAAAAAACCATACCACTTCGATGTTATTTCTTGTTTCATCAATCTTGAAAGTGCCTTACTTGCACCTTCGGACGATTTAAGAACTATGTTCCCTGTAAATCCATCAGTCACTATAACATCCACATCACCTAGAAATATCTGATATCCCTCAACATTTCCTATGAAACTATCACCTAATTTTTCCTTCAAAATTCTCCTAGCTTCCCTTACTACCTCAGGTCCTTTATAATCCTCTTCACCTATATTAAGTAACCCTATTTTCGGATTAAACTTTTTTAGAACATTCTCAGAAAATACCTTTCCAAATATTGAAAAAAGCAAATAATCCTTAGGCTCAAGGTCTATGCTTGCTCCAACATCAAGCAAAACTCTAAAGCCATATATTGAAGGAATGACAGTAGCAAGTGCAGGCTTAGAAACTTCATCCAGTCTACCTATCTTCAACACAGAAGATACCACTACAGCTCCAGTATTTCCCGGTGAAAAGAAACCTTGTATCTCACCATTCTTCAGTAAATCCAACGCTACCATTATAGAAGAATCCTTTTTCCTTCTTGCTGCACTAAAAGGCTCGTCTGTCATCTCAATAACTTCAGTAGCATTAACTATATCAAACTTCGCTTTCTTTAGAATTCTCTTAGGATACTTTTCCAAAATCTTCTTTATCTCTTCTTCTTTACCAACCATTATAATATGTATATCCTTCTTCTGAGTTGCTTTTATACAACCCCTAACAGCCTCCTTCACTCCTTTTTCAGTACCCATCACATCAACACCTATCGATATCATAATACCCCCTTCATCAACCAAAACATGATTTTAATAATACAAAGATACCAATTCAAAATTCAAAGTTCTCAAGTTATATTCAAAAATTCTACTTCCTTCATACTCAACAAACAAGAAACCACAAGTATTAGCAGTTCAATATCGCTTTTCTAGTAAATTAGGAAATTCATCTTGTTAAGAATACAGAGAGGCTTAGCCTCTCTGCTATAAAATTTTTAGCCATAATATTTCTCTATACTAAAGATAATAGCCTCATCGAAATGGAATAGAAATCAGCAGACTCTATAGAATTATTGAAAGTTCTTTTTTCTTGTTTTACAATAGAAGATATCTTTAAAAGGTGGGAGGGGAATAATGTTTGAATATGATGTTTTAGATTTAACCAACATCAAAGTGGTTGGTGTTGGTGGCGGTGGTTGTAATGCTATCAACAGAATGATAGAAATTGGCATCAAGAACGTTGATTTTATAGCAGTCAATACTGATGCACAAGTCTTAGCTACTAATAAAGCACCAATAAAAATACAGATAGGTCAGAAAACTACTAGGGGCTTGGGGGCAGGTGCCGACCCTAACAAAGGTAGAGAAGCCGCCGAAGAGGATAGAGACATGATTTATGACTCTCTTCGTAGTGCCGATATGGTGTTCATCACTGCCGGCATGGGCGGCGGTACTGGAACAGGGGCAGCACCTGTTATAGCTCAAATCGCTAAAGAAATAGGAGCTCTAATAGTAGCAGTTGTTACTAAACCTTTCGTTTTCGAAGGTAAAAGAAGAATGGAAGTTGCAGAGTCAGGAATAAAAGAACTAAGAAAGTATGTTGACACTATAATTGTTATCTCTAACCAAAACCTTTACAAAATCCTTGACAAGAAAACAACCATAAAGGAAGCATTCAAGAAAGCTGATGAGGTACTAATGCAAGCTATTCAGGGTATGTCAGATATAATAACAGTCCCAGGACTCATAAACGTTGATTTCGCAGATGTTAGAACCGTCCTAAAGGAAGGCGGTGAAGCCTTCATGGGAATAGCTGTAGATAGCGACCCGAAAGAAGTAGCAACCAAAGCAATTAATAATCCTCTTGTTGATAACGCTAACTTCAAAGGTGCTAAAGCAATGTTAGTCAATATCACAGGAGGACCAAACTTCTCATTGGACGACAAAGCAATAATAATGGAAACAATATCAGCTAACGCAGACCCAGAAGCAAACATAATAATGGGTGCTTGCATAGATGAAGCCTTAGGAAACAACATAAGAGTAGTAGTAATAGCTACAGGGTTCTCAAAAGAAACAACTTCATCAACTAAGGTTTCAGAAATTACTACCGAACAAACAAAAACCAGCAATGAAGAGAAAGAAAGCATTGAAAACAAAAAAGTTAAGGTATTGCCAGGCATAGGGAAAATAGTATCAAGAGACGAATTCCTATCAAGAGGCAAAATCCAAAAACAAAACCCAACTAGAGAAATCCAAGATGACATCTCTATCCCGGCAATAATACGAAGAAACAGAATATACACATTTAACGTCTACGAAGACGATGAAGACATAAGTGATATCGAACACGGAAAGTTTTAAAACTTTAAAAGTTTTTGAACTTCTTTAGAATTTTGTTTCTAAAAACTCTTTGTACTTTTTGTAGTCCTCAGTTGCAACAATAAGGGGAATAATCACAGAGCTAGCTATTATGTAAGCCCACTGTTGGGTATTTAAAGTTCTTGAAAAATCCTTGTAGTTATACACTGAAACCTGTTCCATCAAAAACTTAGTAACCATATATGTAGCAGGAATGGAAACAATAAGAATTATCTGATACCTTCTATCAAAGCTTTCAAAAAATGGTTCCTCATTTAGAGGAGGCACATAATTAGGGTCTAAGTTTACTTTCAAAGAAATTTCTTTCTTGTACTTTTTTGGTTCTAGTACGTTCGTAATGTTTTCTATATAAGCTTTCTTTTCATCAGGTATAGTTTCGAGAATTTCCCTTATATCAACATTCGTTGAACTTTTAACTCCCGAACCTACTAATTCCTTACCTCTAGCCAGTAAAGGCACTAGCAAAACCAAAACAAGTATTACTAATATTCTCCTCATAAGCATAGATACCTAATTTTTAATCAAAATTAAACCTGACTTACAAATTCTAAATATTCCCAAAAAAATTTTGTGCTTAAAGCACATAGTGCTTAATAGCACAAGTGCTTAAAGCAAGTAGTGCTCAAAGCACTCAGTGCTTAAAGCACTTGGGATTTCATTGGAATTCTATAAAATCTATTACCATTCAACTTAATTTCTTCCAGCTTTCCACTTTCTAATAGTTTCTTAACAACATTTGAAACTTCAAAAAAGTTCAAGCCAGTTGAAGCGACTATATCTAAAATTGTCATAGGTCTTCGCTTTATCATATTCATAAGCTCTTCTACAAACTCCTCTTCAGAAGCAAAACGAACTTTCTCAAGGTGCTTGTAAGTCCTACTTAGAACAACTACATTTGGGTGATACTTCTCTATAATACTTTTAGCAAACTCTAACTGTTCATGTGTCAACGGTTTTGCTTCGGGATACGCTCCAGGTCTATCAACCGTGTTTATCTGCACTGAATCAGGTCCTATATACCTCGCTGCTTCACCTATCTTCCTTAATTCCTCCTCTGTATTGTTCATTCCATCTACAAGCAAAACCTCCAAAAGCATAGTTCCTTTGAAAATTTCTCTAAATTTCCTTAATCCCTCTATAACCTCACTTATTTTTATTCCTGGATGTGGTCTATTAACTTTTTCAAACACTTCTTGAGTTGCTGCGTCTAAAGAAGGACAGACAACATCAGCATATCTAAGTTCTTCTCTAACCTGTGAGTCATATATGTTACCTGAATGTGTCAGAACAGCCACAGGGTAAGAAAACTTTTCCTTTATTTCCTTTATTATTTCACCCAGCTTCACATTCAGAGTCGTTTCACCTGAACCTGTCAATGTTATATGGTCTACCTGCTGTCCACTAAAGTTTTCAAAAAAACTCTCCAACTCACTCATTATATCATCTTTCTTTATATACTCCTTCCTAACATTCACCGTTCGTATTGTCCTACCAATCTCACAGAAAACACAGTCATAATTACATATTTTATGTGGCACAAGATCAACACCTAGAGACATCCCTAGCCTTCTTGATGGTATCGGACCAAAAACATATCTAAACTTCTGCATAAGCAAGGTAAAATATAAAAAATACTACAAACCCAAATCAAATCTAATGTGCTACATAGCACCTGTGCTACATAGCACTTGTGCTAAATAGCACTTGTACTTCAAACACACTTTGCTTCAATCACTCCTAATAGAGATGTGTAGCCTTTGATGCTTATTAGAATCTTCGGTGCTTAGCATATCTTAGAAGTTTGAAAACTAGCATGGAAATACCAAAAAATAAAATGCTATCAAAACGCTATGAAAACATACCACGTAAAAACATCTGCTAAAGTCAACTTAGGGATAACAGTTTTAGAAAAACTCAGTAACGGCTACCACGAAATAGAAACGATAATGATACCTATAGGAATCTATGATGAAATTTTTCTAGAGTTTTCAATTGAAAACTCAGAAAAAGAAATATTAAGTGAAGGCAACTTTTCAGTACCTACAGATGAGAATAATATAATATGGAAAACAGTCACATTCGTAGAAAACATAATTGGTAGGCAAATAGGACTTAAAGCAAGGATAAAGAAAAACATTCCTGTAGGCTCTGGGCTTGGGGGAGGTAGCAGCAACGCCGCAGGCACCCTAAAGTGTTTACTATTCTCCCTCAAGGAAAAAGGAATAATAAATGCTGAAATAGAAAACATAATTCTCTCTAGCTCTCACAAAATAGGTGCAGACGTTCCATTCTTCCTACAAAACGGTGCTAAAATAGCTCAGGGCATAGGAGAAAAATTGACAATTCTTCCTAATTTGGCTGAAAGGCTAGAAAAGTACAAAGTAGTGGTTGTTTACCCGGGCATTAATATTTCAACAAAAGAAGCTTACAGGTTTATTGATGAAATGGAACTACTAGAATGCAAAAGATGGGCTCATGACTTCTACAACAAATTCATGAGAAACGAAATAAATATAAGTGATTTTAAGCAAATGTTGAAAAACTCATTTGAAAGTTTTATAATTGAAAGAGTAAAAGAAATAAAGGATGTTTTTTACTCGGAGAATGCAATGTTTGCTTTAATGAGTGGCTCGGGTTCGGCAGTTTATGGGTTGTTTGAAGAGGAAGCTGAACTTAGCAAAGTTAAGTCAAAATTAATAAATGACTTATCGGTTCCTGACAAATTCATTTTTGAAACAAGGTTTGTCAACGAACCTTTCTTATATTTTTTACCGGAGGGATTTTATGAAGGTCACTGACGTTAAGATCAAAAAGTTTGAAGGAAGGACCCCAGGAAGAGTTAAGGGAGTCGCTTCCGTAACATTTGACGGACAATTTGTTGTCCACAACATCAAAATAGTCGAAGGCAGAGACAACAAATTGTTCATCTCCATGCCTTCTAGGAAGGTTGGTAACCAGAACAAGGATATCGCTCATCCTATTACCACCGAGTTCAGAAGAGAACTAGAAGACACAATTCTCTCTCAATTCAGAAGTCTATAAGAGTTAGAACTTTAGACTCTGAATAAGCTTGAAAAATTTTTCTGAAGGGAGCTTAGTTCTCCCTACTCTCACTTTACTAAATCGTGCTTAGCTTTCTTTGCCCTCAATAATATTTGGATAAGCAAGTGCTTTAAGTACTAAATGTTTTCAAATCAACTCATAAGCATTGATTCCCTGACAAGGTCTTTTGAAACTATTCTCTGTCCTGATGAAAACCTCAAAATCTTATTTTCTATCCAATCCAAAATTTCACTAATATTTTCATTCCCTAAGCTAGGTATATCTCTACCGGTGAGTACAGATATTAAATAATTCCTAGACTTCTGAGACAATCTTTTTTCTTCCTTCAGGTAAGGCAGCACCCCAAGATTTTTAAGTACCCTTATTGAAAAATCAGCCAGTAAATAAAAAATTTTCTCTCTTTCCTCCACTTCTGCTAAATCTTTGAGAAACTTTATCGTTATAGAGTAAAGGTATTCATCAAACACTTCATAAGGAAGTGTTAAATTAATTATCTCCATCGCCATATAGAGAGTTGAAAGTTTTGAAATATTTCCTTTGAAGAAACTAAAAAAATCTGCAAGTACTTCAACATCCTCCAGTGAAATCATCTTATCAATTGAAGATGGATATCTCACCATTCCTCTTATAATGTTTGAAACATTTATTTTATTAGAAAACCTACTTTTGAACCTATTAGCACCGTAGCAAACCAAATTTACCTTTCCTAGCTCAGGCGAAAAAACCACTACAACCTTATCATAATCCCTAGTATCTTTAGTACCTAGCACAAGCCCAGTTATATTTCTGAATTTTTTATTTACCATAGAGGTATTTTATTTCATCAGGTATGAATATGCCTTTATCAGTAATTATCCCAGTTATTAACTCCGAAGGAGTTACATCAAATGCAGGATTCCAAACATCAACATTCAAAGGTGATATTTGTTTACCATAGATGAATTTAATTTCCTTGTCACTTCTTTCCTCTATAGGTATGTCTTCTCCTTTCTCCAAGCTAAGGTCTATCGTTGTATAAGGTGCAGCAACATAAAAAGGAATGCCAAAGTGTTTACAAACAACAGCTAAGTTATACGTTCCTATTTTGTTAGCTACATCGCCATTTCTAACTATTCTATCCGCTCCTACAATTGCTAGGTCTATCCTTTCTTTGGAGAAGAGATAAGAAATCATGTTATCAGAAATAAGTTTAACAGGTACACCGTTTTTCGAAAGCTCGTACGCTGTAAGCCTAGCTCCCTGTAACAAAGGTCTAGTCTCACAAGCATACACGCGCTCTAACTTACCTTTCCAAAATGCTTTATATATAACACCTAAAGCAGTCCCAATTCCTCCAGTAGCCAACATACCAGTGTTACAGTACGTTATAATCTTAGCACCATCAGGAATAACTTTCTGCCCATTCTCAGCTATACTATCACAAAGTTCTTTGTCCTCATCGTGTACCCCTCTAGCCTCATCTTCAGCTAAAGAAACCAAAACATCAAAATCTTTTATATTTCTAAGTTTTTCGTTAATTCTATCCAGAATAAGGAATATATTATATGCCGTAGGTCTAGCACTTTTTAATGTGCTAATTATATAGTCTAACTTACTTGGGTCTTTATACTGACGAAGCCCAACGCAAACACCGTAGGCAGCAGCTATTGCTATAAGTGGTGCTCCCCTAACAGCTAGCTCCCTTATTGCATCTCTAACCTCTTCAACAGTTGTACAAATAATATATTTCTCCTCACTCGGCAAAAGCCTCTGGTCCAATATAACCAAGTTACCATCTCTATACTCTATAACCTTTAGCATACTTCTCTCTTTTCTTTTCACTAAATATCATCAAAATCTTTTCCTTAAGTACCCACAAAACAACAAAAACCCAAGAGAAAAATCTCTTAGTTGCCTCAATAATGCTACCTAAAATATTCCTTACACCAGAGATTAACTCAACACCTCTGCTAGACATTATTATAGAAGCATCTTCAAACAACTCTTTGTTTTTATTTATAAACCTAATAAACTTAAACGAAGCAGTATCAAAGATTATCAAGTTTGGCTCAAGCTTCTTAAGCATCTCTATTCTCTCTTTATGCTTGTGTTTACTAAGAATCTTACTCAAACCCATTATATTAAGTTTCATCTCAGGGAAACTTAGTTTCAGGTTGTTCTTGAACTTCGAAGCCATTTTATCGCTACTTGCTATGACAGCAACCCTATAATAGTAGTCAGATATATTTTTGATTACCTTAAATATCGTCGAAGATTCCTTCGCTACACTTAAATCACTAACCCCAAACAACAATTTAGCAACAAACCCAAAAATCTTAGATGAAGGTATTATTAACTTACCAGACACAAGTTTTCTATACTCATCACTGTAGATTAAATCGAACAAAACCTTTGCATCGGCAAAGATTATAAAAAACCTGTTCTTATCCAGAAGTTTCCTGAACGCAAGCTCACTTATTTCTTCCTCACTAAAGCAAAGAATTAGTATTTCCTTTATTATAAACTCTTTCATAGTTTATATCTTCTCCGTGTATCTCTGGCCCAACAATCCTTCAGGCTTAATCAGAAGAGTCAATATAAGTAGCAAGTAAACAATTACATCTTTGTAAGCTGACGAAATGTATCCACCCACAAAGACCTCAAATACTCCCATAATCAAACCTCCAAGAACAGCCCCCGGTATACTTCCTATACCTCCTACTACAGCAGCAGTAAACGCTTTTATTCCTGGTATGAACCCCATATCATACCTTATCACAGAATAGTAAGTACCGTAGAAGAACCCACCAATAGCCCCTAAGAAAGCACCGATAAAAAACACCAAAGATATTACAGCATTGACATTTATACCCATAAGAGAAGCAGTCTTTATATCTTGCGATGTTGCCCTTATAGCTATACCTAGCCTAGTTCTAGTTATAAACAAAGCCAGCACTATCATCAAAGCTAATGTAAGAAACACTATTAACATACTCTTCAAATCAAAATTCAAAAACCTAATAGGTGGAATAAAATCCGAAATTCTACTATAGCTTATTGCCGTATTACTAACAAAGAGAAATACAAGGTTTTGAAGTATTATAGAAACGCTTATAGCACTTATCAAAGCTGAAAGTCTCGGAGAATTCCTAAGAGGTCTATAAGCCAAAAGCTCTATAATCACACCTACAAACCCAACAACTATAGCAGCAACTATAACAGAAATTGACAATGCAATTCCATAAACAGGCAACAAAGTAGAAAGCAAAATATAAACTCCTAATGTAAAAAATGCACCTAACATGAAAATTTCACTATGCGCAAAGTTTATCATCATCAATATGCCGTAAACCATCGTATAACCAAGTGCTATAAGAGCGTATATGCTACCTAGAGTAATCCCATTAAATACTTGCTGTACGAAAATTTCAAACATCTTATTATTATCAACATTACAAACTTTATTTTTCCATTTGTGGAGGACTTAAGGCTTCAAGGGAGGTGTCAACCTCCCTGCAAAAAATATTTTGATACTCAAAGAAATCAAATTTTAAACTAATATACTTCAGGAGGTTTAATATGAAGAAGATTATTTTCTCAGCTTTTGCTTTTTTATTCATTGTAAGTGGAGTAGGTAATGCTATGAAAATGATTACAAACAAAAATTTTGTGATCATTCAAGACTTTGAATCTAAGATTCTAACTAACAAAAGAACTATAAGGGTTTATTTACCTAAAAACTACTTTAACTCATCAGAGTATTACCCTGTAATATACGCCCAGGATGGACAAAACTTGTTTTTTGACCCTAACAATAAAATGAAATGGGATTTAGACAAAAACATAGAAAAGCTAAGAAAAGAAGATAAAATAAAGGATGTTATAGTTGTTGGTATAGACCACATGGGAGTTCAAAGGATAACCGAATATACACCATTTCCTTTTTCTAGCTATGGCGGTGGTAAAGGTAAATTATATGGTGAATTCTTAGTTAAAGAAGTGAAGCCTTTCATAGAAGCAAACTTTAGGGTAAAAACAAATAGAGAAGATGTTGCTGTGATGGGGTCATCTCTTGGTGGGCTAATATCACTCTACATTGGGATGTGGTATCCCGAGCAGTTCGGAATAATAGGCTCAGTATCTCCTTCGTACTGGTGGGGGCTTGACAAAAACTTAGCTGAAGCATCAAATAATATAAAATCTCTAAAAACTCAAAAGATATACATAGACATGGGATACAGAGAACAAAGCACAATGTTTAAAGAGAAGAACGGAAGAGGTGTAAGTAATGTGATATACACAACAAAAGAAATGTTTTTACTCCTACAGAAAAACGGCATGGACTATCCCAACCTTCTTTACATTGAAGACTTAGCAGGTGAGCACAACGAACTTATATGGAAAGAAAGAATTACAAATTTCTTGATTTTCGCTTTTTCGAAGAAAAAGCTATCATCAGAACTCAAAAACATAGAAATCTACTATTACCCGAATGAATGGGGAATAGGTGACATGGGGTACCTCTTCGTAAATGGAGTTACCGAGGACGGAATAACTAGAACTTTCTTAGGGCTAACTCCAGAATTAGAAAAACTAAAGTTATTTGATAAAGACAGAGGAATAATTCAAGCCACTGACAGCGGGACAGGAACCATAAGCGTAAAGATAGGCAAACTCCAAGCTAAGAAAGAAATCAAAATAGAACCAATATCTAGCATTTACTGCGTCGCCGAAATAAATGTTGTATCACCTACAAAAAGTGTACAACTCGTAGTAACAAACCAAGACAAAATGAAAACAAACTATGTAGTTCCTCTACTTTTGGTAGACTCCACGAATGAAAGTGGTAATGTTTTTTCAACAAAGATAACAAACTTAAGAGGCACAATTATTGATGCCGATATAGTTGATGAAAACGGCAATGTACTGAAGAGCGTAAAATTAATAATGAACAGTATGTACAAAAAATACACCTTTAATTTGACTAATAAATAGGACTCTTAGAACTCGTAAATAACTGGTATTCCTATTTTTGGCGAGTATGCGAGTGATACCTCCCCTGAAGGATCTACGAAAACATTATACCCAAAACTGATACCTACATAAAACTTATTAATGAGACTATACAACCCATCCAACCTACCCTCAAAATTAAGTAAAAGTGTGCCTTTATCAAGATTTATATTCACTACATTCTGACTAATTCCCTGATACCCTACACCAACCCCTAAACTCAACTTTGCAACTATAATATTAACCTTATTTATCTCAAAAACTTTTGTATTGTATGATGGTAAAAGTTTCAATCCCACATTGTAGTATCTTCTGTCCTCTGTTGAAAAGAAGTTAAAAAACACTTCGGTGTTTACCTTTATTGTGTCGTTTGGGATGTTGAAGAGTGAAAACGGTAATTCAACAATATTTAACCCTACTCCAAAGTCAAGGTTTACACTGACGGTATCGGCGTATATGTTCAGTGATGGCATGCCTTGTATGCCGAGTTCTAGAGAGTAGCCAAAAGTAGACAAGATAAGCAATGTAAGGACACTCAAAACCTTCTTCATAAAACCTCCTTATTTTATACTCTTTTATAAACTACTCTTAATATTCAAATTTAGTTAAAGTTATTCGGTATATTGTTAATAACCCTACCAACACCAAGGTATGAGTTAGGATGTGAGGTATTTGTATACACACCACCACCAGTAGTATTAGCATGATTGTTTGTTATCCAACCTATATTTGTAAAGTAATCTGAATTACGCAAAAACACTCCTCCTCCATTAGTAGCACTATTACCATACACACTACCACTTATCGTGTTATATGTTGAAACCCACAAAGATATCCCTCCTCCATCATAAGTAATAGCAGTATTACTATACACATTACCACTTATAATGTTATATGATGAATAAACTAATTCTAATCCCCCTCCAAATTGGGCACTATTACCATACACACTACCAATTATCGTGGTATTTATTGAATTATTCAAATATGATCCCCCTCCATTGTTAGTAGCGTAGTTACCATATACATTATTTAACATCGTGTTAAGTGAGAGTGTTCCAAAATTATTTTTTGAAAATATTGTGAAATTTAGAAAGAGTAGGGTTAAACAACTTGGACATGAAATTCTTTTTCTGAATGACTACTATTATAGAGTTAAACATCTTGATGAAGGTATTTTGAAGTTGCTGTTAGAGAAGACAGGGCAGTACCTTGCTAGGAAAAACAAAGATAAGAACTCAAATCTTACAGTAGCCAAATAGAAAAATTTCCCAAAAGATTTAATTACTTTCTAAACTTATTTCATTCCCCCGAAGCCTCAAAATATAAATTGTAACGCTCAAACAATCCAGAAGTATGAATACCAAACAATATTAAAGCAATTGGAGAATAAAACAATATGAGAATATTCTGAATAACTGAATTTGAGAAAAATCTCTCAGAAACACTTAACTTGAAAATACCTAGTCTAGTTCTATCATACAAAAGGTCGAACATAAATTTAATAATTCTTTTAAAGCTTGGCTTTAGTTTAGATACTCTAACTTTAAAGGAATTAATTAAGAATATATTCTCCAAAGCCTTTTTATTGAACCACATAAAGTGGTGTGGTGGGAAATCATAATTCCTCCCACTCCTTGAAAGTTCTGCAAATAACCTATCTCTATTAGGCACAGAACCGACTACCTTGCCACCTGAACTTAGTAATTCCTTAACTTTCTGTATAAACCCACTTGGATCAGTTTGATGCTCCAGTACCTGAAAAAATGTTATAGCATCAAATTTCAACCCCTCTTTCTTGGCATACTCAACAAATTCATCCAAACTCATGTTATAAACATTCTTAAGCCCAAGCTTTTCACTAGCTACCTGAATTGATTTTGAATCAATATCTATGCCATACACATCAAAACCCAACTCTTTAGCCTTGTATATGAATGAACCATTACCACAACCTATGTCTAGTAACTTTAACCCGCTTGCCTTACCTTTGTAAGAATCTAGAAAAAACAAATGATCCTCAGCTAATTCAATCAACCCCTGATGGAACTCTTCGTAACTCCACACCTCTTCGTTTTCGTATATCTCCTTCACGAACTCAAGAGGTGTCCAAAACTCTAAATCACACTTATCGCAGTGATACAACTTATACTCTTTGTTTAGAGTCTTATACAAATATTTTCTCTTGAAGTTATATTCTCTTATTTCATTACCACAAGAAGGGCATATTATATTCATAGCCTGTTTTATAAACTATATCCCAAAATACTTTCAATATGCCACGATTAAGTTTAACCTGGAACATGCTAAGCATGTTATCAAAATCAAAACATTTTGAATAGAGTTTCCAGAGATGTTTAAAATACTTTTATAAAGGGGAAGGAGTATGGATATCTTTAGTGTAATTCTTGATTACTTTAACAAAGGCGGAATAGTAATATACTTTATACTTTTAGCATCAATACTAGGTGTTGCAATAGCAATAGAAAGATATATCTTCCTAAAAAAGCTAGAGAATAGTAAGAAAAAGCTACTCTCAATTTCTCTTGAGAAGATAAACAAGGGACAAGTTAGGGACCTGATGGCGATATACGACTCAGAAAATAACACTGTATCGAGGATATTCAAAACAGCAATTGAAACATACTTAAAGGGAGCATCAAAGGAAGACATAGAAAACTCAATAGGCGACATAGCAAAGATAGAACTACCTATAATAAACAGATACCTATACTTACTAGGCACAATGGTCTCAATCTCTCCCATGTTGGGACTCCTAGGAACGGTAACAGGTATGATAAAAGCAACAACAGTTTTGGCAGAGAAAGGATTATCTTCTCCATCTGAACTTTTGGCAGGTATAGCTGAAGCATTGATAACAACAGCAGCAGGTTTAATCGTAGCAATCCCACTACTAATTATCTACAACTACCTAGTAAATAAAGCAGAGGGAATAATACAAGAAATAGAAGCAAACACAACGCAAATAATACTTTCCTTATCCTCAACTAAAGACATGTCTATATGGTAAAACCTCCACTAGGAAAACATATAAAAAACTCCTTAGTTTTTCCAATACTATTCTTAGTAATCAACTCAGTGTATATCTACTACTCAGTAGCACTAGTAAAAGTAAACTTATCATCTACCATATTCTTAGGATACTTAACGTTATCCTTACCTCTGCTACTACTTAACATTTCCTTACTGGGGTATCTATCATATGTTTATTACATAAGATACAGGAAAATGCTTTCGCTATACCAAGAAGAGTACAAAAAAATAATAGAAAGGACATCTCTCAACGATTCCGAAAGATACCTATCTTTGTTAGATGATCTCGTTGGTGAATCAAGAAAAGATGGAAATAAATACCTCGTCATAAACGAAGATGAATTTGGAACTTTAGGAGAAACAATAAACATTGTTTTGAGCGAAGTTTATGAAATAGACACAGGAAAAAGCAAAAGGCTACTTTTCCAAAAAGAACTAATATCCAAACTTTTAGAAATGGTACCCGACCCACTCATAGGTACAAAAAATATGAAAGTAGGTAACTCAACAAGATACATAGTAAACAATGTAAACAGTGCTTTCCTCTCAAAACTAAGAATAGAAAATGTAGTAAAACTAGTATACAGGCTATACGAACTACTGAAAATCGGAACGATAAAGGACAAATATATATACGATATATTCAGTAGCATAGTAAGAGGAGACATTGAAGACTTCAAAGATTACCTACTAAGCGAAGAAACGAACATAGAAGAATTTCTAATAGATATCTGGTGGTTCATGGCACCAGTAGACGAAAGAGCCATGAAAATAATTCAGCTTCTGATAGAAGTACTTAAAGGCGAAGACCTACTTGATATACCACAAGATATAACCCTAGATGTACTGAAGTACGAGGAATACAGAGAAAAATTCATATCGTCTTTTTCAGGCTCAGAGATAGAAGGTATAATACCAGCCACAGCCCCGGAAGATGAAATATCCTTCCTCAAAAAACAAGAATCAAAACTCTTTTCAGAAGGGCTAGAGATAGAAGACTTCAAGTTTGCTCTCTTACCCCCTAAAAAGTTAGACCAAAAAGTTGTCTACAACTCTCCCTATATCCCCCAGGAAGATGACATAATAATAAAAAGCAAAATCAAAATAATACCCATCATAACCAAAAAATACAAAGAAAGAGATATATTCCTTAAATTCCTCCAAATTTCATCACTATCCTAATTTCATCTTCCTAAAGAGTTCAACAAAATTCGTCTCCTTAGCCTTTTCAACAAGGTCCTTAAGCTTTATGCTCGAAAGATAATCCTCTATCTCCTTAGCCAATCCTCTCCAAACCTCAGCAACCATACATTCCTCAACGATAGGACACTTCCTCTTAGATAAAGGATTAAGACACCAAACAGGTATAACACTACCATCAGCAGCAACAACAATATCTAAAAGCGTAAGAGAATCAAAATTATCATTAAAAGAGTAACCACCATTTATACCCCTAACACTCTTTATTATTCGAGCCTTCTTGAACCTAATAAAAATCTGCTCAATATACCTTATAGGTATATTCTGATTAAGAGCAATCTCGTTTAGAGAAATCGGCAACCTGTCATAATTCAAACCCATGTATATCATAGCCCTCAACCCATACATCACCCTAGTAGATATCTTTATCATAAAACCGCCTCCTAATTAAATTATAAACTAAATCACTACCAAAAATATAATATTTACAAAATATACTACCAAACAAGTAAAGATTTACTTTAAAGAGAGGCTTCGCCTCTCTCTTTACTCTTCATGATTGAATAAAAAGTGCTAATAGCACAAGTGCTATTAAGCACAATGTGCTATTAAGCACTTACTCACTTATCTAATTTAAGGAATATGTATTTCCGAAAATGTTTTTGGAGTAGTTCCAAGGAGGGAACTTATGGATGAGGTGAGAATCATAGGAGCCAGAACGGTAGAAAATATAAAAAGCACGGAACCCACAGAAGGGAAAAACGAACTCAAAAAAGATGTTAATCAAAAAATAAGGGAAGAAGAGAAAGAAAAAATCAAAGAGGAAGAAGAGAGAAGAAAGAAAGTTGAATCAGAAATAAAAAAGTATGTAATTAACGAAGATGACATGAAAGTACTCTTACTTATGTTTGGATCTAGAGGTAATACAACATTGCTAGAACAAATAATAGAGAAGAAGAAAAAAGAAAAACATGGCTAACAGTATTCGCTACCAAAAAAGAAACTTATTTCCCTTTTGGCAGAATCTGGAGAATCAGAGGTATGTATTGCATTCATTGGTAAATTAGTACCATACATGTACCTTATCGTACCTGGCTTAGCTTTAGAAGGATCTGTATTACCTATAATCTCCCTCACCATCTCAACCGTATTACCCTCAGATTCAACAACCATCGGTATACAATACCCTGAAGTCATAAAATCAATTAGCCTTTCAAAAAAATCTTTCCCTTCGTGCTCTCTATAAAATTCCTTTGCTCTCTCTACAGTAAGCTTTTCCATTCTCATAGCAATTATCCGCAATCTGTTTTTTTCTAGGATTGATATAACCTCTCCAATTTTACCTGAACCAACAATATCAGGTTTTATTATCACAAGTGTTCTCATACTATCTCTTCCTAGAATACTTACCCATTAGTTCACCTTGTGCTATTATATGGCCTTCCATTGCCTTTAGAATTTTCTGTTTCGTTGCACCCGGCGGTATATCAAGAACTACATCAAGAGCGTAAGCTTTAAAGAAATACCTATGTACACCGCTCGGTGGACATGGACCACCATAACCAAGCCTACCCCAACTATTAATTCCGTGTCTCATACCATTTGGAAACTCTTTTTCAGGTTTTATACCTTTAGGTATAACTACCTTATTACTAGCGGGAATGTTGTAGAGTATCCAGTGGTCCCAAGTACCCATAGGAGCATCAGGGTCATCGTTTATAAGAACAAGTGATTTGGCATTTGTAGGTACATTCTCTATAACTATCTCAGGTGAAACATCAGAACCATCGCAAGTATATTCCAAAGGTATAAAATCCCCATGCTTAAAAGCAGGACTACTAACAATTAATTTATCCATACCTTTCCCCCATTCTTGCCAAAAGAAACAAAAGACAAAGAAAGAACAAACAGCAAACCCCAAACAAAAACCTTCCACAACCTCATACCTAACCTAATTATCTTACAAACAAAAAACTTTTTCAAGTTATTCTTAATCTACAGAGAGGCTACGCCTCTCTATATTACAAAGGTCCTTAAAGCAGAGATACTCTAGCCAAGGAATCTCAAGATATAAGCAATTTGTCCTAAAGATATACCACCATCATTCGGCGGTACTTTCTTATGAACAAAAACATTGAACCCTCCACCCTCCAAAACCTCTAAGGTCTTATCTAAAATTATAGAATTCTGAAATACCCCACCACTCAAAACAACATTCCTAATCCCACTAAAATTACTCAACTCCTTAACAACAACCTCTATAACTCTAACTAAAGTATTATGAAACTTCTTCCCTATATATACCCTAGGTACCCCTTTCCTCAAATCCTCAACTATACTCCTTATCATCTCTCTCCAATCTATAACACCATCAACAATTCTAAAATCATAAACTTCATTGACCTCTTCATCGTAAAGTAACGACTCAAACTCTAACTCCATAGCTGATTGACCTTCAAATGTTGATTTATAAGATATCCCAACTATAGAAGAAACACCATCAAAAAGCCTACCCACCCCCTGCGACTCAACATAAACTCTATTCTTATACATTGAAATAAGGGTGTTTAAAACACGAGTGTTTAAAACACCTGTGTTTACAAATTCGCTAAAAAACTCCTTAACCTCACTATCACTAAACGATGAATCTAGAAGTAGTGATAAACCAATTCTATACACTTCTTTTATTGCTTTCTCTCCACCTAAAAGTTTGACAGGTAATAGATGATGAGTTCTTTTAATTTCGTTACCTTTTATAACGAAAAACTCGCTTCCCCAGATTTTACCGTCAAATCCATACCCAGTACCATCCCAAGCAACACCTATTACATCCTCATGAATAATACCATTATCAGCCATACACGAAAGTGTATGTGCTAAATGATGTTGAACCTTTATAAGTTCAACCCCTAACTTCTCCGCTAATTCTTCACCCATTTTAGTTGAAATATAATCAGGGTGTAAATCACAAACTATATACTTTGGCTTTATATTATAAAACCTCAAAAAATCGTCAATACTCCTATTGAAAGCGTTGATAGATTCAAATGTCTCTAAATCCCCTATGTGCTGACTAAGAATTACATAATTTTTAGTTGAAACTGCTATAGTGTTTTTTAAATGTCCTCCCAAAGCCAAAGCATCTGGCAATTCTTCATCAAAAACTATAGGACTCGGAACATAACCCCTTGCTCTTCTTATTAATATCTCATTACCCTTAGATGTAATTTTTACAACGCTATCATCTACATGTCTAACAATATCACGATTGTGAAGCAAATAAAAGTCAACAATACCACTAAGTCTATTGAAAGCTTCTTCGTTACCAATACATATTGGTTCATCGGAAATATTTGCACTCGTACACACTATAGGTACATCCAAGCCATCCATGATAAGAACATGCAAAGGACTATACGGAATCATACAACCCAAAAAAGGATTTTTCGGAGAGACATAATCAGATATCTTTACATTATCTTTCTTTATCAAAAGCACTATGGGCGAAATATAAGATGTAAGAAGTTTTTCTCCCTTCTCACCTAAATGACAGTACTTTCTAACTTCGTTAATATCTCTAAACATTAAAGCAAAAGGCTTTTCCTCTCTTCTTTTTCTTTTCCTTAAATCTAAAACAACATCATCAACATCAGCTTTACAAACGATCTGAAATCCCCCAATTCCTTTAATTGCTATTATCTTACCCTGAAGTATCAAATTCTGAACTGTATATATAACCTTCTTCGTGTAGTCTCTTAAGTTATTTTCATCAAGGATTTTAGGGAGTTTAATAACTCTTTCTTTGTTAGAATTGTAAAGTTCAACTATAGGTCCACAATCAAAGCAAGCAACAGGCTGAGCATGAAAACGTCTATTCATTATGTCTTCATACTCATTCTTGCAGTATTCACACATTTTGAAAACACTCATGCTAGTATTAATTCTGTCATACGGAACATCTTTGACTATAGAAAACCTAGGTCCGCAGTCAGTGCAGTTTATAAAAGGGTAATAGTATCTCTTATCATTTGGACTTAGTAATTCACTTTTACACTCCTCACAAATCCCCAAATCAGGTGGGATTACTGGCAATTTCTCATCACTCCCACTACTCTTTTCTATTTTGAAACTATCATACCCCAAAGGCTCTAAATCCTTTACATTGATAAAATGTATTTCACTAGCTCTTGGTTTATCATCCTTTAAGGATTGAATAAAGGAATTTAATTCCTTTTCTTTTCCTTCAACTTCAATGAAAACGCCTGTTGAATCGTTTCTCACATACCCCTTGAGTCCATACCTTATGGCAGTTCTATAAACAAATGGTCTAAAACCGACACCCTCTACGAGTCCCCTAACTTCTATAAGATACCTTTTCATTAATGTTTATGGTGATGAAAAACCTAAAAGAATTTCAAATTTTCTTTCTTTCTGGAAAGAAATTAAGGTAATTCAAGATTGTATTAAACACATTTAAGTGCTTATAAGTGAGAGTGTTCCAAAATTATTTTTCTGATTAAGATTAAATTTGGAAATGTTTCAAAGAGAGTTCTCTTGATTTTTGGAACACTCTCTTATAATTTGTAACCTTTTAGGTTAGCTGCATATTTTACTATGTAAAGGAGGAAGGAGTTATGAAAAAGTTACTTTTAGCATTACCTTTGATGATAGCCTTGGCGCTATCCCCAGTAGCATTTGGTGCAGAGAGTGAAACTAATGTAAGCCCAAATGCTTCTGCTTGTGGTACATCTTGTGCTTGCGTAACCACACAAACTAATGCAGTCAAGGCAAAGAAGGATTCTACTAAGAAGGATTCTACTAAGAAAGCAGAATCTAAATAATGAACTAAGTAGTTCACGCGAAAATCCAGTAAAGGGGGAGAAGAAAATTTCCCCCTTCTTCTTATTCTGAATTTGCAATTTTTTTAATTTTGTTAAAAAATTGTCTTTATATAAGGAGGAGGGAGTTATGAAAAAGTTACTTTTAGCATTACCTTTGATGATAGCCTTGGCTCTATCCCCAGTAGCATTTGGTGCAGAGAGTGAAACTAATGTAAGCACAAATGCTTCTGCTAGTGGTACATCTTGTGCTTGTTGTGCTTGCGTAACCACACAAACTAATGCAGTCAAGGCAAAGAAGGATTCTACAAAGAAGGATTCTACTAACAAGGATTCTACTAAGAAAGCAGAATCTAAAATAATAAACTAAGTAGTTCACGCGAAAATCCAGTAAAGGGGGAGAAGAAAATTTCCCCCTTCTTCTTATTCTGAATTTGCAATTTTTTTTTAATTTTGTTAAAAAATTGTCTTTATATAAGGAGGAGGGAGTTATGAAAAAGTTACTTTTAGCATTACCTTTGATGATAACCTTGGTGCTATGGTGCTATCCCCAATAGCCTTTGGTGCAGAGAGCACAACTAATGCAAGCTCGAAAGCTAGCGCAACTGCACAAACTAATGCAGTTAAGCAAGAAAAAGTATCAAACATTGTTGTAACTACAAATACCAATGTAACTGCACAAACTAATGCGGTAAAGCAAGAAAAAACATCAACCACTAATACCAAGAAGTAATCATTAAAAAAGTGCTATTAAGCATCCCTAAAATTCTAAAGGAGGCTATCTCCTCCTTTACCTTTATAAAAAGGTGCTTTAAGCACAAGTGCTATTAAGCACTAAGTGCTATTAAGCACTTAATTAAAAATGTGCTAGTCATCACCTTTAAGTAGCCCTACCCTCCAACCCTATTTTATAAGGAGGGGTTTCACCCCCTCCTTACTTCCTAGAATATTTGAATAAGAAATACTACCATTTAAGATACTACAGAGAAACAGAGTCTTTATTCACTTTCTAGTAATGAAATAAAAAAGTGCTATAAGCACATAATCATTCAATATGTGGCTGTATTTCCAAGAGGAATAGCCTCCTCAGTAGTTTTTTAATTTTTCAGAGCTAAAATATCCTCAACAATAAAATTTGGCTTATACGAAAGGTCTTCAATACTTAGTTTCTCTAGAAGTTTAATAGCTGTTTTACTTTCATCAATTTGTGGCACTCCCCTCTCGTTTTGCTTCAAGGGTAAAACTGACACTTTAACAAAGTTCCCATCCTTTAGAGAAATCCAAATTTTCATTATAGCCGATATATTGTTCGGGTAACTAGTACTGAAAAACTCGTATGTGTAGAAATTACCAAGGCTATAGGCTATAAATTTACCCTTGTAAACTTCAACTCCTCTAAGGACATGGGGACCATGTCCCAAAACAAGATCAGCCCCAGCATCAACAACAGAACGAGCAAACTTTATAACATTACCCCTATTCTCACCAAAAAATCTTTCTTCACCATACACAAGTCTCTGAGCCTTTGGACCTTCAGCACCACCATGAAATGAAACAATCACAATATCATACTTTTCTTTGTAAGACTTAACTATCCTTTTAGCTTCCTCTACATCAAGAAGTGAATACGCATACTCAGAAGGATGAGTATAAAAACCAAGTATACAAATTTTCTTGCCCTTTATATTAAACTCTGCTACATACTTACCACCAACCGGCTGAATACCTCTTTTGGTAAGCTCCCTTATTGTTGATTGTATCCCAACTTCTCCGAAATCCCTTGAGTGGTTATTAGCTATAGACATAGCATTAAAACCTGCTTTTTGTAAATCATCTGCAAGGTATGTAGGCATTCTAAACGCATAAGCTCTACCCGAAGAAGTCCTCTTGGTAGGCACACCACCATCGACTATAGGACCCTCAAGGTTACCAAAAACTATATCTGCATTAGAAAGAAATCTAACAATAGGCAAATTATATAGCCTCTCACTTTCTTTCGGTACAGCTACAGTAGGATAAGTAGAACCAAGCATAGTATCACCTACAGCCGATATAACAAGATAATCATCATCAAAAGCTCCTACTTCACCCTTACCTTGATTAGCCAAAACAATTAAAACAACCACCAAAGAAATAAAAACAAAAATAAAAGAAAACCTCAAAAACCTCATCCCAAAACCTCCAATAGAGATGTGAATTATAACATTTACAGAAATCTACTTTAAATTTTTTCAACAGCCTCTCTGTTTTTGTTGAAATGAAATTTTCTAGTTGAAGATAATTTTATATATGTCCTTTGTTCATCTCCACCTCCACACTGAGTATAGCCTACTCGATGGAGCTATAAAAATAGAGAAACTTGTTCAAACCGTAAAGGAACAGGGAATGAACGCTGTAGCAATTACTGACCATGGAAACCTCTTCGGCTCCATAGAGTTCTATAAAACATGTAAAGAAAATGAAATAAAGCCAATAATAGGAATGGAAGCCTACCTAGTTGACGAAATGACAAAAAAAGAAAAAATAGTTGTCAAGGATGATGTAGAAAGACAATACTATCACATAACACTGTTAGCTAAAGATTTCACAGGATACAGAAATTTAGTCAAAATAGCGACAAAAGCATACCTAGAAGGTTTCTACTACAAGCCAAGAATAGACAAAAAACTCCTAGAAGCACACAAAGAAGGACTCATAGTACTAAGTGGCTGTATAGCTGGTGAAATTCCTCAATTAATAAAATTTGGTAAACTGAAAGAAGCGAAAAACGTAGCTGATTGGTACATACAAACCTTCGGCAGAGAAAACTTTTACATAGAAATACAAAAACATGATATTGAAGACGAAAAAATAGTAAACCCTGAACTTGTCAAAATAGCAAAGGAATTTAAGCTTAAGCTAGTAGCAACCGGAGATGCACACTACCTATCACCAGAAGATTACGAGACACACGATGTACTACTATGTATCCAAACAGGCAGCAAAAAACACGAAGAGGATAGATTTAGATTCCCTAATAACTCTTTCTACTTAAAATCACCAGAAGAAATGGCTAACGAATTCAGAGAAATACCGGAAGCAATTCAAAGTACCCTAGAAATAGCTGAAATGTGCAATATAGAAATCCCATTCAACAACCCTGAGCTAATGCCAAGGTATTCCAATGACCCATCATTCAATGCAGATGAAAAGCTAAAAGAAATGGTATTCGAGAATCTCAACATAATTTTGAATAACAAAATACCTGAAGAATACATAGAAAGAGCTAATTACGAATTAGACGTAATAAAGAAAATAGGATTTAGTAATTACTTTTTAGTAGTTCAAGACTTCGTAAACTGGGCTAGAAGAAACGGAATACCTGTTGGTCCCGGAAGAGGCTCAGCAGCAGGAGCACTAATAACATACGCTCTAGGAATAACGAAGATTGACCCAATAAAGTATAACTTACTTTTTGAAAGATTCCTGAATCCTGAAAGAGTGACGATGCCAGATATAGATGTAGATGTAGCCGATAGAGACAGGGACAGAGTAATAGAATACCTCGCAAACAAGTACGGTAAAGAAAACACAGCAAACATAATAACATTTGGTACTCTACAAACAAAAGCCGTGATAAGAGATGTCGGAAGAGTACTTTCAATACCCCTCAATAGGGTAGACGAAATAGCTAAAAGCTTATCAAACTACGAGAGCATAAGCGAAGCAAAAGAGCTATCAAGCGATATAAAAAAGATACTTCAAAACGGAAACGAAGAAGAAAAGCACTGGATAAACTACTCCGAGAAACTAGAAGGAATGGTAAGGCACGCCTCAATACACGCCTCAGGAATAGTAATCTCATCTGTTCCAATACACGAGTACATAGCTCTCTACAAAGATCCAAAGGAAGGGACAATATCAACGCAAATACCAGCACAGTTTCTAGAGGAACTCGGATTCCTCAAAATGGATATCTTAGGACTAGCTAACCTCTCAGTGATACATGACACACTCAAACTAATAAAAGAGAGAAAGAGAGTAGAAATAGACATAGACTCTATAGACCTGAACGACAGGAAAACATACGAGCTACTTTCCTCAGGAAACACAGACGGTGTATTCCAGGTTGAATCAGAAGGAATGAAAGAGATGCTGAGAAACATGAAACCTTCAAACATTGAAGATATAATAGCAGCATTAGCTCTATACAGACCAGGACCACTAGGCTCGGGAATGGATAAGCAATACATCAACAGAAAACACGGAAAAGAAGAAGTTACATATCCACATCCAGACTTAGAAAATGTTCTCAAAGACACATACGGAGTTATACTTTACCAAGAGCAAATAATGAAAATAGCTCAGAAAATAGCAGGTTTTACTCTGAGTCAAGCTGATAACCTGAGAAGAGCAATAGGTAAAAAGAAGAAAGAAATAATGGATGAAATGAAATCTCTATTCATTGAAGGGGCAGTAAAGAACGGATACGACAGGAACTTCGCAGAAGAACTATTCAACATGATAGAAAAATTCGCAGAGTACGGATTCAACAAATCACACAGTGCTGCCTACGCAATAATAACATTCCAAACAGCATACCTAAAGGCTCATTACCCACTTGAGTACATGACAGCTCTCATCAACTCTGAAATAGGTAAATTTGAAAAAATGGTCCTCTACATAAACGAAGCTAGAAGAATGGGAATAAAAATACTTTCACCAGACATAAACAAAAGCGGGAAATTTTTTGAAATACAAGCAGACGAAAACAACAACGAAGGAATAAGATACGGATTTATGGGGATAAAAGGAATAGGTGAAAGCGTAGTTGATGATATCATAGAGGAAAGAAACAAAAAAGGAGAATTCAGAGATATTTTTGACTTTTTCCTAAGAACTTCAAAGTTCATGAAGAAAAATTCCTACGAAGTGATAGTTAGGTCAGGAGCCCTAGACTCACTATTCGAAAACAGGGGAATAATTATACAAAACCTAGAAAAGATAATAAACGCTTTCACTAACTTATCAAAGAGCTTTGAAATAGGTCAAAACGACCTATTTAACTCATCAAGTTCCAGCGACAAAAACGACAATCAAAACACCTACAACATAATCTCACAATTATTCACTGAAAACCCACAAATATCAAAAGATGAAATAGCAGCATTCGAAAAAAACACAATAGGTATATACATCTCGCATAATCCCATCGAGGAATACAGCAATAAGCTTAAATCTATAACAACTCTAGAATTAGAGTTATTAGAATTTTTACCTGATGGATGCTCATTTACAGTATTCGGAATGATTGAGGAAATAGAGCTCAGAGACATGATAAAAGGTAAAATAGCAACTCTAAAGGTTTCAGATACCAAAAATTTCATCACCTCACTCTTCATGACACCAGCAACTACAGAAACATACCTACCAGCTATAAAAGAAGGCTTACTCATGATATTCAAAGGAACTGTAGAAAAAACAGTCAAAGGTAAAAAGATAGCAAAGGTAACAAAAGTCATAGAACCTAAACACTACACAAATGAGAAATTTACAGAATTCCACATGATAATAGACAATACAGCCTCTGAGGAATCGTTAGAGAACCTAAGGAAACTATTTAAAGAATTCTCAGGAAAATGCCAAATATACATAGGTGTAATGAATGGCGAAGAAATGGAATACTTCAGACTACCCTCAACATACAGCATAAAGCCATCACTTTCGTTCGTGAAGAAGTTAAGAAACATAAAAGGTATCAAAAACTTCTGGTACTACTAAGTCACAACACTTTTACCTTTAGACTTAGAAACATAAAGCCTCTTATCTGCCAATTCAAATAACTCTTGGATGTTATAGCCAACTTCCTTGAAATCAGCAACCCCAACAGACATTGAAAGTTTTTTATCCTCTGGAATATAAACCTGAGACCCAGAAAAACTCCTCAAAATATCCATATAAAAATCTGATGAAAATATCTTCCTTATCCACCTTTTAGCTGCTAAAAACGCTTTGTTTCTATCAGTACTAGGCATTATCACAACAAACTCATCTCCACCGTACCTACCAACAAAATCTATCTTTCTCACAGTAGCTCTAAGTAATGATGCAAACTCCTTCAAAATCAAATCTCCTATCATGTGTCCAAAAGTATCATTGTAGTACTTAAAGTTATCAAGATCTATCAGAGCCAAACTAAAGTTATAGTTTTGGTCTCTATTACATCGTTCTACCTCAGTTATAGCGATATTTTCAATCTCATTCCTATTAGGAAGCCCCGTAAGAAAATCAGTTTTAGAGATTTTCTCTATCTTCCTAAAGTCCGAAAGTATCTCTAGTTTTGACTTAACCAACATTGAGGAAATCTCTAGAATATTTTTTTCTTCCATTCTAAAGAATTTTCCTTCGGAGAAGTTATGAATAACGAGGTAACCTCTCAACTCTCCATCACTAAAAACAAATGGCAATACAAAACTATTTCCAACTTCAACATCTCTAGGAACATTCCTATGCTCAATATATAACCTAACCAAACTACTAATATCTAAGCTATTATCCATGTAAACCGGCAAATAAACATCATTACTCTCCTTGTCAACGAAAAACACAACATCAACAGAAAACGAATTCAAAACAATATTCAAGAATCTCCTGATAAGTAATCTCTCATCATTTTCAGATATCACTAAATTTTGTATCCTCTCAAGAAACCTTATCTTACTAATCTTGTCCTGAAGCTGTAAGAGATTATACCTACTTCTAGCTTCGTTTATAATTAATTCCCAATTAAACTTTGGAAAAGGTAAATTAATAACATTTTTATCCGTATCCAGTAGGATACGGTAGAATTTATAATTCTCTCTAAGTGTAATGTAATAATTCTTAACATCCTGAGCCTCTTTTTCTCTACCTGCTTCCCTCAGAGCATGAATCAAATCTTTTAGTATTTTCACTTCAACATACTTAAACTCATTTTTTCTTATATACTCCAATGCCTCATAAAGAATCTTTATTTTCTCATCCAAGTTCTCAGTCTGCATCGCTATGCTCCAATAATAAAAGCTAACGGCCTCACTACCCTTATCTTCAGGAACTCCGGTTCTATAAACCATGCCAACATAAGGTGATACAAGCCCCAACTGTCTTTTTATATACATATCCATAACCCAAAGTTTAACATTTGAGTGTATTGGCAGCTCTTCTATTTTAGTCTCACTCATTATTCTAAATAGCATCTCCATAACAAAATTTGCTTTTCTAAACTCATTAACCGTCATGTAGAGGTACGCCATATTTACCAGGGTCATACAAATTTCTTTTATATCCCCTTCTTTAACAGTTAACAACAGAGCTTCTTTAGAGTACTTATAGGATTCTCTAAATTTCTCAGATGTATAGAGAAGATGAGCAAGACTGTTATAAATATGTGAAATATAAATAGACTTTAACTTGATAGCCAACTTAAGTGATTTCTTCACTTCCCTTATAGCCTTAACGTTTAGCCCCTTCTCTATAAACAAGTTACCCATTAAATGATGGAGAACTGCCAAATGAAAGTAATCTCTCTTTTTCGTGTAATACCTAAACGCTTTCATTAGCATTTTTTCTATTTCCTCAATCCTTAGTATATCCCTAGTGGATACAAAGAAGTAATAAAAACTCACTATGTGACAGTAAAGCTTATCAAAATCTAAGCCCTTTACTTTTCTCCTAGACTTCTTAATATCCCCTAGAAGCTCTACAATATCTTCACCCAAAATAGCGCCAACGAAGAAAAGTAAAGATTTAGATAGTATTATTTCTCCTTTATCCTTAGACCTAAACGCAAAAGACAGTGCCTTTCTGGCAGTATCAACTGTAAGATTCCATCTAGATTGAGTTATTGCATAAACATAAGCAAGAAGCCTATTATACTTTGCAAGTAATAAAGCGTCCCCCTTCTCCTTAAGCTCCTCCAAAACAAAGTTAATCTAATCTATAGCTTCCTCATTTCTATTCACCCCTAGATAGGAATATACGACCTTTTCAACATCACTAACATTGAAACTCATTTTAGAATACCTCATCTGGTCCAATAAGTAAGCACAAACTTCCCATAACATCCATTTGTAAAAGTCTAAAAACAGCTCTTCAAAACTAAAATTACTTTCGCCTCTCATAACTTCTCTTTCAGTGTAAAACAAATTAAATAGCTTAACTCTACCTTCATCAAAAGCGATAGAACTCTGAAATATCTTGGCATCGTTCAAAGCATCAAGTACAACAAAATTAAAACTTCTTTCAACATCCAAAGAAAAATTGATAAATTTTTCTAGTCCTATTGAAACTTCTTTGTTAGTCAAAACAATGACAAAATACTTTATTTTCTTATTCCTAGCAATATAATCAAGAATAGCTATAATCGAGTAAAAGAACTCATTCCTAACAACATGAAACTCATTATCCTCAAAGTACTCTTTAAACATTAGGTCTATACCTACATCCTCACCTTTTAGTAATTTGAACGTATAATTTTCAATATCAGCACTGACAAGCCACCCCTCTAAAGCTTTGCTTAATTCATCAGGATTAAAAGATTCAAAGATAAAATCAGACAGAGGGCTCAGTGCCTTCCCTCTCTGATAAAGTAAAACATAATCACTAATTTTTCTTTCAATTTCCTCAATAGCAAGCTCAACATTATTTGTCTTAACCAGCCAGTCAACTTCCATAACAAAAAAACCAACTTCCAAACAGAAATATTTTAAACAATCTAAATTACCTTGTTGGAAATTAAACAGATTCTACCTGTTTAAAAGGCAGCATTCAGGTAATGGAGCATTCTTAGAATTTTAGTATTATTTAGCACATTGCTATTAATAGTCCCATCCGCCACTTTTTAGTGTTAGGATACTTCGTATCCTAACATCTTGTATCTTTTTTATTGAAGAGTGCTATAAAGCACAGAGTGCTATTAAGCACAGAGTGCTATGAAGCACAAAGTGCTATTAAGCACCTATTAGGGCTTATATTATTTGAACTCCAATTTCTTTGACACCTTTCAAAAATCTCGAGATATTACAAAACTCTTTTTCACCAAACTTACCAATCCTATACCTATGGTAAGACAAGAACAACCTTCTTTTAGCTCTCGTTATTCCTACATAAAAAAGTCTTCTTTCCTCATCCAAAAGGTTAGCCTTATGAATATTCCTTACATGAGGTATTATACCATCAACAACCCCAAATATGAATACAACAGGAAACTCCAAACCTTTCGACACATGAAGACTCATAATAGACACATGGTCTCCATTGTCACCTATATTGTCAGAATCTCTCTTTAGCACGGCATTATTTAAGAAATCAATAACAACATCCGTATACTTTTCATTTCTTTCAAAATTCGCTATAGTTCTTATTAACTCCTCAATATTCTCAACCCTATCGTAATAATCTCCTTCAAGGGTCTCAAGGTAATCGTAATAATTTATTTCATCTATCATCTTTTCTACCCTTTCCGATAAACTAACATAATCGTTCTTTAAAATCTCTATTGCTTTGACAAACTCATTAGCTACCTTCGGTAACTCTCCTTTATTCAACATTTCCTTAACTGTCAAAAAGTAGTCCATTCCGTAATTAGACGCCTTATCAAGTATCTTTTTCAATGTAGCTTCACCAATGCTTCTCCTTGGTACATTAATAATTCTAGCAAAGCTAACAAAGTCATAAGGATTAATAGAAAACTTCAAGTAAGCAAGTATATCTTTGACCTCAATTCTTTCAAAAAACCCTACACCTGAATATACGACATAAGGTATATTCATCCTAATGAACTTCTCTTCAAGCACTCTGGAAAGGTAGTTAACTCTGTACAAAACTGCTATATCCTTGTAAGAATATTCTCCCCTCTGAACAAGTTCTCTTATTATGCTTGCAACGGTATACGCTTCACCATCCTGGTACTGTGCTTCAATAACAAAAGGTGAGGTTCCTTGAATACCCGTACCTTTTATGAGCTTACCATCCCTCCTAAACAACATGTCCTGAGCAACAAAGTTTGACAACCTTATTATCTCCTCGGTTGACCTATAGTTCGTCCTAAGTATAACAACTTTACAATCCTTAAAGTCTCTATCAAAATTCCTTATGTTCTCAACGCTCGCACCGCGCCAGCCATATATTGACTGGTCATCGTCCCCAACAACACAAATGTTTCTGCTATCATTCAATATGAGTTTTATAAATTCATACTGCACCTTGTCAGTATCCTGAAACTCATCAATCATTATGTACTTCCAACGACTTTTGTAAAACTTCCTAAGCCGCTCATTCTTAAGTAACTCCTCGTAAGGTAACCTTACTAAATCTCCAAAGTCAACAGCATTATTATCTCTCAAGGCTTTTTTGTAAATCTTATAAAACTCAATTACTTCTTCCTTTAGCCCAGCTTCTTCAAACCTGAGAGTTCTATCAAGTAGCGATATATAACCTGCCAAAAGTTCGGGAGAGTACAACCCCAAATTATATTCTTTCAGCAATTCCTTTATAAGCTTAACCTGATCATCACTGTCATAAACAACAAAATTAGCTCCTAACCCAAACAATTCATAGTTTTCCCTTATTATAGAAAGCCCAAAAGAATGGAATGTTTTTATCCACCATGTACCAACATTTACGTCACCGACCAACGAAAGTATCCTACTCCTCATCTCTTCAGCTGCTTTGTTAGTAAAAGTAACACAAAGAATTTCATCTACTGATGATTTGCCGGATAGAACTATGTAGGCAAACCTATATGTTATTACTCTTGTTTTACCTGAGCCGGGACCAGCTACAACAAGCAATGGCCCCTCAGTAGTAGTAACTGCTTCCCTCTGATCTTCATCTAAATCCTTCAAAATGCTCTGATGAACCATAAACTACCACTTAGGCGTAAGCTCTTCTTGCTTATCAGGAACAACTTTAGTTTTTTCTATCTCTTCTACAGACTTAGGTACAACCTTCCAGAACAAGGGTAAATACCTATCAAAGTTATTCAATATCTCTTCGGCTATTGTACTACCAGTATACCTATAATGATTCTCTATCATCTTCTTGAGTAACAGCAAATCTTCATCATCACTATTAATTCTTTGTATCCTAACCATCTGAGGATTATAAAGCTTATCAAATTTATTTTCCTGATCAAGTACAAAAGCAATACCATTACTCATACCAGCTCCAAAGTTCTTGCCGACACTACCAAGCACAACAACACATCCGCCTGTCATGTATTCACAGCAATGGTCCCCAGCACCTTCAACAACAGCAAAAGCGTTACTATTCCTTACGGCAAACCTCTCACCAACTCTACCTCTTATATATACCTCTCCACCTGTAGCACCATAAAGTAGAACATTACCAGCTATTATATTATTGTAAGGATCAAACCTAACATTATCAAATGGCTTAACTATTATCCTACCACCGTGCATACCCTTACCTAAGTAATCGTTAGCGTCACCGATAAGTACAAGCTCAATACCATCAACTATGAAAGCACCAAAGCTCTGTCCTGCACTACCCTTACATATCACCCTGACTTTACCATTCTCCAGCCCCTTATTACCATACTTCTTAGCTATAGCGTTGGAGATTTTAGCCCCTACAGTTCTGTCTGTGTTCTTTATAGTAAACTCATACTCAAATTCTCCACTACCACTCTCCAAAAGTTTCTTAAACTTAATGTCATTGATTACCTTATCATCGAAGTGCTCCTTTTCAGGTATATCATTTCTCTTACCATTCCATTTCTTAGGCTTGGTATTTGTAGGATCTGGGTCATACAGAACATAAGAGAGATCTATTTTACCGCCCTTCGGTAACTGTATATTCTCCTTAGGCTTAAGTAAATCAACTCTACCAATTATCTCATCGAGGTTTCTATAACCCATCTGAGCTAGAATTTCTCTAACCTCTCTAGCAACAAATAGCATATAATTCATGACCCATTCAGGTTTACCTGGGAATCTCTTTCTTAATTCAGGATCCTGAGTAGCTACACCAACAGGGCACTTATTCGTATTACATATTCTAGCCATTATACAACCCTCAGCAATCATAGCCATAGTACCGAATCCGTATTCATCAGCACCAAGCAAAGCAGCTATGACAACATCCTTTCCAGTCTTAAATCCTCCATCAACCCTAAGTTTAACCCTATGTCTCAAATTATTTTCAATGAGTATTCTCTGCGTTTCTGCAATCCCAAGCTCCCAAATCATACCTGCATACTTTATTGATGTCCAAGGTGAAGCACCAGTACCGCCGCTAGCACCACTTATTTGTATGGAATCGCTATACCCCTTAGCAACACCAGCTGCAACAATACCTACTCCCGTTTCAGCAACAAGCTTAACACAAACCCTACCTTCTGGATTTATGTGCTTTAGGTCATATATAAGCTGTGCTATATCCTCTATACTGTATATATCATGATGCGGTGGTGGTGAAATCAGAGTAACCCAAGGTTTAGTGTACCTTGCCCTAGCGATATCACCTGAAACTTTCTTACCTGGCAACTGTCCACCTTCTCCAGGCTTAGCACCCTGAGCAATCTTTATTTCCATCTCTTCAGCTGAAATTAAATATCTAGGAGTAACACCAAACCTACCAGAGGCAACCTGCTTTATCTTACTGTTAGACTCCGTAAACAATCTTTCTTCAAGCTCACCACCTTCACCGCTATTACTCTTAGCTCCTAGTCTATTCATCGCTATAGCTATTGTTTCGTGTGCTTCTTTACTCAATGCACCGAAAGACATCGCCTGAGTAGTAAATCTCTTCACTATTTCATACTCAGATTCAACCTCTTCGATAGGTATAGGTGCTCTATCACTCTTTATCTCTAGTAAATCTCTCAAGCTTGAAGGGACTCTAGTGTTAACTATTTTCGCAAACTCCTTATAAGCTTCCCAGTCCCCATTTCTAGTAGCTTTCTGTATAGCTCTAAGCATATCAGGATTGTGTTCATGATACTCGCCATCCTTTTTGTACTTGTAGAACCCAAAATCATTAATGAATGGTACAAAATCTGTACCATACCCCATGTTGAAGAAAGCGAAGTAATCCTTAGCTATTCCATCAAGCCCAACACCGTCTATCTTTGAAATCGTACCAGTGAAGTACTTTTCTATGACTTCATTGGATAACCCCAATGCTTCGAATATCTGTGCTCCTCTATAACTACTTATTTCAGAAATGCCCATCTTTGACATTATCTTGTAAAGTCCTGCCTCTATAGCCTTCTTATAGTTAGAAAGAGCTATGTTATAATCTGTTGGTAGCTCTCCTTGATTATCAGATGTATTGCCTTCAGATATATCAACAACCATATCATAAGCTAGATAAGGATTTATTAGTGAGACACCATAACCAATAAGAACAGCAAAATCATGTTCTACTGTTACCTCACCCGTCTCAACAACTATCGAGCACTTCCTCCTCAATCCTTCCTTTATAAGCCTATGATGTAATCCAGAAGCTGCAAGGAGTATAGGCACATATGCATTATTCTCATTAACCCCCCTATCACTGAGAATTATTATGTTGTAACCATTCCTAACGGCTTCAATACCCTTGTTTATAATGTTCTCTAAAGCTTTCTCCAAATCACTACCTTTATCACTCGGTGGGAAAAGAGTACTTATAACTATTGATCTAAAGTTCTCATTATCCAATTTTTTTAGATACTCCAACTCAGAATTAGAAATAACGGGAGAAGAAAACTTAAGAAGCTTTGTATTTCTTTCACTATCAACCAGTATATCACCAAAGCTACCGACATAAGTATCAAGTGACATCACTAATCTCTCTCTGTAAGGGTCTATAGGTGGGTTAGTAACCTGTGCAAACCTTTGCCTAAAGTAAGAGAATAACTTTCTTGGCTTAAACGAAAGTGGCGGTATAGGTGTGTCATCACCCATTGCACCAACAGGTTCCTTACCTGTAGCAACCATCTCCATTATAAGCTTTTCCTTCTCCCCAGCATCATATCCAAAGGCTCTCATTTTCCTTATCAACTCTTCACCCGTGTAGTTCTTATGATAATTCGTACCAACAACATCATGAATATGAACCCTCTCTATGTTCTTAACCCACTCCTTATAAGGTAACTTTCTAGAATACATCTCCTTTATATCTCTGTCACTTATTATTTTTTTGTTGACCAGGTCAACAACTAACATTTCGCCTGAACCGAGTTTACCCTTCTCAATAACCTTACTTTCATCAACCTGTATCATTCCAACCTCAGAACCCATTATTATTGTGCCATCTTCAAGTATTACATATCTAGCTGGTCTCAAACCGTTTCTATCCAAAGCGGAAACAATAAATTCACCATCCGTAACAGCCAGAGCAGCAGGTCCATCCCATGGCTCAGATATCGTTAGGTTGTATTCAAAAAACGCCTTTTCATCTTCACTCATAAATGGGTCCGCCTTATAAGCCTCAGGCACAAGCATCATGACAACGTGCGGCAAATCTCTACCAGACATCGTAAGAAGCTCAACAGCATTATCCAACTGCGACGAATCACTACCATAAGGCCATATCACAGGCTTAAGGTAATCAGTGTCATCTCCCCATATCTCCCTTGAAAACTCAAATTCTTTTGCTCTCATCCAATTAAAATTACCCTGTAGCGTGTTTATTTCACCGTTATGAGCCAACATCCTAAACGGCTGAGCTAAAAACCAATTTGGCAATGTGTTAGTACTGTACCTCTGATGGAACACAACAAAATCAGACTCAAAGTCCTCTTCTTGTAAATCAGGGAAGAAATTCAGTAATTGCGGAGCAATTAGTAAACCTTTATAAACTATTGTCCTCGAAGAAAAAGAAGCAAAATAGCACTTATCAACTAAGTTTTCTTTGTAAAATATGCTTTCAATATGTTTTCTAGCAATGTACAACTTTCTTTCAGTATCCTTAGAAGTGTCGTTAACCTTCACAAATAACTGTTGGATATCAGGTAAACTCTTCTTTGCGTCATCACCTATATAATCAACATTTACAGGTACTTTCCTCCAACCGATTATCTCTATACCCCTTTGCTTTAGGACACTGGTTATTATCTCTCTTGATTTCTTATTTAACTCTTCCTGAGTAGGCAAAAACACAACAGCTACGGCAAAACTACCTTCCTCTAGACTTGAATCAAACACTCTTTTGAAGAATTTATAAGGTATTCTTGTTAAGATACCACTACCATCACCAGTTTTAGCATCTCCACTAACAGCTCCCCTGTGAGTGAGATTAGAAACAGCCCGTACACCTTTTATAACAATATCATGGGACCTAACCCCATTCTTGTTAGCAATGAACCCAACACCGCACTCATCATGCATCCTCTCAGAAAAATTTTCCCAATCCATAGAATTCTCCTTTGTAGATATTGTTATAAATAATAATAATAAAATAAACCTTTTTCAATAACATCTTAAAAAACCTTGGGTTATATAGCACTTGCACCTCAAGCACAAAGTGACCTAAGGCAGAGCCTAAATTTTTCAACACTCTCCATACAAGTTGATTTTTATTTTTTTATCCTTTAAAATTCAATTTACATAGACTGAGGTATAAAATACTATGATAACGAAAGATAAGCTCATAGATTTCTTTGGGCGAGAATTATATGAGGAAGTCCTAAGGAAAAGAGAATACTTCGATATTCCAAACATAGATATAATCTCAAATGGAAGAAATTTGATCTTTTACTCAAAAGTTGAAGTTGATAATGAAAACTTCTATGTAGAAATAATCTTTGACCAGATAAACGAAGGATTTATTGAAAAGAAGTGTAGCTGTGGCAAAGAAAATTGCGAACACATGGTAGCAACAATACTAGAAATAAGCAATTACACTAAAAACGAAATATCAAGCAAAATAAAAAGATTCTCAAGTGACCGTATACTTATACCGCTAAAAATAATTCTAGATTTCTCATCTCTAAGAGATAGCTCAATAATAAGAATAAGGTTTGATCTAGCTGACAAAAAACTAGCCAGAAGCCCTAAAAACTACATTTACGAATACATAATTGATGATACCAAAACCATAAAGGTAACACCTGAGGACGATAGATTCCTAAGGATGCTAATCACTGAAAACAATATATACACTTACCCAGATGAAGGAATATCTCTTTCAATGAGCCAATTTCTGAGGATTTTTGACTTACTCAAGTCACACCCAAGAGTTTATCTACACCCAAGCGATGAAAAAATTGAATTTCTCAACGAAAAATTCGTGCCCAAACTCAGGATATCATACGAACAAACTAACGACATAAAAAAACTAAAAATAATCACAGAAGAAGATTACTCAAACATCCTCATTATCGCCGATGGCGAGAATAAAAAAATAGTCATAGGAAACAAAACATTAGATTTTTCAAACCCTATACCTATTGAAACATGGCTTGTGATATTCGAAAACAGATTCAAAATATCCGAAAAAGAGTTTCCTAAATTTTTCGGTAAATTCTACTCTATTCTCTCCCAGTGCTCAAAACTTGTATCAGACCAGGACACATTCAATGATAGGCCCAATATTGTACAAGTGGACAAGGTTGACATAAAAATAAAGCTTGACTACAATGAAGCCATAAACAAACTACATTGGGAATCAATAGTTATTTTTGACAATAGATCATTTAATATAAAAGATATCTTTGATGTATCGCTTAGGCATATAGAACTCTTTGATAATTACTACATAAGTGACATAAAGGAATTAAAGAAAAAAGTTGTAGACAAACTATTTGAAATTGGCTTAGAAGAGTACTTCATATCAAACAATTACATAACGAACTATATCCCTATAGAGAAAGAAGAATTTGTTAGAAAAATTCTAGCAAATTACGAGAAGTGGAAAGACTTCTGTGAGCTCACACCTAGAACGAGTATCTTGATACCCCAAGATGTTAAAGCCGTCTTTGATATTGATATAATAAACAAAGAGAAAGGCAAGTTTGATTTTTCATTCAAAGTCTTCTTCTTAGAAAACAGTAACACCATTGTAAAAGAGTTTGAACTAGAGAAATTTATAAAAATACTACCAGAAGTCCCTTCTGACGCAATAATTGAGGTAAAAGGCAGGTACTACAAGATAACAAACCTTGAGGAAGTTAAAAAGGTAAGTGAAAAGATCAAAGACATAATTGACAGCCGAATTAAAGAAAGCAATATCGTTAAGCTTATCCAAATACTTTCTCTCGAAGCAGAAATTGACTTTGACCTTCTTTCTAGTACCTTAGTAATAAGAAAGGACGAAAACACAAGAATTTTTCAAAGAGAACTAAAAGAATTGAAACCTTCCATAGACACAGAAGTTCCGGAAGAGGTAAAGAACACAATAAGGGAATACCAAAAAGTAGGATACTACTGGCTAAGATTTCTATATAAAAACGGATTTGGTGGAATACTTGCCGATGACATGGGACTCGGTAAAACACTTCAAGCTCTAACCTTTATCAAAAGTATATCATCAGACACACAAGACAAAAAACCTTCTCTCGTGATATGCCCAACATCACTAACACACAACTGGGTAAGAGAGATACAGAAGTTCTTCCCATCAACGTCATACGGGCTAGCCGTTGGCTCACCAAAAGAAAGAAAAGAAATTTTAGATAGATACAAAAACTACGATATTATCATATCTTCATACGCTCTGATAAGAAACGATATTTCCCTATACCTTGACAAAGAATTCAAGGTAATCGTTATAGATGAAGCACAGTACATAAAAAATAAAGAAGCTAAAACAACAAAATTCGTCAAGATGCTCAACGCAGAAATGAGACTTGCTCTAACAGGTACACCTATAGAAAACTCTGTTTCTGACTTATGGTCAATATTTGATTTCATCATGCCAGGAACATTTGGAAACTATAATTCATTCATGGAGAAGTACTCAAACCCAGAAAACCACAAGGAACTAGCAAAAAAAGTATCCTACTTCATACTAAGAAGAAAGAAAGAAGATGTACTCAAAGAGCTACCAAGCAAAATCGAACAAAATGTATTTGTACCTCTATCAACTGAACAAAGGAAGATATACGAGAAGTTTGCTAGAGATATGAAAAACAATGTACTCAAGTATGTTGGAGAACTAGGATTCAACAAATCTAAAGTACACATACTTTCTGCCATCACAAGACTTAAACAAATATGTGACCACCCAGCTTTGGTTTCTGAAGCATACGAAAATGTTGAATCTGGCAAGCTTGAACTACTAATTGACCTACTCAATGACGCCATAGACGGAGGACACAAAATACTCGTATTCTCACAATTCGTACAGATGCTAAAAATAATAGAAAAAAGGCTACAAATCGAAGGAATAGAATACTCATACCTCGACGGCTCTACAAAAAACAGGCAGGAAGTAATAAATGAATTTAACGAAAACGAAAACAAAAAAGTATTCCTAATAAGCCTAAAGGCTGGAGGTTTCGGCATAAATCTAACATCAGCTGACATTGTCATACTCTACGACCTATGGTGGAACCCAATGGTAGAAAGGCAAGCAATGGACAGAGCACACAGAATAGGACAAACAAAAACAGTAAATGTCTACAGGCTAATATCAGAAGACACAATAGAAGAAAGAATCTCAAATTTACAAAATACAAAGAAAGAACTATTTTCAAACATTATAGAATCAGAAACAACACCGTTTGCCAACCTCTCATGGGAAGATATAAAGTATCTCTTTGAATAAGTTTATCCAATTAGCCAACAATCCAAAGTTTATAAAGAGAGGCATAGCCTCTCTACACCCTCAAGAAGTGCTTAAAGCACGGTGTGCTTAAAGCACAATGTACTTAAAGCACGATGTGCTTAAAGCACAAGTGCTTAAAGCACCTAAGTGCTTAAAGCACTTAAGTGATTAAATCACTTAATTGAAAATGTGCTATGAAGCACCTGTGCTATGAAGCACAAGTGCTATTAAGCACAGGTGCTAATCAGCACCTAGTGTAATTGTGAGAAGAGGTTTTTAAGTTTGACATAATACAGCTCAGAAGTTGAGAAGGTAGAAAAAGATATTCTATTTTCCAAGCAACTGCGAGTTATCATTTCTAGAAAATCAGAAAATTTCCTTAGGTATTTCTGCCTAATAGAGTTAGTTGATGAAACTACCTTCAAGTCATTACTCTCAGGATCAAAAAGCTCAAGCAAATTTTCATCAAAAAATTTTATTTCTTCTTCCGAAAGAACCTGAAAAAAAACTACACTACTACCAGGAAACAGATACCTCAAATTAACTATATCCTTCCTACCCAAAAAAAGCAAATCAGAAACAACAAGAATATTAACTCTCTTTCTTACGTTAGTCGCTAATTCCATCCAAACATTCTTGAAATTAGTCATACCACTACACTTTGTAGTGGATAGAAAATCTTGAAATTTCAAAAAGTTCTTATTAGAAACTCTATAAACTCTATCTAGTTCATCACTGAAAAGAGAAAAAAGTACATTATATCCCTCTGAAATAAGTTTATACATAACCACGCTCACAAGGTATTTAGAATACTCTAACTTTGTTTTCCCCTCACCACCTGACATTGACTTTGAATTATCCAGAAGCACTACAACATCTTTAGAAACTTCACTTGAGAAAACTTTCGTAAAAAGCCTGCCCGTTCTCGCAAAAATCTTCCAGTTGATATTCTTTATTTCATCACCAATGTGATACTCCCTATGCTCAAAAAACTCATTCCCCTCACCCTTAATCATCTTAACAAAATTACCAGAGTGTAGAAAAAAGAAAGTCTCAAAAATACCTGATACCCTTACATCCTTCAATACCCTAATAGCTTCCATCTCTAAGTAATTCATAATTACTTGTACCTTCTCAAGTCCTCTACAACCCTAACAAAAGTATTCTTAATTTCAATAAGCGAAGAATAAGTAGTATATAAAACATCTAGAACAGGCTTCACCTGCTCTTCTAAGTTAACCAACTCAAGAAGTGATTTTATGTTACTCTCTAAAGAATAGTAAACACTGTTCATATTCGCTGTTATCTTCTCTATCTCACCAAGTATTCCAGAGATAGAATAGATGACATTATAGTTATGTCTTATGTTATCAATAACCTTCTCCTTATCACTAATGAGTGACTTAACCGTGTCTGAAACTTTTTGCATATCATTAAATAGTTCACCAATCATTGAATAAAAAGAATCTATCTTTTTTAAAGTTTGGGATATATCATTCCTCACTTCATCTATGAAGATACTAGAGTTAAGAACTAAATCTTGTAAGTTCTTAGATGTGTCTATGATTTTTCTTGATATCTGGAAAAGAGCTTCGGAAGAAGACAACCTAGAAAACTCAACAGTAGCATTTATACCAATATTTTTAAGATTCAAAGCAATTCTCCTAAGAGAATCTATTATCTCTGACAATTTCTCATATTGCTTTTTCAAGGCATCTGAAATGGTTTTAGAAAATACATTACTCTCCCTCAAGTAAGAAATTACAGTTTTACTAATCTGGTCATAATCCTCTGAAGCTTTTGATATAATCTCGTACAAAGTTTCGATTGGCTCAAATAAATTTTGTGACTTACTCCTAAAATCCTCAAACATTTCCTTTATATCGTAAGTATACTTCTGTAGTACTGAAAATGTTCTTGTTAGGTTACTAATATTCTGCTCTATACTACTCCTATCCAAATTGGATAGTTCAGAAATTAAATTTTCAATCGCAATTTTCACCTCATATATTGAATAAGAGTTTGCCTCTATAACCTCAACTATAGTCACTAACTGGTTCTCTACTGCTGATATAGCCTCATTCAAAGATTTACCCTTGTCAATAACCAAATTTGTAGCATCCTGTAGGAATAGGCATTCCTTACTTCTCTCATCAACAATATCTATCTTCTCGGTCTTACCTTCCTCAACATACGATAGCATTGACTTAGAGAGAGCATCTATGATTATTTTTAATCTCTCAACGTACCTTATAATAAAGAAACCAAACCCCGAAACCCAATAAATAACAGCCACTCCAACTATAACAATGAAATAGATAACCATTCTTCTCATTGTATCTGTAAATGACTCAAGAAACTTTTTTGATGAGCTTCTAATTTTGTTGAATTCTTCTTCGTTGAAAGTCGTAGATAAGTTGTTTATGTTATCATAAAGCTCATTTGCTGCATCCTTTATTTCATCCATCAACCCAGGAACAACTCTAAAAACCTTAGTTCCAACCACAACAATAAATATTTCGCTATCATTCATTCCGAAGTTTCTCAAAACCTCCCTAATTTCTTGGTAATCCCTATCCTTAAAGTTCAGAAGATCATAGAAAACAATAAAGCCACCAAATTTTTCTTCAACATCTTTTACTAATTTCTTACTAGTTACCTCATTCGGCAAAACTCTTACATAGTAATATTCTTCAATATAAACCATAAGTAACGACGCATCTTTAGAGAAGGCAATAAAAGAAAAAGAGAAAAAATAAACTCCTAAAGTCCAAAAAATAGTGAAAACAGCCGAAAGTATGAAAAAAATGTAATTCAACCTCCTGAAGTTTTTAAGAGAGAAGAATATCTTCTTCATTGATATGAATTATTGTATATCCAAAACATTCGTTACAAGTTAAAACGAGAGGTTCTACCTCTACGAGGTTTTACCTCTCTTTTTACTCCTTTAATTAAGTAAAAGGGTGTGTTTAGCAAACTACTTTAAGTAGTCCCACCCGCCCACCCTAATGCTCTAAGGGATGCTTCGCATCCCTTAACCCTAAAAGGAAAGGAAGTGCTATTAAGAACCTTGCATGCTTGTATGTAATTTATAAAAAAATAATAGCATGAGGCAAAGCCTCATGAGGCACAGCCTCATGAAGTTGTAAACTCACGAGTTGTAAACTCATGGTAGAATAATATTCAGTAACTCCATAATTCCGTACAGAGTTGGCATACTGAGGAGGGTTGAAACAAAAACACTGACAGCTACTGTACGAGGAGATGAATTAAAAAAGTTTGCCAGAATGCTACAATACAGAGCCGAAGGCATACCATACTGAAGAACAAAAACCTTGAGTTCAACCCCCCTAAACCCAAGAAGGTAAGCAATAACCCCTGCTACTAAAGGAGAAACAATCAATTTCAAGAAATTAGTAACAAGAACAAACCTAAAATTCACAAGTCCAAAATTAACCTTACCAAGCACTAAACCTAACTGTATTAATCCCAATATTATGGCAGTATACCCTAAGCCATAAACTGGCTCCCTAACATACTCAGGTAACTTCAAGCTAAAAATACTCATCAAAAAACCCAAAGTAGTAACATAAAGCAAAGGCAAAGAAAAAATATTGTAAGTTATATTCTTCATTGTCTTTAGCAAATCAGTACTATTTGATTTACTTTTCATCACCAAGTAAACCCCATAAGTCTGAGAAAGTATAGATGTAACAACAAGTATAAAAGTAGCAAAGCTACTTCCAGCACTCCCAAGATAATATTCACACACAGGAATACCAATATTACCCGTATTAGGCAAAAACGAAAGTAAAATAAAAATATACTTCGACCTATTGGACAACTTCATCAAATTAGCAAAAAACAAAGCCAAAACGTACATAAGTAGCGTTTGAATAATTGAATGAACAACAACCAAATGTACAGACTTAAGCAACACCTCACCATATATATCAAAAGACCTTATTATAAGAGCAGGTGTCAGAATGTATATAGACAAAACGCTAAACTGAAAAGGATCTAGTCTTCTGTATTTTGCTAAAATGTAAGCAATAGCAATAATCAAGTATACTGGCAGTATTACCTTAACAAAAAGCATAACTAACCTTTGGCATAAGGACAATATTTTCTAAAAACACAAACCTTACAAACATCTTCGGAAGGATTCGGCTCAAAATCCATCCTATCCAAGAAGCCAATCATATCAAAAATTTTTTTCTCAATCTCAGCCTTAGAATATTCTTTACTCTTGGTATACCCATCATCAAAAGAAACAAAACTCACTTTTTCTACCTTAAACCTCCTTGATTTCTCAAGGATATACCCGTAGAACATAGCCTCAAGTAATATCTCTTCTTCATCCCTGTAAACACTTTTTTTATACTCAACAACCTCAAAGGAATTCGTCTTTGAATCAAAATAAACAACATCAGGTATACCCACTATCCTATAACCATCCTTCACATCATACTCTATCCTTTCTTCAACTATCCTAGGTACATAAGGTAAATTACCCTCATACCTACCCTTTAGGTACCTAACAAAATTCTCTATTCCACACCTAACACCACTTTCTAAATCAAGGCTAAGAACAAAATTCAAGACCTCATCAAAGTTTTTTAACTTCCCCTTTCTCAGAGAGTCATTTATATCTTTAGCTACATTATGTATGTTAGTTCCTTTAATCATACTTTCAGTTGGTGGGACCTTAACCTGCTGTACCTTACGCATGTACCAAGTGTATCTACATTTCTGAAAATCAATAAAATCAGTTTTAGATATCAGAACAATAGGCTTTCTCGTATTTTTATCACCAAATAGAGGAATCTGCATTATTTCCCCACACAGAAACTAGCGAAAATTCTATCCATGAGGTCCTCGGTTGTAATCTCCCCTATCATTTCACCGATGTAAGCCAAAGCATCCCTTATACCTATGGCTATGAACTCTTCTGACATTCTGTCCTGTGCCGCCTCTAAAGCTTCCCTGAGAGAACTCAAAACATCACTCATTAACTCCTTGTGTCTAGAGTTAACTAAAAGTATATTCTCTATTTCCTCGTTCACATTACCGACAACAGTTTCTACTATACTGTTTTTTAACTCCCCAATATTAAACTTTTCCTTCGCTGAGATTTTAAATTCCTTTAGGTACCTGAGTTTATATTTGTCAAGTAATTTCTGTATTTCCTTTTCTTTTTTATTAATAGCCTCTTCAGAGGCTATATCAATTTTGTTTAAAATCAAGAAAATATCTTTGTTATCAGCATACTTTTTTATACTCTCGACCACCAAAATATCGTTTTTTGTTATTTTTGAGCTAACATCAAATACAAGTAATATAACATCTGCCGATTTTATGCTCTCAATAGTCCTTCTTATTCCCTCCGTCTCAATAACATTCTTTGACTCCCTTATTCCGGCGGTATCAAATACACTCACAGGAACACCATTTACAGACATTATCTCCTTAACAACATCCCTAGTAGTACCAGGAATATTTGAAACGATAGCTCTATCCTCACCAAGTATAGCATTCATCAGGCTAGACTTACCAACATTAGTTTTACCAGCTATACATAACTTGATACCCTCCGTAAAGAAACTACTCTTTTTGGATTTCTCAATTATATCCTCAACTTCCGTCACACAACTTTTTATTGTTTCCTCTATGTAATTCCAATCCCTATGTGCCAAATCCTCTTCAGGATGGTCAACCAAAACCTCAAGATAAGCCAAGAGGTCTAATAACTTTTCTTTTAGCCTAACGACCCTTTCAGATAGTTTACCATCAAGTAACTTTCTAGATACTTTCAAAGAACTTAGGTTATTACTCATTATAAGCGAATTCACAGCTTCAGCCTGCACAAGGTCCATTTTACCATTTAGAACCGCTCTTCTAGTAAACTCTCCCGGTCTAGCCATCCTAGCACCGTGTTTTTTAAGTAATTCCATAACTCTACCAACAATGATTGGATTACCGTGACACCCAATTTCAACAACATCTTCACCAGTATAAGAATTAGGAGATAGAATTACAGAAACTAAAACATCATCAACAACTTCATCATTATCAACTATCCTACCGTAAACAATAGAGTGAGACCTAACGGATTTCAATTCCCTCTTGCCTACAAATATTTTATCAACAATGTCTATAGCCTTATCCCCAGAAACTCTAATATATGTGACAGCTGAATGTACATTAGGAGTTATTGGAGCAAATATTGTATCTTCATCAAAAAAAACTTCTCTCATCTTATTAATGAACAAACCTAAAAATTGTAATCAAAACAGTCAAAACCGTAAACCCCACCCCTATAAGCCATGTAAGAAGATTAAACTTCTTATTCATATCCTCAAACCTCTTATTCATGTCATCAAATCTCTTATTCATATCCTCAAACCTTTTGTCAGAGTAATGTATAATTTCCTCAAGCCTCCTATTCATATCCTCAAATCGCTTGTCCGAATAGTGCAATAACTCCTCAAACCTCTTATCTGTGTATTCCTTTTGCTCTTGAAATCTCTTGTCTGCATACTGCATTAACTCCTCAAACCTCTTATCTGTGTATTCCTTTTGCTCTTGAAATCTCTTGTCTGTATACTCCCTCTGTTCCTCAAACCTTCTGTTAATCTCTTCAAACCTCTTATCTGAATATTGCATTAACTCCTCAAACCTCTTATCTGTGTATTCCTTTTGCTCTTGAAATCTCTTGTCTGTATACTCCCTCTGTTCCTCAAACCTTCTGTTAATCTCTTCAAACCTCTTATCTGAATATTGCATTAACTCCTCAAACCTCTTATCTGTGTATTCCTTTTGCTCTTGAAATCTCTTGTCTG